>VAPL010063149.1_pt1 | contig 15346 bp, 5 predicted proteins | sample 3395061 | NCBI WGS metagenome assembly VAPL01 (sample SAMN08290444, study PRJNA428436) | hydrothermal vent metagenome | isolation source: Deep-sea hydrothermal vent chimney 2 | place: Pacific Ocean: Juan De Fuca Ridge | depth 2182 m m | reverse complement strand
GTAAAGAGTCTGCTTTTGTAACTTTATATACATGGTAAGGCCTTGAAGTGGCGTAAGGTTATTCTGTTAGCTGTAACATCACCAATTCATGAAAATTAGCACGAATAATACCAGTTTATAACAGTATTTAATGCTGATTTTTCATTTTCTTATCTTATTCGAGATATATAATAAATACTTCAAGAACTGATTCTACGATGCTGAAACGGGAGTTTTTGAAAAAGAAAATTATAATTTATTACTCAAGTTTCGGGGGAGGGTATACCTCTGACCGGGAAGTTATTGATCGCACGTTGGGTTTGCGCACCATAAGAGTGCGTCAGTAGGAACATCTAGCTGACCCTGAGTGCAATCTTTCTAACAGGTGATGATGCTAAGGAGCGATTTGATAGAGGCAAAGAGGTTCTAAGTTTGCTGATTGGAATATTCGGCACAATTATAGGCTTCTATTTCGGTTCGGCAACGCAAGAAACAACTGTAAGGAATGTCCCTGTTCAACAACAGGAACGACTAATAGAAAAACAGCCGCCAATCAAAGACAGTTTGTCAGATGAGAAAGACAAAACGCTAGAATAGACAAGAAGACCCGCTTAGACTGTCGCTATAAGATATATTTTGTATCGTCAGCTACCCCTTTTGTTTTGGATTTCAATTTCATAGGTTGCAGGAGGGCTATAGCCTCATGCGGGCGTTTGGTGTCCCTTAACCCGGTGGGGCTATGCTGGCAAACGCATTGAGAACTGGCTCTGGTCAAGTGTTGCTGTCATCTTGCAGGACAGGATGATGGGTTGCTCAAGGCTCTGACACGCTATGGCGATTATTCCGTCTTTCTTGGTCAAGTGGACATTGAATAGGATGTAATTATTATTCAATCTCCTTTGTGGTCACCAATGCCCAAGAAGCTATCATGAGTCCAGATTAAGTCTCCAAACTTAAGAGATTCCACTTTTTTCAAAGCGAGTTGATAATTCATAGAGGCCTTTTCAAGATCTCCTTTATCGGATGCTCTTATACCGTAACGTAGCCTTTTAAAACAACTTTCCAGCTTCGGTGCCCAACCTTCACTGGCAATTTCTTTCATTGCTAACATGGTATCTTTGCCATGTTTGAGAGACATCGATTGATCCCCATTATTTGCTGCTTTAATTGCCAGATGAAGTTGTTCTATTCCATTTTTTAACCATTTCTCATTTTCCTCAGAACTGCGATCACCACCGTCATGCCCTAAAATTCCTCTGGCATACGGATTATTTACAAGTAAAACACTCATGACGGTAGTTAATGCGATTATCACCAGTCTACGCTTTATTTTCATGAACTTGCCTCGTTAGTTGTATACACGTGTGAACAATCAGCTTGCATTTGGGAACGTGCATGAAACAACTTGAACAATGATGACGCAGGAGCAAAAAGACCAGCCAGAATGTTCAAGTTATTTCATGCACGTTCCTGTCATTACGCGCTAGCTTAATCATTTGTAACGGGCAATGTCAATGATCAGAGTGTGAAAAACTTACAACAAAGCAGATTACCCACCAGGAAGTTTTTTCGAGAGTAAAAGTCGTAGCGAGGAAAAGCTGATTTGAGTCAGCCATTTTGATTATTATTGGTTTCATTATTTTGAAGCGAATCGTTGTGCTATTTAGGAACGATAATTTAATAACTTTCGGATCTTGAAGTAGGATTTTTGTTGGTATTCAAGGCGTAGAAACTTAGCTCTAGTACTCCGCCAAGGTTATATTGACGGGTATAGGGAGTTGAGAAGTGGTTAGCTGCCAGGCGCACGAGAGCAGAACTAGCAGGCTAATCCAAACGAGTGCAACAACGCAGATGACCATTTATCGGCTTTCTACACCCGGCAATATTACATTGAAAGACTACTAGCTGGCTACGCAACTGTTTTTACAACGCGGAAGGCGGACAAAAGACAAGTCAAGATCCGGAAGTTATTAAATTCTCGCTCCTTAGTGTTTGAATGAAAAAGCGAACATTGTAATCAAGTCGAAAAAAGCCACCGAGAATAAACACTATTCAATTCAAAATGCGATCATTTTGATCCGCTTCCCCAGCACTCAGCTAACACCAGAACACCCATTAAAACACTGACACACAATATCAACATGTGGTCGATAACAGCACCCACCCACGATTTCTCGAGAAAATAAATCTAATTAATAGAAACACCTGTGATCTGGATCATAGGTGTTTAGTCAAGTCCGTGTTTATATTGATACACCGTAATAAAACTTGGATCAATAGTTTCCGATAACCTAATAACTGTAAGCCCAGCGTTCAATCATATAAAGAATTCTAAATATATTATATGGCGCATAAATGTACAGAGGTTTTAGGTAACTTCATCTGTTATTTTTACTGTTAACTCAAATAATTAAAGACCATCAGTTTGCTCAGAATGTCCTGGCCCGTATTTCTCACCAGTTGATGAAATAATCGCTTGGCTATTTGGATTCACAAGGAATTTTATGAAGGAGTGAAATAGCCGTGTGTAGCTCTGACGGAATAAAATTTCTTGTGGACTCAAATAGGTCGCGAGGGCTTATCAGGCTAGTAAAAAACGCGAGCAAGTCCATTTAAAGCCTCCATTTAATAAAGGAGATGCCATCAGGCACAATAACAACAAAACAGTTAATCAATACTCTTAAGTTCTACTTGTTGGTTTAATTCTAACCATGAAAGTCATTTCGTTAATGAAATTAAAGGTTTTATTGTTCGTGTTTATAAATAAGATGGAGGTGATTATTGAGATATTGAATATAGAAATCAAATGAAAATTATTTATCTTATTAGTGTGCTGCATTCGATAGCTTTTATACATACAATGAGTGGTTATATAGCCTGGCAGCAGGTGCTACGATTTTCTGATACCAATGGCTAACTTTAATGCAATCTTTGATTGGAGTGGCATTGATGAGTTGCAGTGCATTAACATATTATAGTCATAAAGAGGAAATACTATGAAATATTTTATTCCTATATTATCTTTACTATTATTTATTTCAATATCAAATGCAGCATCTGCAGAAGCTGGTGTACCCACAGCATTATCTCCGAGTGGAACAATCAGTACCAATCAACCAACATTCACGTGGACTGCAGTGCCTGGAACCAAGGTATATTTGGTTTATGCCGTAGACGCAGCGGGTGAACTTCCAGTCTGGAGAGCTGTGGGTGCTAACCAGGCTGGTTGCGCATCCGGGACTGGATCTTGCTCGTATACTCACCCATCTGCTATTTTTGTTGAAGGCACAGGTGCTTTCTGGAATGTCACTATATTTGACAGAGGTTTTGGCCCAGAAAGCAATACTCTGGAATTTACCGTAGATACAGGAGAAACAACGCCGGCAACTCAAGCACCAACAGCCTTATCTCCGAGTGGTACGATTGATACAGATCAGCCGACTTTTACATGGACAGCTGTGCCAGATACAACATATTATGCACTGTATGCAAGAGATGCTGAAGGTGTGCTACAAATCTGGAATATCGTAGGCGCCGATACAGCTGGCTGTGCCTCTGGGACAGGAAACTGTTCGTATACGCACTCACCTGCCATTTTTGCAGAGGGTTCGGGTGGGCATTGGCTCGTCCTAACAGCAGACGATGAGTATGGCCCGGACAGTAATATTCTGGAATTTACAGTGGATACCAGTAATGCCAATCCTCCTGTTTCCGGCATACCGAAACAGTTGACACCAGATGGAACTATTAACACGAATACACCAACGTTCACTTGGGAGCCAGTGCCAGGTTTCACTAGCTATGCTATTTATGCAGTTGACTCGTCAAACGAAGTCAAAGTCAATAATATTGTAGGTTGTACAACCAATACATGTTCGTATACCAAATCAAATTCAGTCTTTGCTGATGGCCCTGCTACATGGGAAATCAGAACTGAAGCTGATGATGGAACCAATGGCATATGGAGTGATATCCTGAATTTTACTGTGGATACAGAAAGTAGTTGTGATCTGTCTAAAGATTCTGATAATGATAGATTGCCTGATTGTTATGAAACAAATACAGGAGTATTCCTGAGTAACCTTGATACAGGAACTGATCCTAACAAAGCAGATACGGATGGTGACGCAATTAATGATGGTGATGAAGTACTGGGTACTCAGGCAGGTCTTGATTTACCGGGTATGGGCGTTAGTCCTGTTCATAAAGATTTGTTAGTTGAGTATGACTGGTTTGAAGACGAGTTTCCTTGTAACTCTGGTGAACCACATACACATCGACCTACTGAAGCAATAGTAAACCTTGTTTCGGCTGGTTTTGCTTCAGCACCTGCTGATCTTATCAACAATCCGGATGGACAACCTGGAGTGAATGTTATCCATGATTATGGTCAGGGTGGTTTGTTTACTGGCGGGAATTTTATCGATGATAGCGATGGAATTATTGATGGCATACCTGATCAGAACAGTCAACAAGATGGAATATACTTTGAAAACATAAAAAATCAAAATTTTGATGCTAACCGTCGTGGATATTTTTATCGGGTTTTATTGGCGCACGCATTTGGAGAATTTAGTAACACTGTTTCAGGAACATCTGAATTGCCTGGTGATGATACGATTGTAGCAACACGCTGTGGAGAAGAAAATTTTCACCCTGGTGCTACGACTGAGCTAGTGATTGCAAATACGATAATGCATGAACTAGGGCATAATTTAGGATTAAGACATGGGGGTGGTCAATTTTTAAATAGTGGGCCTGATATGAATTACAAACCCAATTATAATTCCGTTATGAATTATCGCTTTCAATTTCCAGGAATTGATTCTGATTCAAGTTGCGATTCCCAGCCTGATGGAATAATCGGATTTTCCAATGGTACACGCTTATCATTAGATGAAAGTAATCTGGACGAAACACTAGGTGTGTGCGGTAATATTCCAATTGACTTTAGTGGAGATGGTTTTTTTGATGTCGGCATTCTGGCTGAAATAAATATAATAGAATCATTCGCTCAAAAAGATGATTTTATTGAATATACCGGTCAAGGCGATAATGAGACTCATACATTGCTTGATAACAATGACTGGGAAGATCTCGACTTTTATGCCAAGATCGAACATAGTAATGACGGCGCTCAATCAGGCGCCACATGGATGAGATGTCAAGGTGGTGTTGAGTAAAAACCTGATCATTATCTAGTACTCCGTCAAGGTTATATTGACGGGTATAGGACGTTTAGAAGTAGTCAGCTGCTAGGTGCACGAGCGCAGCACTAGCAGGGCTAATGTAAGCGAGCGCAACAACGCAGATGGCTGCTTATCAACTTCATACACCTGTCAATATAACCTTGACGGAGTACTAGAAGGCTGTTCGAGAATAGAAGCCGTAGCGAGGAAAAACGGTTTTGAGTCCGTTTTTTTGATTCAATGAGGCGAATACTTGTGGTATTTAACGAATTTAATCGGAAAAATGAGCCAAAACCCGCTTTTACGCAGTAGGCTTTCTATTCTCGGACAGACTACTAGAATTACCTGGAGTCTCAGGGTTGGAAATCAAGACCCTGAGACTTTTGTTTGATATCTGTAATATTCTCTATTGATTGTCTCCTCTTGGTGGGTTAAAACCCCCAGCTTCCAGTATTAATTAATCTAGCAAAAATAATTTGTAACTACCCAGCTTACCTTCTATTTTGTCCAATAGCCGCGTTGAAAGACTCCTAGTTCCTTGAACACACGAGAAATTTTATTCAGTCAGAAATAAACACTGTTATTTCACTCCTTCATGAAATCCTAATGTGAATCCAAATAGCGACACGCTCATTTCATCAACTTGAGAAAAGCGGGCACGACCTCATATCGATATGAACAAACGTCTTAGAAAACTACTGACCTGGTTTTAATTGAATTTATTTTCAGTGATGAATTGATTGAAAGCCAACTCAAAAAATTATTAACTCAACTATAATCCCCTCTCAAACGTGTCGCATTTTCCGAATAAATATTTGAATTTATACAAACACCTGTGATCTGGATCATAGGTGGTTTTTTTAGTGTGTGTTTATATATTATACGTAATAAACACATTGCATAATTAAATATTTATAAGTCAAAACAACAAAAAAAATAATTAATTTATATATAGAACAGCAAGTATTTTACTAAAAAAAATAAACAAATATTTAATTTTATGCTAATAAATTAATCAAATTAAAGGGTGTTTGTAGCTTAATTTTGAATATCACATAGTATATTTGGAGGTTTAATATGTATCCTACAATCAAGTGGTTTATTGTAAAAGTCATTGCAATTGGTTTGATTGCAAGCATAATCAATTTATACCCTGTTTCATTTGTTCTGGCCGATGTTGTTGATTATGACATTGTTTATGTCAGAATGCCGCGCAACGGTGATAATCAGATTATGAATTGGACCGAAGTAAAAAACCCGGTAAATGTTGAACCTGGCAGTGATTTAATGTTGCTACATCCTGATGGTAGTGAGGAATTGTTGTACGAGGGAGGAATTGGTGCTGTAGCTGATCCTTTCGTTTCTTTAGATGGAAAAAAGGTTTATTTTAGTTACTTTCATGATGCTATTGACATCAACAGCCAGGTTGGAATGCCTAGAAAAGGCGCTGATATCTATGTCATTAATATCGAAACCAGAGTGGTCAAACGCCTTACACACCAGGAATTCACGCCCAACACAGGCGCTGGCAACTGGAACTGTACGGAAGATGGTGTTGATATGCAATGTAACCCATCGCAAAGCAGCACATTTCATTCTTTGGGTTATGGCATATTTAATACTGGCCCTGCACCACTGGCGGGTGGAAAGATCATGTTCACCAGCAATCGAAATGGCTTTAATCCTACCAAAAGTTTTACACCGCTCACATTTCAGCTGTTTGTAATGGATGACGATGGTTCTAACGTCACAGCGATCGCACCAATGACTATCGGGAGTGCTTTACACCCTGTTCCGTTAAAAAATGGCAGTGTTATGTTTAGCAGCTATGAAAGCCAGGGGTTGCGTGATCAGCGTATCTGGGGAATCTGGTCTATTTATCCTGATGGTCGCAATTGGAATCCATTACTCAGCTCGTTCAGACCCCAACAAGCGTTTCATTTTCAGACACAACTGAGCGATGGGGATCTTGTTATTGTTGATTACTATAATCAGAATAATGACGGTTTCGGTCCGCTTTTCCGTATACCTGTTCCACCCGTTGGGCAACCTGCGTTTCAAAGCTCAACTCCCGATTTGAATACACCCATCGAAAACGGTCTGGTCGAAAACCCGGCCGCAGCTCCAGGTACGATTGCTACTTTTAAAATGAGTTTTACACCGAAGGGACTCTCGTCCATCACACCGTTTGTTAGTGATACCGATAATCCTGCACCCAGGGAAAATGGTGGTGAACGTGTCGGTAAATTCACCCATCCTTCAGGTGCTCCTAATAATGACTTACTGGTTGTTTGGTCTCCTGGGGCAGTTAACAATCACAATGGATTGCAAGGAAATGCACCTGATGCGGGCCTCTATATAATCCAGCAGGGTGAACGCATTAGTAGCCCTGGCGATTCCAGCTTTATCACCATCAAAAATGACCCAAACTACAACGAAATATGGCCGCGTGCAGTCGTTCCCTATCAAACGATTTATCATCAAGCTGAGCCAGACACGATTGAATGGTTACCTGACAATACTCAGTTTGCCGGATTGTTACCTCCAGGAACACCGTATGGATTAATTGGAACCAGCAGTTTTTATAATCGTGAAAGTTTCCCAGGTTTTGATGGAAAACCCAATCAAACCCCTAAAAACTTTGACGGTCTGGATTCGTTCAACACCGGAAACGGAATTCAGGAACCTTCTCAAGATAATAGCAACTGGATCTATCAAGGCTCTGATGTGGGTAAGTATGAGAACCTGGATATTTGGGCAGTTCGTATTGTGGGCTTGGAGGCCAATACACATCGTCGCTATGGACCTCATAATCTGCAAGGCACAGGGCATCACTATACAAATCACGCCAATGAAAAAATGCGTATTCTTGGTGAAATTCCGTTACGAAAATTCAATGCTGACGGCAGTCAGGTATTAGATCCTAAAGGAGATCCAGATACCAGTTTTTTGGCCAAAATTCCTGCAGATACACCGTTTACCTTTCAAATGATTGATCGTAACGGAATGTCATTAACCACAGCACAAACCTGGCATCAGGTTCGTCCGGGTGAGGCACGTTTTGATTGTGGTGGTTGTCATGCCCACAGCCAACAACCTGTTGCTTTTGAGCAAACAGCCGCGGCGCGTCCGGATTATGCGGTTGCGGATTTGAGTGACAAAACCCCCTTATTAACCAAAAACTCACCAAATCAAGACCCTGGAATATCTGAAGTTCAATCAAATGCAGTCAATGTGGAATTCTACCAGGACATTAGGCCAATTCTGCAACAGCATTGCGTTCAATGTCATGCAGGATCAACACCTGCAGGCAATCTTAAACTAGACGATCATGCACTGTATCCGCAGGAAAGAATGATCCACACAAGCTTATCGAATTTCTCTGGTGCCGATCAACTTCCAGGTGATTATAAGCGTTTGTGTAATGACCCTCAGGCACAGTGGGGATATCAACCATTGGTGGACCGATGGGGATTTCCAAACGCCAGTCGCTATGTGCGTGCCTTCCAGAGTCGGCGCAGTTTGCTGGCGTGGAAAGTGTTTGGTGAGCGTTTGGATGGCTGGAGTAATGCAGATCATCCCACTGAAACTGTTCCTGGTGATTTGAGTACTTACTTGGAAGGCACCAGTAATGACGCTAAAAATAAAGCCGATTTAGATTTCACCGGCACAATCATGCCGCCACCGAATAATTCTGTTGGTGCGACACCGTTGTCAGAAAATCAGAAAATGACCATTGCCCGATGGATTGACATTGGTTGTCCAATTGATACGGCTCAACAGCAGGCTACACACAACAATTATGGTTGGTTTCTGGATGATCAGCGCCCAACACTGCATGTTAGTTTACCGAAAGCAGGTAATAACGACTCGCCTGTTGATTTGATCCGGATTGGTATTGCAGATGCGTACAAAGGTATCCAGACAGGAAGCCTGAAAGTATCAGCAAGCGTTGAGATTAATGGTCGTGCTGCAGATACCGAGTTGAACGATCTGTTTGTACAAAGCGGAGACGGGATTTATACCATGACTGTTTCACCTCCAATCACAGAAGTAACAGATGCCGAGCTTTATGTTGAAGTGGCAGATAATCAAACCGAAATTAACCCGGATGGCAATATCACTCGAGTAAAACGCAAGTTTTCTGTTAACAATGACGATTCAAGTGATTCTCCTGATGACCCGATTGATAATCCTGGTAATACATCTGAAACGATTGATTTTGAAACTGACGGGGATGAGCAATTATTAGTCAGGTTAGATGGGAATATTTATAGTCGTATTGCCGGGAATGGTGGTCAAGTGTTACGTGTTCCCAGTAATAACCATACGAGTTTATTGCGTTTTCGTCCCAATGGATCAGACTATGCCTTTACCACTGGCTCTGTCAGTGCTGACCTGAACCTCGCCTATTTTGGTGGAGATCAGTTTTTCGGTTCACTTGGATCCAGCATGGGACTGCTGTTGAAAAGATGGAGCGATGCTGACAAAACAACCGCGACCAACCCGAATGGAATCACCAATTATTCTGTTTCTGTGCAACCTGTTGGCGGAAATCTTGTGATGAAAATTGGTGCAAGCAAGGGAAATACCTTTGCTGGTCCCGCATACACTTATTACAACGAAACAGAAGGACATAGTACGCATCTGAAAACCAACATCACGACCTACAACGCTGTAGTCGATGATCAGCGACATTCTCTCGGTTGGTGGAATTGGTCAGCCACCCTGTCAGAAAATAGTAGTGGAGCTGTTGAGATTATGGTTGTGCTAACTTCACCAAATGGCCAGCAATTTACAGAAACATGGATTGATAGCGGCACAAAAGCCAATTTATTAAACGGCCCGGTTGGAATCGCAATTCACACAAAATGGAATGCCGGTCTGGATTTTGACAATTTCAGTGTTTCAAATTGAACAATCCCATAAACAATGTAATCAGTGTTGACCTGGGACAGGCTTGGGAACGAGGATTTAATTACTTCCAGAGATTATTAAATCCTCGTTCTCAAGCAACGAGAAAAATTAATTCAAAGAGGATTATGCCATGAAAATCAAATCTACCGGGCTCATATTATTGTTTCCTGTACTTGTCAATGCTGGTTCATTTTACGTATCTCCGATTGGCAGCAATAATAATAGTGGTACATCAAGTAACCCGTTTGAAACAATTCAATATGCTATCGATTTTGCATCAGATGGAGATTACATAAAATTGAAAACTGGTATTTATAATGAATCACTGGTGATCGATAAGCCGTTAAAAATTGAGAGTACTTATTATCGTAGAGAAAAGGATTCATATGGAAAAACGGGTGATTCTATTATCTGTGGACAAACTTCACAAAGTCGTGTTATCCAGGTATTTTCATCCGGTGTGGAACTTCGTGGAATAACAGTCGATGGTGATTGTCATGGAGATAAACGTGGCGACATCGGTATTTTTGTAGGAAGCCAGGATGTGCAAACCTATATTTCCGGCATCAAGATAAAGTATTCTTCAGTCAGAAACATGCGTGGCGAATGTGTCCGAATGAAATACTTTGTGAAAGACTCTGAAATATCCATGAATAGCATCTCTGGCTGTGGAACAGATGCCTTCTACCATATCCCATCAGGTAGCAGTAAAAATGGGGAAGGTATCTATATAGGCACATCTCATAAAATTGAGCAACGAAATAAAAATCCTGATACTACAATTGATGATACGAATAATATTTCTATAGTCAATAATTTAATCAATACACAAGGCAATGAATGTGTTGATGTTAAGGAAGGCTCAAACAATATTCGCATTGAGTCGAATTATTGCCTGGGGCAAAGAGAACAACACGCGGCTTGTTACAGAATGAGTGGTACAAGCAGTATTATAAAAAACAATAAATGTTTTGGAGCTGTTGGTAGTGGCGTGTTAATAACAACATCTCATAATGGCACAGACTATGCGAAAAACAATACAGTCCGCTCAAATAAAGTTACACGTGTTGGAGAATATGGCATAGAAGACCATGGAAATGGAGGGAATACTTATTGTGGAAACACTGTGAGCAACCCACAGATAGAGATTTCTAACTTGACGATTGATGTAACAGCAAGCTGCAACTAAAAGGCTGTCCAAAAACAGATAACCTACAGATAATGAAGTGAATGTTGAGTTTATTGCTAAATTTTTCAGTAATCGTCTAGAAGGCTGCCTGTGAACTTAGGGGTTGTTACGAAACAAACGTTACACCTTGCTTGTCTTTTTATCCCTCTTCTGCGTGACGCCAATTGGTTATATAGTTCGACTATATGCCCATTGACGTGCCTTGAATACGAACAAAAATCCTTCGCAATCTATAACGTTTATTTCGTAACAACCCTTAAGAATTGTGAATACTCCATCAATATATAGTGCTGTTATCGATTTGATACACCACATATCCTAGCTCCACTGCCCTAAATGTTTGTTCAGAGGCAGCCTTCTGGTCAAACTAGAGGCTTTCTTATCTCTACGTTAATAAACAATTCCTCTAAACATTATTAGGTGTGGATTTTAAGCAATTAATTTTGTGTGAAAAAATCAATAATTTAACCACTGATCATTGAATTAATAAAAACACTTGTGACCTAGGTCATAGGCTGCAATACATAATATATGGTTATATAGGTTAACCGCAAAAATAATTTGATTTAAAATTTGCGGAAACCATATGACATTATACTCTGTATTTAGTAATGTAAAACATTAAAAAATATTATGAGGATGGTTATATGTAAGAAAGTTGTTGCGGTCAAGACAACTTTGCGAATTATTTATTTTGGGAGTAAACGGCTCAGGATAGATTAAATTTCACACAATGTATTGGTCAAGGAGATTAATTATGTTTTTAGCCAGAAATATTATTGATAGTAATCAAACATTTTTACCTGATATCGTTAATGATATAACCAAGGGAGTTGAAACAGTTAAGAAATTTTTATTTATTATTGGGTTTTTAGGTGGCATGCTTGTTTTTCAGGTTCCTGTTCATGCTAGCGATACGCCTACAACCCAGGCAGCTAAAATGTTAACCAAGGTACAAGCTGATGGGCAAATCAATGTTATCGTAAATATCGATGTTACGATACCTGCACACATCTCTTCGCTTACGGGAGTTGAGCATGATCAGGCCTTAATGGCTGTTATAACCGATGCGCAGGATTTGCTTCTGCAAAGGCTGAATGACGCAGGTGTAGCAGTTTCTAACATCATCAAGTTTCCTTATACGCCTCAAATATCGATGACAGTAACTGAAGAGGCATTTTTAGCGTTGAGATCAGATAGTTCTGTAGATCAAATAATAGAAAATGGTTCTTTAGATGGGAAATTGGGGCAAAGTGTTCCAAAAATATTCCCATCTGTAGCGACCTCAAATTTTTCAGGTAGTGGTTATACCGTTGCTGTTCTTGATACAGGTGTTGATACAAATCATATTGCATTTGAAGGCAAAGTTGTAGCAGAAGCCTGTTTTTCTGGAGCAGGAGACGATGTTTTGTCATTTTGCCCGAATGGAGAGCCTGCACAGATTGGTCCTGGTGCCGGGATTAATTTTGATTGTGATCTTGTTATAACAGACAGTACACAATGTGACCATGGTACCCACGTAGCGGGAATTGCTGTCGGCGGAAATATGCCAGGCCCAGCTCCAAACTTTGGACTAATTCACGGGGTAGCCAAACAGGCTAATTTGATTCCAATTCAGGTGTTTTCAAAAATACTACGTTCCGATGGTACAGTTGGAAGTACAGCGCTTTTTACAGATATTGCAATGGCTTTAAGTCATGTTTATATGCTACGTAATGATTCCTCAGTGGGAAAAATAGCGGTAGTCAATATGAGCTTAGGAGGTAATGGCCCTATCAATACAATGGAAGAATGTGATAATACTTTCGGAAGTATGGCACTGCGTCCGATTATCAAAATGTTAAAAGAAGCGAATATTGCAACAGTTGTATCATCAGGTAATAGTAATTTCGAGACAGGCATAGCTGTCCCAGCTTGTATCGAAGAAGCTATTGCTGTAGGCGCTACCGATAATAATGACAATAAGTACAATTTCTGTGCATCGCCGGATGATCATGACAATTGTGGTAGTTCCAGTGGAGATTTACTCGATTTATGGGCTCCTGGCGTGAATATTTATTCAGCAAACGCTGAATCTGATTTCGGGTTCGGGGTAACAACTGCATCTGGTACATCATCGGCAGCCCCTCATGTTGCGGGTGCATGGGCAGTGATGAAACAAAGTAAACCAACAGCGACTGTTGATGAAATTGAAAATGCATTCAAATCCACAGGCAAGCCAATCACCATTGCAGGTGTAACAAGGAAGCGAATTGATATTGATGAAGCACTTGAGGTGTTATCAGATTCCGGCACCCCGACATCTCCAGGGATAGTAGATGCCTGCCAACAAGGTCTTTTTGCAAATGGTTCGTTAAAAGCAGGAGAAGCTGTTTGTATCCCGGATTTTTCGAATGGCGGTCAATTTCAGTCTGAGATATATGTACCGAATAACAAGGTTGGTAGCACTATGGAAATCATTCTGAGTCATGGCTCTGGAAATGGCAATTTGTTACACAGACATGATAATAGACCCACTAGAACAGTATTTGATCATATTTCTGAAAACTCTGGAAATGAAGAAAGAATACTGGTTGAGAATGTACAAGAACGCTGGAACTATATCCATGTCCGTGCTGATAATGAATTTTCAGACGTTACCATTCTCGTGCGTTATATTGAAAGTAGCACACCTCCACTGGCCCCATCACCAACAACACCTGATATTCAGATCGTTGATGCTTGTCAAGAGGGGCAGACACCTGTTGGAAATGTTCAGTTATTTGCTGGAACCGCAGTCTGTGTACAGGATTTTTCGAATCGTGGTCAGGCACAAATGCATCTATATGTAACCGAAGACAAGGTGGGTAGTACTTTGGAAATACTGTTAAGTCATGGCTTTGGTAATAGTGAACTGTTGCACAAGCATAATAGAAGACCGTCTCGTACAGTATTTGATCATGTATCCAACAACCCTGGAAATGAAGAAAGGATACTGGTTGAGAACGTACAACTGGGCTGGAACTATATTCATGTCCAGGCTGACACAGCGTTTGCAGGTGTTACCTTGCTGCCTCGCTATATCCAGGAATAAAAAACGAAGAACGGTATCAGGCCTTGAGATCTGATAATCCTGCATTCGGGTCTATAGGAACGTGCAGGGAATAACTTGAACAATTGACGTAGGCCAATTTGTCAATTTACTGTTCATATTCAAGGCGCGAAAACAGGCGCATAGTGAACTATGTAACTGTTTTCGCAACACCTAAGATGAGCAAAAAGACAAGTCAATTATTCAAGTTATTTTTATGTACGTTCCTTAGTATCACAGCCAAGTCATATTGTCTCAGCACAGTGTGTTTAAGGCTTAATTGGGCCAAGAATAAGCATCGCAACTATATAGTGTTGGCATTTAGAATACTCGTTTCATCAGAATGATGCATGATGCGTTCTTCGATGCTGTTTTCAATTGGTTTTTGTAACAATATGCATCTCACCCGGACTGATTAATCTCAATCAGTGCCATGCCGTATTTCCACATAATGACAAAACCACTATGTCACGCATAACGGAATAACTTCTTTCACAAAATTAATTCAAATTTCAATGGTCAATACAAAATGTCCATATCCTCTTTCAATAATATTCCAGATTCATCCATATTTAATTGTTGTACTGTTGATTTTTCATGGCTTTGAAAGATCGAGTATGTCATTTATTCGCTCATAAAAGCTGAAATCATTGATAAAAAATAAATTTTTATAAACACTTGTGATCTAGGTCATAGGTCGTCTAAACAATCCTGTGTTTATATAAGTATGGAATTCTATATAAATAAATTTTCTCCTACGTTTTCTTGCTGTTTCATTGAACACGAAAAAGCGTGTTATTTCATAAAAGTTATCGCTATCTACATAACTAAGGAGTGTCAGATGAAAGCTCTAAATGTAAAAATATTACCATCAATTGTTTCGATTATCGGGTGTTTGTTTGTAACTACGAATGTCGAGGCAGCAAATGGTTATTTTGACTGTCCGCTTAGCCCTACCGAATTTCAGGTGCCAATTCCAAATCCAGATCCAGATCCAGATCC
>VAPL010270828.1_pt1 | contig 15347 bp, 19 predicted proteins | sample 3395061 | NCBI WGS metagenome assembly VAPL01 (sample SAMN08290444, study PRJNA428436) | hydrothermal vent metagenome | isolation source: Deep-sea hydrothermal vent chimney 2 | place: Pacific Ocean: Juan De Fuca Ridge | depth 2182 m m | reverse complement strand
ATATATATATATATATATATATTGTATCATTTTTAAAAAGTGTTTTACCCCCTAGGTCTGACCTAGGGGGTAAAAAAATATAAGAAATTTATTTTTTAGTCAGCAGGATATTTATATCCTAAATGCTCATAACCTTTTTGGGTTACCAATCTTCCTCGAGTTGTCCTATCTAGAAGTCCAAGCTGAATTAAATAAGGCTCAATTACTTCTTCTATTGTTGCCTCTTCTTCGCTTGTTGCTGCGGCTATTGTTTTCAGACCAACTGGACCGCCATTAAATTTACTAATTATTATATCTAAAATTCTTCGGTCTGAAGAAGATAAACCCAGTTCATCAATTTCAAGTAAAGCCAAGGCTTTTTTTACAGAATCTTTAGAAAGAGGAGTTTTTTTAACTTGAGCATAATCACGACAGCGCTTAAGAAAATAGTTAGCTGTTCTTGGGGTAAAACGAGCTCTTTTTGATATTTCATCTAAGGCTCCTTCTTCTAACTCTACTCCTAAAATTTTAGCTGAACGAGACAATATTTTTTTTATTTCATCATGGCTATAAAACTCAAGTCTGAAAACGCCTCCTGAAAATCTAGAACGCAAAGGGGAAGACAATAAAGCGATACGAGTTGTAGCAGCTATTAAAGTGAAGGGAGGAAGTTCCAACTGAATTGTTCTGGCTGAAGGACCCTTCCCAATAATAATATCTAAAACACCAGACTCCATTGCTGGATAAAGTATTTCTTCCACCATTTTATTTAAGCGGTGTATTTCATCTATAAAAACAATATCTCCTGGTGCTAGGTTGGTTAAAATAGAAGCCAAGTCCCCGACCTTCTCAATAGCCGGACCAGAAGTAATCTTTATTTGTCTTTTTGTTTCTTTAGCTATTAGGTGAGCTAGGGTTGTTTTGCCAAGACCAGGTGGTCCGTAAAATAAAATATGTTCCGCAGGATGAGATCTTTCCTCTGCTGCTGTTAAAAGAATTTTTAAGTTAGCTTTGATGTTTTCTTGACCAACGTAATCATCCCAAATATCTGGACGCAAAGTTTGATCCAAAAAAATATCATCTTTAATTGTCTTTTTAGTACTTGACATTCCTTTTCTAGTATGCTATACTCTCCTATAGAAAGTTATTTAAGTTTTTAGTTTGACTCGTTTATTATAGCATTTATGTTAAGAGGACATAAATCTCTAAGTGATCGGCCCCGTGCTCTATATTTGTGCGCAGGACGTCCTGGTTTGTTTTTACTTACTGGGGCTATCCTTTAATCATTTATTACTTTGAGGGTTTATCCCTTTAAAGGATTGTTTAGAGATTTATGTTCTTTTTTATTCCTCATCTAAATCAACAGCCCCCTCAACTTCTTCAAAAGAAGTTATTCCTTTCAAAACTTTAATTATTCCGTCTTCTTTCATATTTAAATATCCCTGTTTTTCGGCAATAATCTTAATTTCTCTCTCGCTTGGGTTATTAGGAATTATTTTTTCTATTGAAGCGTCATTGTGAATAGTTTCAAATATGCCGATACGGCCATGATAACCAGTGCTATTACAATCATTACAGCCAACAGCCCCATAAATTTTAAAATTTTTGCTGACTTCTACTCCATATTTAGAAAAATCTTTATTATTCTTTTTAGCATTCTCGCTAATTTTTTTTATTAAACTTAATTCTTCTTCTGTTGGAGTTTTTTCTTTTTTACAACTAACACATAACTTTCTAACTAAACGTTGGGCGATAGAAAGAGATAAAGCTGAAACTAAAATTTTTGGGTTTACGTCAAGATCAATAAGGCGGGGGATAACTCCAGCTGCATTATTAGTATGCAAAGTAGAAAAAACTAAGTGTCCTGTTAAGGCAGACTCCACAGCAATTTTAGCAGTCTCACTATCACGAATTTCACCAATCATAATGACATCTGGGTCTTGGCGTAGGGCACTACGGAGACCTTCTAAAAAAGTGTAACCTTTTTCTTCTTCAACTTGGGTTTGGTTTACCCCGGGTAAATGATACTCAATCGGATCTTCTATTGTTATTATATTTGTTTCAATAGAATATATTTTTCGGAGAAAGGCGTATAGAGTTGTTGTTTTCCCCGAGCCAGTCGGTCCAGTTAAAAGTATCATCCCATTTGGTTTTTTAATTTCTCTCGTAAACAATTTAAACAAACTTGGTTCTATTCCTAATTCCTCTAATTTTACTTGAATTGATTTTGGGTTAAGAATACGAAGAACAATTGATTCTCCATATGCACCAGGCATAACAGAAACACGCAAACTAATTTCATCTTGATCAAGGAAAATACTAAAACGTCCATCTTGAGCAGTGGAGCTAGAAGTAATCTTAAGCCCTGATAATAATTTAATTCTTGAATTTAAAAATTTATGAATTGTTGGTGGAATATCTATTATTTCTTGCAGTACTCCATCAAGACGGAAACGTAGACGAACAGTTTTTTCTTCTGGTTCAAAATGAAGGTCAGAAGCGTTGATTGCAATTGCTCCAGCTAAAGCTATTTCTAAAATATGAGAGGTTGTATGTAATTGCCCTTTCTCTGTATCACTAATAGCTTTTTTTATATCCTCAATTGTTTTTAGCCCAGCCATCATTTTTTTAAGATTTTCTCCCGAAATAGCAATACTTCCAACTTTAGATTTTGAAGCATATGAAATCTCTTTATATCTTTCCCAAACTTTTTCAAGGCTAGAAGTTGAAGCCATGTAAAAGTGAGGAGTATACCCTTTTTCTAAAAAATATTCAGTTAATTTTTTTATTTTTTCTTCGCGAGGTGATTTAATTGCGACATGAAGATCCTTGCCGAGAATTTTAAAAGGGGCAACCTCTTGTTGGATTGCTTCTTTCTCACTAATAGAACGAAGAGCATCGTTGTCAATTGGTATATTATGTAAATTTATAGGGGTAACACCATAACGAGGCATTGCGATAGCTTGAATTAAACTTTCCTCTTCTTTTTTTTGTAAATCCTTAAGATTCTTATTCTCTTTTTCCTCATCAAATTTAATAGGCATAGTTCTCATTATATCGTATATTCAAAATAAGCCCAAAAATTTTATACTTGACATAACCACTAAGTATGATATCATATAAAAATATGAAAAAAATAATTATTGGAACTCTTGGTTTGGCTATTCTTTTTATTGCAAGTACTGTCTCCGCGAGTTCAGTTTGGAGTAATTATTATAATCCAGTATATCCGCCTAGTTACAATGGTTATTCTGTTGTAAACAATAACTTAATTACAACTCATAATTCTTCTTGTGCTATCACAAATATTGCTACAAATATAAAAAAAAACCGAGCAACGCTTAATGGTCTTATTATAAATTCAAACAATTTAGATAATAATAATTATTTTGAATATGGAACAACGATTAATTTTGGATTGACGACACAACCCAAACTATCAAAAGGAAATACTACATTTAGTGATATTTTAACTAATCTTTCCCCTAATACTATTTATTATTTTAGAGCTATTTCTACTTGTCGTGGAAATTTAAACAAAGGTAAAGTTAAAGTTTTTAAAACTTTAACTTCAACAATTAAGTCTAGTATTATTAAATCTACTAAAACTAAAAACAATACCAAAATTAAAACTAAAATAATTTTATCATCTTCTGTTGTGCTTGGAATAAAAAATCAGTACAAGTACATTGGTCTTGGAGATGTTGTTGAATATACAATAACTTACAAAAATATTGGTGAATCTATTTTAACTAATCCAATCTTACAGGTTATTGTTCCTAAGGGTATTGTCATTACTAATGCTTCGCAAGGAACATATTCAGCAGATACAAGAACTCTTACTGTAGTGCTTAGTAGTTTAAAGAAAGATGAAAAAGGAATTCTTTATGTTCAAGGTCAAGTTAATTCAATACAAAAAAATACAACTCGTGTAGTAACTACAGCTTTATTGGTTTATACAAAGACAAATCAAGCTCAAGGAAATGCAATTGCTTATGTTGTGAATACACTTAAAACAATTAATAATAATTCTCTTGGTGCAGCAGCTTTCTTTAGTGGTTTATCTGGGATCGGGCTTATTGGATGGTTACTAGTTATAATTTTAATTTTAGTTATTATCCTTATAATTCGTCGGTATTTTTACGAGCCAACGCCAATGGAAATTCCTCTAGAAATTTCAGATATTGATAAAAAATAAACAACATAAAAATCCCTCATTATTTTAATAATGAGGGATTTTTATGTTAAGATAAGTTTATGAATGTCACTTTTACTCTAAAAGAAATTAAAATCATTGCTGAAAATATACTCAAAAAAGTTAGTAAAAATAATTTGAAAACAGCTAGTATGATTACTCTTTCTGGTTCTTTGGGTGTAGGTAAAACCACCATAACTCAAGAAATTGGTAAATTATTGGGTATTAAAGAAAAAATAACTTCTCCCACTTTTGTAATAATGAAAAAATATAATATAAAAAATAAAACATTTAAATATTTAATCCACATAGATGCATATCGCTTAAAAAATAGTCAGGAATTATTTAATATTGGTTGGAATGAATTATTTCTTGAAAAAGAAAATTTAATTATTATTGAATGGCCAGAAAATGTTCCAGAATGTATAAATGATAGTGCCTATAAGGTTATTTTAGAACACAAAAATAAACAAACCAGAACTATTAAAACTTTGTTATAATTATAAGGTGGTAAAAAATCAAAAAAAAATAAATAAAAAACTAGTTTTGCTTGACGCTCATGCAATTATACATCGTGCTTATCATGCCTTGCCGGAGTTTATGAATTCAAAAGGTGAGCCAACTGGGGCTATTTATGGTCTAGCCGCGATGCTTTTTAAAATTATTGCTGAACTTAAGCCAGACTATATTGTTGCTTGTTATGATTTACCCAAAAAAACATTTAGGCACGAAGCTTATGATGATTATAAAGCTGGACGAGCCAAGGTGGACGAATCGCTAATTCGCCAGTTTTCTCTTTCCCGTGATTTTTTCAAAGCTTTATCTATTAAAATATATGAAAAAGAAGGTTTTGAAGCAGACGATTTACTTGGGACGATAGCTAAACAAATTACTGATAAGAAAAAATCAATTGACATAGTTATTGCTTCTGGTGATATGGACACCCTCCAACTTGTTGATGATAAACATGTTTTTGTTTACACTTTAAAAAAAGGAATAAATGATACCATTTTATATGACCAGAAGGCCGTTGTCTCTCGTTTCGGGTTTGAGCCTAAATATTTAATAGATTATAAAGGATTACGGGGCGACCCTTCTGACAATATTATTGGGATCAAGGGGATTGGGGAAAAAACCGCCACTATTTTAATAAAAGAATACGGTTCAATTGAAAAAATGTATAAAGTTCTTAAAAAGAATCCAGAGGCTCTCCTTAAAATCGGAATAACCCCAAGAATTTTAAATCTTTTAAAAGAAGGAGAAGAAGAATCACTTTTTTCTAAAACACTGGCGACGATTCGTCTCGATGTGCCTATTAATTTTGAACTTCCTAAAAATGTTTGGGAAAAAGAAGTTAAAATACAAGATGTCGCTAATTTTTTTCAGCAAATGGAGTTCAAAACTTTACAAGCAAGGTTTATTAGACTACTGGCAGGAGAAAACAAAGACAATCTTGTTGAGTTTAAAAAAAAAGACGAAATAAAAATTCCAAAAAATAAAGAAAAAATAATTAAAGCCCAAATTGCTTTTTGGCTTTTAAATTCTGAAAAAACTAACCCAGATATAGATGAAGTAGTTCATTATAAAGGGAGCAATTCTTTAGATGAGGCAATTAAAATACTTGAGAAAGATATAAATAAAGAAAACTTAGATTATATTTATAAAAATATTGAAATACCAATTATTCCAATAATTAAAAGAATGGAAGAAACGGGTGTTTTAATAGATATTAAATATTTAAAGAAAATTTCAAAAGAGTATCATTTTCTTTTGTCTAATTTAGAAAAAAAAATCTGGGAAATAACTAAAAGTGAATTTAATATTAATTCGCCGAAACAATTAAGTGAAGTTCTTTTTGGTAAACTAGGGCTTTCTTCTAAGGGTATAAAAAAAAGTGCAGGAGGGGCTTTATCAACCAGAGAAAGTGAGTTAGAAAAACTCCGTGAATTTAGTCCTGTTATTAGTAAAATCTTAGAATATCGTGAATTACAAAAATTACTCTCAACTTATATTGATACGATTCCAAACGCTGTTGAAAAAGACGGGAGATTGCATGCAAATTTTGTACAGACTGGAACGACAACAGGGAGGTTTGCTTCTAATAATCCTAATTTACAAAATATTCCAATCAAAACAGAAAAAGGTAAAAATATTCGCAAAGCTTTTATTGCTCCCAGTGGCAGTGTTTTAGCCTCTTTTGATTATTCACAGATAGAACTTCGTGTTGCTGCTTTAATGTGTCAAGATCCTTACTTTATAAAAGTTTTTAATGAGGGAAAAGATATTCATTCAGCTGTCGCTATGAAAGTTTTTGGAGTTGGGAAAGATGAGGTTACTTCTGACATGCGCCGGAGAGCTAAGGTTATTAATTTTGGGATCTTATATGGAATGGGGGTTAATGCTTTAAAGAAAAACCTAGGGACAGATCGTAAAAATGCTCAAACTTTTTATGATAATTATTTTGCTCAATTTCCGACAGTAGCTGACTATTTAAAATCAATTAAAGTTTTTGCTAAAAAATATGGTTACACTCAAACTCTTTTTGGTCGCAAGAGATATTTTCCCGGGATTTCTTCACATATACCATTTATTAGGGCAATGTCTGAGCGTATGGCAACCAATGCTCCAATTCAAGGAACCGCTACCGCTGATATAATAAAAATAGGAATGAAAAAAGTTGATGATGAATTAACGAAGGCTGGAATTATAGATGAAGTTAAACTTGTATTACAAGTTCATGATGAATTAATATATGAAGTTAAAAAAGAAAAAACAGAACAAGCTGTAAAAATAATTAAAGAAGCAATGAAAAATGTTATTCCACGAGAATTTCTGGACAACCTAGAACCTGTTCCTCTTGAAGTTTCGTCTGGTGTTGGTAAAAACTGGGGAGAATTAAAATAGTAGCGTAAATTTATGTCTAGTGATAAAATTAATAGTATGAAAGTAGAGCAAGAAAACAATAATTTAAAACAAAAAATAGCTTCAGACAAGGGGAAAGTTCATTTCGTTTTATCCCATTCTTATTTAGTCTTTCTTTTTGCTGTAGTTTTTGGAGTTATTTTTGATATGATTATTCCTCTTAAATTTTTTAGTAATAACATTTTTCAATATTTTGGTTTAACTTTTATTATTATTGGAACTGCTATTGTTTATTGGGCTCAGACATCATCAAATATACTTAAGAATAAAAGAGATAAAGAAAAACTTGATTTAGGTTTTGCTTATGGTCCATATAAATATTCTAGAAGTCCAACACATCTAGGTCTTTTTATTATGACATTTGGTTTGGCTTTAATTATAAACTCTACATTCACTATGTTGTTTACTATTCTTGCCTACATTTTAACAAAACTTATTTATCTCAAAAGAGAAGAAAAATTATTAGAAAAAAAATATGGTGAGGAATATTGTAATTATAAAAATAAAACTAAAAGTATTTTATGATTTATTTTTTAGTAGGGAATGACCTAAAAAGTAAGAATGAATATATAAAAAAGATAAGCGGTACTTCTGAGTATATTTTTTTAACAGAAAATGATATTTCGAGAGAATTATTAATTAATTATTCTATGGGCGCTTCTCTTTTTGGTGAAAAATCTGTTATTGTTACTGATAATTTAATTACAAAAAGCGAAATATCTTTTTCGTCTGATGATTTACTTGCTTTAAAGAAATCTCCAACTATTTTTATCTTTCTTGAAGATAAACTGCTAGTGGCTGAAGAAAGAAAATTTAAGAAATATGCAACAATTGAAAAATTTGTAAGTAAAGAGATTAAAACTATCTCCAGTAAGGATGTTTTTAAAATTGCTGATTCCTTTGCTGAACAAAACAAAATTGAGGCGTGGGCTCTTTATTCTCAAGCAATTGAAAACGGCATTTCTCCAGAGTCAATTGCCGGAATACTTTTTTGGAAAATAAAAACGATGATATTAAATGGTAATAAAATTTTTCCATTAAATATTTTAAAAAAACAATCATCAAAAATAGTATCTTTACACCATCAAGCTCACAGGGGAGAAACTGATTTTATAATTGGGTTAGAGCAGTTTATTCTTAGCTCGTTATCTAAATAAAAAAACTTAACACCTTTAGACGGGTGTCAAATGTGTTAAGAAGCAAAAAGAAAAGGCTTGGAAGTTGAACCTCAAAAATTTTTGAGAACCAGCTTCCAAGCCTTTGAGCTTTTTAAAAACAAGGTACATTATACTCTCTATCTCCAAGTATATTACAATGAACAATATTTCGTCGATAATTATTTCTCTTTTAATTTAATCCCTTTATTTGAAGGGTGACAATGAAAATTTTATACAACAAAAACAACTTGCGTATATTATATCTTTAAAGTAAGTTCTTTGCAAAAGAAACTGTGGATAACTTTATAATTAAAAATAATTATTTTCCACCAAAAGCTTTTCTAATATTTTCTTTAAATCTTTCTGCAGCTTTCTCGGCACTTTTTATTGCTTTATTTCCCACTAAATTTACCTCAGAAGCAGGTTCATTAAAAGAGCTGGTTTCTTCCTTTTGTGTTTCCTTATTTTCTCCAGAACCTGGAAGTTTGTTGGTATTACCACCAACTTCTCCTGGTTTTGGTTTCAACCTTTCTAAAAAATTTGATAATCTTTTCATTTTTTGATTATAACATAATTTAATATATTTGATTAATCTTTTTAAACATTGATTTTATTGTATTAATATGGTATTTTGGGTGCATCGGTGAAATAGTGTTCACTCGTATCCGCCCGTAGCTGTCTTGGTAGGTCTAAAGCTAAGACATGTTATGAATGTTATTTAGAAATTATTATATATATCCGCCCGTAGCTCAGTTGGTAGAGCAGCTCCCTTTTAAGGAGATGGTCGTAGGTTCGACTCCTACCGGGCGGACAAATAAACAGCAAAAATCATCTTTTGTGCTAAAATAAATATATGATTTATTTCGTACGCCATGGAGAGAGTGAAGCTAATGTAAGGGGGATTTTTGCTGGGCAAAGAAATGATTCTATTCTCACAGAGAAAGGTAGAAAACAAGCTGAAAATACAGCCGAGGAAATAATCAAAGAAGGAATTAATATAGATCAAATAATTTCTTCTCCCCTTAAAAGGTCTACAGAAACAGCACAAATTATTGCTGATAGACTAGGATTAGAGGTAGCAACAGATAAAAGGATTACTGAATATGATATGGGAACTCTTTCAGGAACTTCTTGGCAAGCAATTTCTTCTAAGACTTTAATTAATGCTGAAGGGGCAGAAGATATAAAATTATTTGCTAAGCGTGTTTTTTCTTGCATAAAAGAGTTATCAAAACAACCAGAAAACATTTTAGTAGTTAGTCATGGAGGGGTTATAAGAGTTTTGGAAACAGCTAGAAAAGATGTAGATATTGAAAAAGATTTATTCTATGACTTACCCCTTGCTTCTAATGGCTCTATTACAAAAATTGATTGGATAAAATAGTATAATTATATTTTAAAAAAGTAAAATAATAGAACAAAAGTAATAATTTTTGATTTGAATAGAATTATAACTCAGCAAGGCTGGGAAGATTATAGCATAAAATTGATTTTTGTACATAAAGGATTAATGAGACAATATCAAGGTTGTGTTATAATAAACGCATGGAACTAAAAAATAAAGTAGTAGTTATCACAGGGGGAACAAAAGGGTTAGGAAAAGCTCTTGCTCTTTCTTTTGTAAAAGAGAGTTCAAAGGTGATTGTTTGTGCTAGAAAACAAGAAGAATTAATCCTCAAGCGAAAATAATATGAAATATCATCACACCTCAATATCAGTTAATAATTTAGAAGAATCTAGAAAATTTTATGAGGATATTTTTGATATGCAATTAGACTCTGAGGCAGAAAGAGAAGATTTACAAATAAAAATAGTTAATCTTAAGAATAAAAATGGTGGGATTATAGAGTTGTTTAAACATAAAAACTCACTACCTTTAAAAGAAGATTTAATGGATTTTCAAAAAGTTGGAATTAAACACTTAGCTTTTGCAGTTGATGATATTGAGAAAACAATAAAAAAAGCTATGTCTCTTGGTTCAAAATTACTCTGGCCTATTCAAGAAGGGATAACAATAAAAAGACTTGCTTTTATTTCAGATCCCAACAATATACCGATTGAATTGATGGAATTAAAAGATGAAAAATACTAAAATAAAAGATAACTCATCAATCCTAATTCTTCCTGATATTCGTTCGGCTTTAAATGTTGGAGCAATTTTTAGGACCGCTGATGCTGTTGGAATAGATAAAATATATTTAACAGGTTATACACCTAGACCAATTGATAAATTCAACCGGGTACAAAAAGATATTAAAAAAAGTGCGCTTGGGGCGGAAACTTGGATTGACTGGGAATACAAAAAAACTCTAATTCCTCTTATGAATTCTCTTAAGAAAAAAGGCTATACTATTATTGCAATTGAACAAGATGAAAAAGCTATTGATTATAGAAAAATAAAAACACCTCAAAAATCTGTTTTCATTTTAGGCTCTGAGGTAAACGGTTTAAATAAAAAAATTTTAAATAAATGTGACAAAATAACTTATATTCCCATGTGTGGAAAAAAAGAATCTTTAAATGTTTCGGTTGCTTGTGGAGTAGCTCTATTTAGATTATTAAAAACTTAAATATTATTTTGTTTTAGCTGTTCCATAATATTTTATTTTACCAGAGCCCAAAGAGGGAACTTCTTTAGAGGCAGGATAAGTAGTCTTCTCAAAGAGTTCAGCCTTTTTGTTTTTTCCTTGTTGTGGACCTCCTGTTATTACCCAAATGATAAAAACAGCCAAAATAAGAAGGAGAAAAATTGTTCCTATTCCAATTTCTTTTCCGCTGCTTTTACTGTTGTCTTTTGAATGATTAACTTCTGCCATATTTTTTAATTAAAAATAAATACTAAAATAATTCTTGGTGAAAATTACAATAATGAGCACTTCGCCCATTAATAACTTTTCTAAGTATAACACCTTTACAATTTTTTTTACTACAATTTTCATTTTCCTTTTTATAGGCGTTATGTTGTTCGTGAAATTTGCCTTTCTTGCCATCTATGTGTCTATAATCAGAAGTTGAATCACCCCCTAAGGATATTCCTTTATAAAGAACTTTTTGCATTGAAGTGTATAGTAGTTTTAACTTCAGTTTTGGGATATTTTTAACTATTGATTCTGGGTGAATTCCCGAAAGCCACAACATCTCATCAGAATATATATTACCAATACCAACAATAACTGATTGCTCCATCAGAACTGTTTTTATTTTACTGTGTTTTTTTATCTGTAGTCTTTCTTGAAAATTTTTTAAAGAAAAAGCTGAATCTAAGGGTTCTGGTCCTAATTTATCTAACCCATAACCAGCTTTATATAGTTTGTTAGTTGGAATCAAAGTGATTTTGCCAAATTTGCGGGCATCACAAAAAACTAAATATTTATTTTTAGAAAGAGAAAAAACTGCATGGATAAATCTATTATAAGAATCAAATAGAGCTGCTTTTTCATTTTCAGCAGGAATCCACTTTATTATTTTTCTCCCTAGGGGAGATCTCCCGTAGGGAGACTTTTTATCACTCATTACTTTTATATATTTCCCAAAAAGTAGATGCCCTGTCATTTTTAGATGAATTAAAATAGTTTTTTTATTATTCAAATGAATTAAAATATTTTTCCCTCTTCTTTCTACTTTTAGAATTTTAGCATTCTTAACTTCTTTTTTAAATTTTTTATAAAAAAATGGATCTTTTAGAGTATTTTTAAAAAGATTTTTTCTTTTTTTTGTTTTCCAAATTTTTTCTGTAGGGGAAAGGTCTGTCCAAATATCAAGAATGATAAGCTTGGGTAAAACCTTCTGTAAACTTCTGACGGCTGTAGTAACTTCTGGTAATTCAGGCATTTTTTATCTTTTTTTATTTATAATTTTTAGAGCTTCTCTGATTCTATTTTTAGCACCCTCAATATTAGCTGGTATTTGGCTAAGAGCATTACGAGTTTCTGATTGAGAATAACCTAAAGCTTTCAAAGCTTCTATAATATCACTTTCATCTCTCAGGGAATTTTCTGAATCTTCATTTTTATAGGATAATAATTTGTCGCGTAATTCAATTATTATTTTTTCAGCAATCTTCCTTCCAATTCCAGAAACTTTATTTAAATAAGTAGTATCACCAGTAGCGATAGCTTTTTTTAATGTTTCAATAGGAGCAACACCCAAGATAGATAAAGCAGATTTTGGACCGATGCCTGAAACATTGAGCAGTAGATTAAAAAATTCCATTTCTTCGTTAGTAATAAAACCATATAGATCAATTGAATTTTCACGAACGGCCATATGTGTCCAGAAAGAAGCCTCATCTCCTTTTTTATATTTAGAGATAGTAGAAGCTGTTGTAAATATTTTATAACCAACTTCATTAACCTCAACGATAAAGAATTTTTCGTCGTTATGGATAATCGTTCCTTTAATATGGGCAATCATATTATAAGTATACTAGTTTTTCTGTGTTTTGTAAGGTCATTTACTTTTTGCTGATTTTCTGTTAGTATAGGCATGTTCAATTTTATTCGTGTCTCAGTAAAGTTTGAATAAAAATTTAATTTTAATTATTTATATTTATGCCAATTACAAAATCAGCAAAAAAAGCACTTAGAGGATCTCTTATTAAAAAAGCAGCTAATGACCGCAATAAAAAATCTGTGAAAGAAGCAATTAAAAAAATTGAAAAGTTAATCAAAGAAAAGAAAAAAGATGAAGCTAAAAAACTTTTATCCGTTGCTCAAAAAGCTATAGATAAAGCTGCAAAAAAGGGTATTTACAAGAAGAATACAGCCTCAAGAAAAAAATCCAGATTATCTAAAATTACTAAATAAGTAATTAAATAAAACTTAAGAATATATGGAGAACCGAGATTTATTATTTTTTTATGGACTTGACTGTCCTCATTGTATAGATGCTGAGAAGATTGTTGATGATCTTATAGATGAAGGTTTTGGGATTGAAAAACTAGAAGTTTGGTATAATGAAAAGAATAATAATCTTTTAGAAAAATTAGATAGTGAGGATGACAATTGTGGGGGTATCCCATTTTTTTTAAACCAAAAAACAAAAAAAACTATTTGTGGAAATGCTCCATATAAAGAAATTAAAATGTGGGCAGAAGGAAAATAGAAAACAATATTTGCGATTATGGGTTTAATGGTGTAGATTAAGGTCATATATTGGTCCCGTCGTTCAATGCCTGCCCGAACGACTGGGCGTAGTTCAGTCGTTCGGGGATAGGACTCAACTTATGTATTATGTATATGTTATAAAAAGTGAAGTTAAGGATTTTTGTTATAAAGGGTTTTGTAAAAATCTATCTAAGAGACTCAAAGAACATAATTCTGGAATGACAAAATCAAATAGAGCATATATACCATTTAAGTTAGCCTATTATGAAGAATGTTCAACTCAGGAAGAAGCACTTAAAAAAGAAAAATATTGGAAAAGTGCAGCAGGTAGAAGATATTTAAAAGATAAGTTTATATAGTATTGGTCCCGTCGTTCAATGGATAGGACGTAACTTTGCGGAAGTTATGATGCAGGTTCGATTCCTGCCGGGATCACAACAAAGCGCTTTTGCGCTTTTTGTGTTGCCGAGCAAGCAAACTTCTTTGCTTGCGTGTAGGAATCGAAAACCTTGAGCTTGTTTCCTGAAATCTATAGATTTCAGGAAATACGAAAGGTGTACAGAATCTGTAAGATTCGATAAGTGTACTCACGGTCCTGCCGGGATCACCAGTTAGTGCTAGGATGAATTCTTACTTGTGAAGGATTTTTTATATAAAATATTGAAGTAATTATAATTACAAGAAGAATCATTCCCATAATTAAATAAGAAAAAGAGTAAGAATATTCAAGAATCAAAAACCCCATGGCAAGACCAAATATAGTGGTAAAAATCTTTTGAATAAGATAATTTATCGACAATAATGTTGCTTTTGATTCTGATGTTTTAATAAAATTGAGATCGTACTGTAATGAAGCAGAATTTAATCCCCACAAGAAAGTATTAGAAATTATGAATAAAGAAGCAATAACCCACATATTATAAGTAAGTCCAATACCCAAAAAACATAATGAATAAATTAAAGCTCGCATAATGATAAATTGTTTATAGGAAAATTTTTTATATATCCATCCATTCAAAAGAAGAAGACCTGAAATAAGAAGTCGTGAACCAGCCCAGAGAAAACCAAGAGAAGTAAGAGAAAATCCTATAATTTCTTGATACGGATTTTTAAAACCAACAGTAGCCCCAAAGATAACACCAAATACAATAGACCATATTAAAATATACCTAAACCATCCGGTTTTAAACCACTCCTTAATTGTCTGCTTGAAATTTGTAGAATTAACTTCTTCAACCTTAGTTTCATTTTTGGGATTAGTCATTAAGAAGACAGCAATAAATCCTACGATATCAATAATAAGTGCACCAAGAAAAGCTAGCTTAAAACTTGTTTCTGCTATATATGGTAAAAGTATTATAAAAAGAATAGGAACAGCAAACCCCAAGGATTGTATCCTTCCCATAATATATGCATACTTTTTATCTTTACCAAGTTCCCTTAGCGTATCGTGCATAAAAGCACTACTTGTCCCACTGCTGAAAGCAAGACCTACTGCTAAAAATATTGCTCCAGCAAAAAACCAAGGAACACTATTTGCTAATACATAACATAAAGTTGAGAGAATAAATGAGAAACGTGCAAATAATAAAGCATTTTTATATCCAATCCTATCAGAAATATATCCACTTGGAATCTCAAGAATAAACCCAATAATTTGTCCTACGGCAGTCAAAATTCCAATTGTTTTTGCGGTAGCATTTGGCATCGTTAGTAAATAAATAGTAAGGAATGTCATATATGTTCTTTTATTTGTAATGCTATAAACAGCAAATTTCCAAATGTTGGATTGTATTTTAGCCATGGTAGAAGTATATCAAAAGTTTACTATAATATAAAAATGAAAACTTTTAATTTTAAAGAAAAAAATAAAAATAAAAATTAAACATACTCACGGTCCTGCCGGGATCACAGAATAATCTCAATACAACTATTCAATTGAATTAGAGAATAGAGATAAAATAGTTGCATAGTTAATATTCTAAGTTT
>VAPL010021357.1_pt1 | contig 15356 bp, 24 predicted proteins | sample 3395061 | NCBI WGS metagenome assembly VAPL01 (sample SAMN08290444, study PRJNA428436) | hydrothermal vent metagenome | isolation source: Deep-sea hydrothermal vent chimney 2 | place: Pacific Ocean: Juan De Fuca Ridge | depth 2182 m m | reverse complement strand
CCTTCAATTGGTTTGCACCAACGTGACAACGACCGCCTACTTTCAACTTTAGTGCATTTGCGAGACCTGGGAAATACAGTAATTGTAGTTGAACACGACGAAGACGCCATATTAAGTGCCGACCATGTTATAGATATTGGGCCGGGCGCAGGCGTACACGGTGGTCATGTTGTAGCGTCTGGCACACCCGAAGAAGTGATACAGAATAAAAATTCATTAACGGGACAGTATTTATCCGGCGCATTGCAAATAAAAATCCCTGAAAACCGTATTCCTCACTCTGGAAAAGTTTTAAAAATTAATGGTGCCAGCAGTAACAATTTACAACACATTAATGTCGAAATACCCGTGGGTTTAATGACTTGTGTTACCGGTGTTTCGGGGTCAGGAAAATCAACATTAATTAACGATACGTTATATAAGCTACTGGCCCGGGAAATTAACAAGTCTTCGCTGATTCCGGCTAAATACATTAGTCATGAAGGACTTGATCAGTTTGATAAAGTTGTAGATATTGATCAGGCTCCAATTGGCCGGACCCCGCGTTCGAACCCGGCAACCTATACCGGTTTATTTACACCGATTCGTGAGTTATTTGCCGGCACTCAGGAAGCTCGCTCACGCGGATATAAACCCGGACGTTTCAGCTTCAACGTTAAAGGCGGTCGCTGTGAAGCATGCCAGGGCGACGGCGTAATTAAAGTTGAAATGCATTTTTTACCTGATATTTACGTGCCCTGCGATGTCTGCAAAAGCAAACGCTACAACCGGGAAACACTCGACATAAAATATAAAGGCAAGAGCATTAATGAAGTTTTAAAGATGACAATCGAAGATGCGGTTGTATTTTTTAAAGCTGTGCCAGTGATTCACCGCAAACTTGCAACATTAATGGATGTAGGACTCTCTTACATTACCCTTGGGCAAAGAGCGACAACTTTATCAGGCGGTGAAGCGCAGCGTATAAAACTGGCGAGAGAGCTATCCAAACGTGATACCGGCAACACTATATATATACTTGATGAACCAACAACCGGCTTGCACTTTCACGATGTAGAGCAGTTGCTGCAGGTATTAGTGCGTCTTCGCGATCACGGCAATACCATTATTGTTATCGAACATAATCTTGATATTATAAAAACAGCCGACTGGATTATTGACATGGGCCCGGAAGGTGGGTCTGGCGGCGGGCAGATAATTGCTCAGGGTACACCGGAGGATATTTGTGAAATTAAGCAATCTTTTACCGGTCATTATCTGAAGAAAATATTACATAAACATAAGTAGTTATTAGTGCATGACATAACTCATCCACATTGCATCATTGTTTGTTCAAATCAGGCAATAAACTGGTGTTCTGATTGGCTTGCGCACTTTCGACAATGAGCCCATAATCATTCACACACAGATTATTTCTGACACCATCTCAATCTTTAAGCGACCAAAGCGATGACCACAAAAAACATATTATTGCTTTTCATGACCCTGTTATTTTTAGCTTCATGCTCCGACAGCCTGATAAAGCAACAGGGTATAAAAGATGAAAACCTGTACACTTATTCAGTAACCGTCGGCTCAACATTAGTACTTAACCAGAACATCGATATTGCCACTAACCTGGGCAGAACTTTTTTTCAAAACGGCAAAGCCACCCGTGAACATAACATCAATATATACTACCCTCATTGCAGCATAACGGTTAATACCATTGCAGATTTCAACCGAACTATTTCACCCACAACATTTACAATTACAAAAGTCATTGATGGTGAAGAGTATGCTCAGGGCCAACTGTTGTTCGCAGACAATAATATACAAATTGCATCTGATGGCCCAATCATTAGCGGACTAGTAAGCTACTATTATTTACATTCTGAAAATGCCCCTGACGTCAGAACACTGGAATGCATACAGTGGGATTCATTATATGAAAATAATTACTTAAGTATTAGTGAAATCAGAAAATCTTTAGGTGACATATTCACTTTAAATGTGAAGTAGATTCAGTTACAGACTGATTTATTGCAATATTGTTTAGCCGGTCCAGTATTAATAGTACGCCATTAAAACCGATGTTCAACATGCAGAAATTCTGCTGAATAGACATTAACAAATGATACAGCCATATACATTAGTGGCTTTAACAACGCGGCAGACGTCGCTAACAATTTACGATGCAGTTAAAAGATTGCATAGCTCTCGCAATCTGGGCAGCAACCCCTATGAACGTATTCTTAATTCAGCTTAGTATCTTCAACTTATGATTAACCTTGCTATAAAGCTATAGATGAATCGTCGTATGCAGAGTAGATTAATACTAAGCTTATAACCATAAGTTACACAGACTCATCCTGAATATTATCGACCATTTCATATATCATATTATCGAGTAATTCCTGTACAGTATCACTCGCTTTTTCCATCTTCTCTAATTCGAGTATAGCTCCCTGTTTATCGCCTTTCTCATGAATCTGTAGTGCATTAACCCCATGAGTATGTACTGCCTCGTGTGGCTCATCTAATGATTTGTATGATTTTAAATGTGCAAAAAGTTGTCGACCTTCGCCTTCAAAATACCACTTACCCAAACGACACTGATGATGGTTTACAATTTCATCTGCTGAATTAACGCCATCTGCCAGACATCTTATATAGACATCATTCTTCCAGAATATATGGTCCATCATTACGGTTGTGATAAAAGATGCGTAGGAAGCCTGTGTAATGATAATACGCATTTCCTGGGAGATACTTAAAACTTGCGCTACCGTCTTTACAAGTACACCTGTATTAGTCGACATTGTCTCAGTTTTTTGTGTGGTCTGCCTTATGCCGAGCATAGCAGTATTAGACTCTTTATTTATATTGGTGACTAATTCACTTATCTGCCCTGTAGCTTCACTGGTACGTCTGGCAAGATGCCTTACCTCATCAGCAACAACAGCAAAACCTCGCCCTTGTTCACCTGCTCTGGCTGCTTCAATCGCTGCATTCAATGCCAGTAAATTGGTTTGCTCTGATATGCCTTCAATCATTCCTACGAATTCATTAATATCATTGGTAATATTATTTACCTCTTCAATTCGTTCCTGAGACTGCAGGCTTTCGATACGGACTTCTTCTAATTGACCAGATAACTGCTCTAGTGATACTGATGCTTGAGAAAATAGACTTTGAGTTTCGATTAAGCCCTGACGTTTATCAGAAAGCTTTGCAGCAAACTCTGCAGAATGAACACGGATATCAGCAATTTTATGACTGGTACCACCCCATAAAGTATGGATAGAAATACTATCATTATGGATAACCTGCGTGATTTCGGACTTAGTATTTAAGATGGTGATTTCTTCTTGCAGTACTAAAATTTGCGCTTCTATATCGTTTTTATCCGCGACAGCTTTATCTAACTGTTCATGCAAAACCTTTATTTCATTCCACCACATAATCTGGCCTTCACCTATTTTTTAATTGGATTAAGTTACTCCAGTTATTTAATAATAGTCGATAATTTCACAAAATCTGAGCCAATATGCCATTAAGAACAGTAGTGCTATTTCACCCTCATTAATAACCTTATATTTTATATGTCTTACTCCGCTTAATTTTTTAAGTTTGTTATATTTTAATAAAAATATTCATCGTGCATAACCCTTTATATCAATGAACAAATAACCCATTGGTTTGTACGATCAGACACATTATTAATAGCGGAAGTTTACATATATTTTTGCTCCATACTGAAGCCGGTTAACACCTTACTATAAATTCAGAAACCATCCTAAGACCTGATGCTGCATAAAGCCAGGGCGAAAAAAAACCAGCTTAAAGCTGGTTTTTTTGGGATAGTCGAGTAGGTTTATTCTACTTCAACTGCCTCTTCTTCTATTTCCGGACGATCAACTAGCTCAACATAAGCCATTGGTGCCGCATCACCTGGACGAAAACCACACTTCATAATACGCAGGTAGCCACCAGGACGATCTTTATAACGCGGTGATAATTCACTGAATAATTTACCAACCATATCTTTATCACGCATTCTGCTGAATGCTAAGCGACGATTAGCTACGCTATCTTCTTTAGATAATGTAATCAAAGGCTCAGCAAAGCGACGCAGCTCTTTTGCTTTTGGCAATGTAGTTTTAATCAACTCATGTTTGAACAAAGAGTTAACCATATTCTGAAACATTGCCTTACGATGGCTACTGTTTCTATTTAATTGTCGACCTGATTGACGATGACGCATTTTCTTTTACCTTGACAGATTCTTCTGTTAATTAAGCAAGCTACTTGATGACTAGCTTGCTTGTTTTTCACGAATAGACGCGGGTGGCCAGTTTTCCAGGCGTGCACCTAATGACAACCCATGAGATGCCAGTACGTCTTTAATTTCAGTTAGTGACTTCTTACCCAAGTTAGGAGTTTTCAATAACTCAACTTCTGTACGCTGGATTAAATCACCAATGTAGTAAATGTTTTCTGCTTTTAAACAGTTAGCTGAACGAACGGTTAGCTCTAGATCATCAACCGGACGTAATAGAATTGGATCAATCTCTTCCTCTTCTTCCTGCTGTTCTGCTTCTTCGATGCTCTGCAAGTTAACAAAAGCAGACAGCTGCTTCTGTAGAACTGTAGCTGCGATACGAATAGTTTCTTCAGGATCGACTGTACCGTTTGTTTCCAGATCAAGTATTAACTTATCCAGATTAGTACGCTGTTCAACACGTGCACTTTCAACTGTGTAATTAACACGTAAGATCGGGCTAAATGAAGCATCAATGGCTAATGCGCCAATAGAAGTTGTTTCTGAATCTTCAGATGCCTTACGCTGAGTAGCAGGAACATAACCGCGACCCTTAGTAATTTTAAGTGTCATATTCAAAGTAACATTACCAGTAATATGAGCAATGACATGATCTGGATTGACAATCTCAATATCATGGTCAGTTGCAATATCACCTGCAGTCACAACACCGGATCCTGATTTCTTAAGGGTTAATAATGCTTCTGATTTCTCATGCATCATTATGGCAACACCTTTCAGGTTCAGCAGTATATCCAGCACATCTTCCTGAATACCTTCCATTGAACTGTATTCATGTAAAACACCTTCAATTTCCGCTTCGACAATTGCTGCACCTTCAATAGAAGATAACAGGATACGACGTAGCGCATTACCCAGCGTATGACCAAAACCACGTTCTAATGGCTCAAGTACAATTTTCGCATGAGTATCGTTATACTGATGTACATCAATATTACGAGGGGTAAGTAATTCTTCAGATTTGCCTGACATTCGGTGTGGTGTCCTTTACTTAGAGTACAGTTCAACAACGAGTTGTTCGTTTATGTCTGCTGACAGTTCGCTACGCTCTGGGACAGATTTAAATGTTGCTTCCATCTTACCCTCATCAAGAGAGATCCAGTCTGCGATACCGCGCTGTTTAGCAAGTTCTAGAGAGTCTTTAATTCGCGTTTGCGTTTTAGACTTTTCACGAACAGAAATTTTGTCATCCGCTTTAACGACGTATGAAGGGATATTAACTATCGTTTCGTTAACTAGAATAGACTTGTGACTAATTAGTTGACGTGATTCATTACGCGTTGAGCCGAAGCCGCTACGGTAAACCACGTTATCTAAACGTGTTTCCAGGCATTCTAAAAGGTTTTCACCCGTAGAGCCTTTGCGCGATGCAGCTTTTTTGTAGTAGTTTACGAATTGCTTTTCTAGTACACCGTAAATACGACGTAACTTTTGCTTTTCGCGTAACTGAACACCATAGTCAGTTAGACGACTACGACCAGCACCATGTTGACCAGGCTTCTGATCAAGTTTGCACTTTGTATCAAGCGCGCGAACGCCTGATTTATGTTCCAAATCGACGCCTTCGCGACGACTCAGTTTACACTTAGGTCCTAAATAACGAGCCACTTTAAATCTCCAGCCTTATACACGACGTCGTTTTGGAGGACGACAGCCATTGTGTGGAATAGGGGTAATATCACTGATATTAGTAATTTTAAAACCAGCGTTATTCAGTGAACGAACTGCTGATTCACGACCGGGGCCAGGCCCCTTAACAAGAACTTCAAGGTTCTTAACGCCGTAATCTTTTGCACGGGTACCCGCACGTTCTGCCGCAACCTGTGCTGCAAAAGGTGTACTCTTTCGAGAACCACGGAAGCCGGAGCCACCTGCAGTTGCCCATGACAGAGTGTTACCCTGACGATCAGAGATCGTCACGATGGTGTTATTAAAAGACGCATATATATGCGCAACGCCATCGGTGATGGTACGTTTAATCTTCTTTTTAGCCGTTGGTTTTGCCATTGCTTTTACCTAAATTACTTACGAATCGGGCGTTTAGGGCCCTTACGAGTACGAGCATTTGTTTTTGTGCGCTGGCCACGTAATGGCAAGCTACGACGATGACGGATACCACGGTTACAACCCATGTCCATCAAGCGTTTAATACTCATTGAAACTTCACGACGTAAATCACCTTCAACAGTGAATTTACCAACTTCAGTACGCAGTGATTCAACTTGCTCTTCACTTAACGTAGCTAACTTTGCTGATTGTTCAATATTCGTCGTCGCACAGATTTCCTCTGCACGCGTACGGCCTATGCCGTAGATATATGTCAAACCAATGACAGCATGTTTATTATCAGGTATGTTAATACCAGCTATACGGGCCATTCAACCGTCTCCAGAATCGCGCAAAGCGCGGCATTTTAGCGATAAATCGCCGTAAAATCAACCTTGACGTTGCTTATGACGTGGGTCTTTACAGATCACACGAACAACACCATTTCTCTTAATTACTTTACAGTTTCTGCACATTTTCTTTACAGATGCACGAACTTTCATAACTGCTCTCGCTTGTTTAACTAAATTGTAACTATTCAGTACCCAGTAATATCCAAGTAACTTTTCAGCATTTTCCTGAATGTTCCAAGGTAATAGCGGAGAACGGATTCTACAGTAGTAGCGCCCAATTATCCAATACTTATGAAATTAAACAGGGATTAGCTGAATAGTTACGTTTTGCCCAAATATAACCCAGGCTTTTTGCCTAAGCTTTATCTTTGCCCAGGCCTTTAAAATTGGCTTTCTTCATCAAGCCTTCATACTGCTGTGACATCATGTGTGACTGCATTTGTGCCATGAAATCCATAACTACAACCACAATGATTAACAATGAAGTACCACCAAAATAAAATGGTACATTCCAGTATAAAATCAGAAACTCAGGTAGCAAACACACCGAAGTGATATATAACGCACCTACCAGAGTCAGACGTGTCATCACGCCATCAATATATTTTGCAGTTTGATCGCCTGGGCGGATACCCGGGATAAACGCACCTGATTTTTTCAGGTTATCTGCCGTTTCTCTACTGTTAAATACCAATGCGGTATAAAAGAAGCAGAAGAAAATAATCGCTGCCGCATAAAACATCACATAAATTGGCTGACCCGGTGAAAGTGTTGTCGATAAGTCTGCCAACCACTCCATACCCTGAGTCTGCCCGAACCAGCCACCTAATGTCGCTGGGAATAAAATAATACTGGAAGCAAATATCGGTGGTATTACACCCGCCATATTCAGCTTCAGTGGAAGGTGGCTGCTTTGAGCCGCATACATTTTACGACCCTGCTGACGCTTGGCGTAATTAACAGTAATACGACGCTGTCCACGTTCCACAAAAATAACAAAAGCGGTTACTGCCAGAGCTAATATGAACAGAATGATTGCCGTTAATGTATGCAACTCACCCGTTCTAACCAGCTCTGCTGTACCACCAATTGCAGCAGGCAATCCTGCTACAATACCCGCGAAAATGATAATCGAAATACCGTTACCAATCCCACGTTCAGAAATTTGCTCACCCAGCCACATTAAAAACACAGTGCCTGTGACTAATGATGTAACCGCGATTACATAAAAAGACAGTGATGATTCTATATATACCAGTGGTGCACCAGCATGAGTTTGTGAAAGCAGCATATTAGCTACGCCCATTGACTGGAACAATGCCAGTACAACTGTGCCATAACGTGTATAAGTCGTAATTTTTCTACGACCCGCTTCACCTTCTTTCTTTAACTGCTCCAGACTAGGCACTGTAACCGTTAATAGCTGCATAATGATAGATGCAGAGATATACGGCATAATTCCTAATGCAAATAAAGACATACGCTCCAGCGCACCGCCGGAGAACATATTAAATACATCTAGAATAGTTCCGGACTGCTGATCAAAAATTGCAGACATTATTGAGGCATTTACGCCAGGAACCGGTATAAAAGTTCCTATGCGATAAACAATCAGAGCACCTATTACAAAAAAGATACGCTGTCTTAATTCCTGCAACTTACTTAGATCAACTGCCATAGTTTTAAGCTTCTACTTTTCCGCCAGCTGCTTCAATTGCCGCCAATGCGCCTTTTGTTGCCTTAACACCTTGCAGAGTAACTGCAGAAGTGATTTCACCTGAAGCAATAACTTTTGCTTTTTTAGTGAAAGCGGGAACAATGTTTGCTTCAATTAATGTAGCAAGATTAACTGTGTCTTTACCCAGTTTCTGAATTTCGCCTAAACGAACTTCTGCACTGTATTTAGCCATACGTGAGTTAAAGCCAACCTTCGGTAAGCGACGTTGCAGTGGCATCTGACCACCCTCGAAGCCAACTTTAGGCATGCTGCCACCGCGTGACTTCTGTCCTTTATGACCACGACCACAGGTTTTACCCTGGCCACAACCAATACCACGACCAACACGTTTGCCTTCTTTGCGGCTGCCCGCATCAGGTGTAAGAGTATTTAATTGCATTTTTATGCTTCCTCTGACTTAACCATGTAGTAGATTTTATTAATCATTCCACGGTTTTCAGGTGTATCAATAACTTCAACAGTTTGGTGAATACGACGTAGACCTAAACCTTTTGCACATGCTATGTGTGATTTAAGACGACCGATAGTACTTTTCACCAATGTAACTTTGATTTTTTTATCTGCCATGACGATTAGCCTAAAATTTCTTCAACTTTCTTGCCACGCTTTGCAGCAATGGATTCAGGAGAATGCATATTCTCTAAACCATTAACTGTTGCACGAACAACGTTGATTGGGTTACGCGTACCGTTTATTTTTGCCAGTACATTTTTAACACCAACTGCTTCAAATACTGCACGCATCGCACCACCGGCGATTATACCTGTACCTTCAGAAGCTGGCTGCATGTATACATTTGCAGCGCCGTGAATACCTGTAACAGAATGTTGCAATGTGTCATCTTTAAGATGAACTTTGCGCATATTCTTACGTGCTTTATCCATCGCTTTCTGGATTGCAGCAGGTACTTCTTTAGCTTTACCGTAACCAATACCTACCGTACCGTTACCATCGCCAACAACTGTTAACGCAGTAAAACCAAATTGACGACCACCTTTAACTACTTTAGCAACACGATTAACGGTTACTAATTTTTCGATAAAATCGTCAGACTTTTCTCTTTGATTGTCTCTATTTTGTGCCATAGTCTTTGCCTTTAAAATTCCAGTCCGTTTTCACGTGCAGCGTCAGCCAGTGCCTTAACACGACCATGATATTTAAAACCAGAGCGATCAAATGCAACGCGGGTTACACCGGCCGCCTTTGATTTTTCAGCAATGATTTTACCTACCGTTGTAGCTGCATCTGCGTTACCAGAGCTTTTAATTGCCGACTTAACATCAGCATCTAAAGTAGAAGCAGAAGCTAAAGTCTTGCCACCATCTGCAGAAATAATCTGTGCATACATGTGACGTGGCGTACGGTGGATACATAAACGATCTGCACCCAGTTCACGAATTTTCATACGCGTACGAGTAGAGCGACGAATTCTAATTTGCTTTTTGGATTTCATATCAGCCCCTACTTCTTCTTAGCTTCTTTACGGATAACATACTCATCTGCATAACGCACACCCTTGCCTTTATATGGCTCTGGTGGACGATAAGCACGAATCTCAGCGGATACCTGACCCACTTTCTGCTTGTCCGCACCCTTTACCAGAATTTCAGTCTGGCTAGGTGTTTCAACTGTGATTCCCTCGGGCACTGCATAATCTACAGGATGAGAGAAACCTAGCTGAAGGTTTAATGAGTTACCCTGTGCTTTCGCACGATAACCAACACCGATTAGCTCCAGCTTCTTTTCGTAGCCTTCGCTTACACCCGTAACCATGTTGCCGACTAAAGAACGCATGGTTCCAGCCATCGCCCAAGCTGCATCAGAAGCTGGTGTAACATTTAATACTTCACCGTCCTGAGCAATTGACACAGTTTCGTGTAAATCGATATTTAAGTTACCCTTCGGGCCTTTTACATTTACTGAACGGCCTGAAATTTTAACTTCAATTCCTGCCGGTACAGTAATAGGTTTTTTTGCAATACGTGACATTTCTAAACCTCTTTATGAAACAGAGCAGATTAACTCACCACCAATTCCTGCAGCGCGTGCAGCTCGGTCAGTCATCATACCTGTTGAGGTTGAAACAATAATGATACCCAGGCCATTTAATATGCTTGGAATCTCATCTTTGTTTTTATAAACACGCAAGCCTGGACGGCTCATGCGATCGATAGTTGCAATAACTGGCTTGCCATCGTAATACTTTAACGAAACGGACATCTCAGCCTTTGCATCATCAGAAACAGAAAAATCAGTAATAAAGCCTTCGTCTTTTAAAACTTTGGCGATTGATTGTTTCATATTAGATGCAGGCATTGTAACGTCTACTTTAGCAGCAGACTGACCATTTCGAATACGAGTCAGCATATCTGCTATAGGATCTGACATACTCATAATCTATTTACCTTACTCTTAATACTATAAAAAATTTGTTATAAAAAACTTAACTGGCACTTACCAGGAAGCTTTAACTAAACCTGGAACGTCACCGCGCATCATTGCTTCACGTAATTTAATACGTGAAAGACCAAATTTGCGGTAATAACCATGTGGACGACCTGTAATTTCACAACGGTTACGCTGACGAACAGGACTTGAATCACGGGGAAGCTTCTGCATTTTTACCTGGGCTTCCATCTTAGCTTCATAATCAGCTTCAGGATCTTTCAAAATTGCTCTTAATTTAGCGCGCTTTTCATAATCTCTTGCTACTAATTTAGTGCGCTTTTTTTCGCGCTGAATCATCGAAGTTTTTGCCATGATTGTCTCTTTATCTCGATCTAGTTTTTAAACGGGAAGTTAAATGCTTTTAATAAAGCCTTTGCTTCGTCGTCAGTTTTTGCAGAAGTTGTAATGGTGATATCCATTCCACGAATTTTATCGATTTTCTCATAGTCGATTTCAGGAAAGATTATCTGCTCTTTTACACCCATGCTGTAGTTACCACGGCCATCAAATGACTTACCATTTAAGCCACGGAAATCTCGAATACGTGGTACAGAAATACTGATCAAGCGATCTAGAAATTCGTACATATTGGCTTTACGTAAAGTTACTTTACAGCCTATTGCTGAGCCTTCACGTAATTTAAATGCTGCAACTGATTTACGTGCGATGGTTTTAACAGGTTTCTGACCGGCAATTTTTGTCATGTCAGTATAAGCAGCTTCAACCACTTTTTTATCTGCAACACCTTCGCCTACACCCATATTAAGTGTAATTTTTTCAATGCGAGGCACGTCCATAGGGTTTGAGTAACCCTGGCTTTCCATCAATTGCTTAACAATTGTGTCTTTATATATTTTGTGTAGTCTTGCCATTGTTCCGCTTTCCTACTAAACGTCTACGTTTTCATTGTTAGACTTAAAGATGCGGATTTTTTTGCCGTCTTCTAAAGTCTTGATACCTATGCGATCACCCTTATTTGTGGCTGGGTTAAACGGCATGATGTTAGAAATGTGTATAGACATTTCTTTTTCAATGATGCCGCCTTCAATACCCGCCATTGGGTTTGGCTTAGCGTGTTTTTTAACCACGTTGATATTTTCTACCATTACGCGATCATTTTTTAATAGGCTCATTACTTTGCCACGGCGACCTTTGTCTTTACCCGTAGTTACAATAACTTCATCACCTTTTTTAAGTCTTTGCATATCTATTGCCTCTACAATACTTCAGGAGCCAGAGAAATTATTTTCATAAACTTCTCATTACGCAGCTCACGTGTTACAGGGCCAAAAATACGCGTACCAATAGGCGCTAAATTTGCGTTCAAAAGAACCGCTGCGTTATTGTCAAAACGGATTACTGAACCGTCTGGACGACGAACACCTTTTGCCGTGCGAACAACAACTGCGTTGTAAACTTCGCCTTTTTTAACCTTGCCTCTAGGAATCGCTTCCTTGATGCTAACTTTTATAACATCACCAATACGCGCATAACGACGATGAGAACCACCAAGTACTTTAATACACTGTACTCGTTTTGCTCCGCTGTTGTCTGCTGCGTTAAGAACCGTTTGCATTTGAATCATGACGACACCAAAATTCTATTAATCTATATTTAACTAACTAAGTAACTGAATAATTTTAAATTATGCAGCAGTTGATTTCTCAACAACCTTAACTAATTTCCAGGATTTAGTTTTTGAAACTGGTGCACACTGCTCAATTAATACAGTATCACCAACTCCACACTCGTTTGCTTCATCATGAATGCTCAACTTAGTTGAACGGTTAATGATTTTGCCATAGAGGGCGTGCTTAACGCGACGCGAGATAGTAATAACGGCAGTCTTCTCGCCCTTATTACTAGTCACAACACCTTGAAGTGTTCTTTGTTTTGTATCTGCGCTCATTATGCTTTACCCGCCTGTTTTTTCTCAGCAAGAATAGTCTTTGCACGTGCAATATCGCGGCGTGCATTTTTGAAAAGATGCGCTTTCGCCATCTCGCCAGCACCTTGCTGCATACGTAAATTAAACTGTTCTTTACGAATGTTTAAAATTTCTTCTTTAAGAGACGCTTCATCTTTTTCTCTTAAATCTTTTGCTGTTAGTTTGTTTGTACTAGCCATTACATCACCGCACGAATAACAAAGGTTGTTTTAATTGGCAATTTTGCTGCTGCCAACTGGAAAGCTTCTCTAGCTAATTCTTCAGAAACGCCTTCCATTTCGTATAAAACTGAACCAGGCTGAACTTTAGCAACCCAATGATCAACGTTACCCTTTCCTTTACCCATTCGAACTTCTAATGGCTTATTGGAAATAGGCGTATCTGGAAAAACTCGAATCCAGATTTTACCGGTACGTTTTACATGACGTGTCATTGCACGACGAGCCGCTTCAATTTGACGCGCCGAAATACGGCCACGTGCCATTGCTTTTAAACCGTACTCACCAAAGCTCACCTTGTTGCCATTCTGAGCCAGACCACGGTTACGGCCTTTAAACATTTTTCTAAATTTTGTACGTTTAGGCTGAAGCATGATTATCTACCGCCTTTCTTATTTGGCTTAGCGTCTTGCTTAGCCGCATTAAGCTTTTGCTCAAGACTGAAGACTTCGCCTTTATAAATCCAGACTTTAACGCCTAGAATACCGTAAGTCGTTAATGCCTCTGCAAAACCGTAATCAATATCAGCACGTAATGTATGCAAAGGTACACGACCTTCCATATAACATTCGCTACGAGCAATTTCTGCACCGTTCAAACGTCCGCCAACCTGGATCTTAATGCCCTGGCCACCCATGCGCATGGTGTTTTGCATAGAGCGCTTCATCGCACGTCGGAACATAACACGACGTTCAAGCTGTTGAGCAATACTTTCAGCGACTAGCTGCGCATCAAGCTCAGGCTTACGAATTTCTTCGATATTGATTTTCACATTATTAATGTGAAGACCTAAAATCTTAGAAACCTCTTTACGAAGGATTTCAATGTCAGCGCCTTTCTTACCGATAACAACACCGGGGCGAGCAGTATGAATTGTAATCACTGCCGCACGTGTTGGACGTTCGATTTGAATACGACTTACATTTGCTGCAGCCAGTTTCTTTTTCAGAAACTCGCGCACCTTAATGTCAGCATTTAACAGTAAAGGATAATCTTTGCTGTTGGCATACCATTTTGCGTTCCAGTCTGAGGATATTCCCAGACGAATCCCGACAGGATGTACTTTTTGGCCCATTCTGCTTCTCTCTTAACTATCCGAAACCGTAACCGTTATATGGCTACTGCGTTTTAAAATTCGATTAGCACGACCTTTTGCGCGGGCTTGAATGCGCTTCATTGTCGGACCTTCGTCTACAAATGCTTTTGATACCGTTAACTCATCGATATCAGCACCTTCATTATGCTCAGCATTGGCAATGGCAGATTCTAAAACTTTCTGAACCAGACCAGCTGCTTTCTTATTGCTAAACGTTAATATTGTGAGCGCCTGTTCTACAGACTGTCCACGTATTTGATCAACAACCAAACGAGCCTTCTGCGGAGAAATACGCGCGTAGCGATGTTTTGCTAAAACTTCCATCATCTACTCCTTACTTCGATTTCTTGTCAGCAGTGTGACCGCGGTAAGTACGAGTTAAAGCGAATTCGCCTAACTTGTGACCTACCATATTCTCGTTAACTAACACGGGAATATGCTGGCGACCGTTGTGTACTGCGATTGTTAATCCAACCATTTCAGGGAAAATAGTAGAACGACGCGACCAGGTTTTAATTGGACGACGACTCTTTTCTTCTACAGCCTTTTCCACTTTCGCCATCAAATGATGATCGATAAATGGTCCTTTTTTTAATGAACGTGGCACTCTAATACCCTCAATTATTTACGGTTGTTGCGGCGACGAACAATCATATTGTCTGTGCGCTTATTGCTACGAGTCTTCTTACCTTTCGTCGGCGTACCCCATGGAGATACAGGGTGACGACCACCAGAAGTACGACCTTCACCACCACCATGCGGGTGATCTACCGGGTTCATCGCAACACCACGAACGGTGGGACGAACACCACGCCAGCGCTTAGCGCCCGCCTTACCTAATGAACGTAAACTATGCTCACTATTACCTACTTCACCGATGGTTGCTCTGCAATCAACGTGAATTTTACGCATTTCACCTGAACGTAAACGCAATGTTGCGTACATACCTTCACGTGCGACTAACTGAACCGAAGCACCTGCACTACGTGCAATCTGCGCGCCTTTACCCGGCTTAATTTCAATACAGTGTATCGTTGAACCAACCGGTACATTTCTTAAAGGCATCGCATTGCCACTCTTAATAGGAGCCGCTGAACCTGAAGAAATTGCATCGCCAGCACTCACACCTTTAGGTGCAATAATGTAACGACGCTCACCGTCTGCATACTTTAATAAAGCAATATT
>VAPL010489393.1_pt1 | contig 15357 bp, 16 predicted proteins | sample 3395061 | NCBI WGS metagenome assembly VAPL01 (sample SAMN08290444, study PRJNA428436) | hydrothermal vent metagenome | isolation source: Deep-sea hydrothermal vent chimney 2 | place: Pacific Ocean: Juan De Fuca Ridge | depth 2182 m m | reverse complement strand
GGGTCAGTAAGACAACCAGCGTCTCTTTGTGGTGTTGTTGGACTTAAACCAACATATGGTTCTGTATCTAGGTATGGAATTATAGCTCTTGGTTCATCTCTTGATCAGGTTGGGCCTTTAACAAAAACAGTCGCAGATTCAAAAATAATTTTTGAGACAATCTCTGGAATAGACAAAAAAGACTCGACATCAATTCCAGATAATTTATATAAAAAACGAAACATTTCTAAAAAAATACGTATAGGAGTTCCTAGAAAACTTCTTACAAATGGTGTCGATAAAGATGTAATAGAATGTTTTGATAAAAAACTAGAAGCACTTAAGGCGTCTGGACATGAGATAATTGATATTGATTTACCTATAAGCTCATATGCACTTCCTGCGTATTATGTTGTTATGCCTGCAGAAGCGTCTACAAACTTAGCTCGTTTTGATGGTATTAGATATGGTTCTTCAAAAAAAGGAGAAACGTTACTTGATGATTATCTTAAAACTAGATCAGAAGGTTTTGGGTCAGAAGCAAAACGTAGGATATTATTTGGTGCATTTGTTTTGTCTGCTGGATATATAGATGCTTATTATCGTAAGGCTCAATTAGCTCGTGTTGTTTTGACGGATGAATACTCAAAAGCGTTTGAAAGTGTAGATGTAATATCTGTTCCTACATCACCATCTCCTGCATTTAAAATTGGCGAGAAAAAAGACCCTGTAGCAATGTATGTTGAAGATATCTTTACTGTAACAGCAAACTTAACAGGAATGCCTGCAATATCTGTACCTATGGGAACAGTAGATCGTGATGGAATTAAGCTGCCTGTTGGTATTCATTTTACAGCGCCACATCAAGCAGAAAATGTATTATTTGCAATCGGAACAGAAGTAGAAAACACTGGTAAATAATTTTGCACTTATCCAGTATGTGCAGTGCGATATTGTAGTTACAGGGTTATACTATACATACAATGCCACAATCTAGCGGAGTCAATTTGCTTAATGTAGAATATTTTTTTCGTATTATATACAATGCGGTATTTAATTCTCATATATCTATTAGTTATATTCTTCCGTTTTTAGTAAGCACATGGCAAGTGATTGCTGTTATCGCTATTCTAGTGTCTGTTGCTGCTGCTGCCATTATTGTGTATTCAGTAATGCAGTTGTTTAGTGTAAGACAGCGTGAAAAACAAATGTATAAACCATTCCCAGTAATTGAATCAGAAACAAATAGGGAAAATAAAAGGTGGGGTAGTATACAAAATCTTATATTAAGTGAGAATGTTAATGATTGGAGGCAGGCAATTATAGAAGCGGATATACTACTTGGAGAGACTTTATCTAGTCGTGGATATATAGGCTCAACCATTGGAGAACAGTTGAAATCAGCTGGAGTTACGGGTTTTAATAGTATAAATGATGCTTGGGAGGCTCATAAGGTACGAAATGAAATAGCTCATACAGGTTCGTCTTTTGAGCTCTCAAACGCACTCGTTTTGCGCACAATAGCTAGATATCAAAATGTATTTAATGAGTTCAACATAATTTAGTGCAATGCTTGCGTAAAATGATTTTTCTTGTACACTGGTGAAATAGCGGGGTAGAGGAGAGGTACCTCGGGGGGCTCATAACCCCCAGACGCCGGTTCAATTCCGGCCCCCGCAACAAGTTAAAACAAAACACGCAAAATATATGCGTGTTTTGTTTATTTTATAAAACGTATAGTATATATTTAGCGTAATTTTTATATAAAATAATTAAAATATGAAGGAAAATTTTAACAAATGTTCGTTTATTAAAATAGTTACACCAAAGAAAATTAAATTAAATGGACTTTGGTTTGGGTCAACAAAACCAAAACGGGTTATTTTGTTTGTTCATGGGCTCGCTGGTTCTGCATTTCAAACAGAACTTGCTGGTAGTCTCGTTAGTAAAGACATCGCTGTTATTACTTTTGGTAATCGTGGACAACATATAATCTCAAAATTCTACAAAATAGATAAAACAAAGAAAGGTTACCACTCGGTGATTGCTGGTCAAGCACATGAAGTTTTTACAGATTGTGTGGACGATATTCAAGGGGTTATTGATTTTGTAGATAATGTTGGGGTTCGTGATATTTACATTGCTGGACATTCAACAGGTTGCCAAAAAGCTGTTTATTACGCTAGTAGAAATAAGAATCAAAATAAACTAAAAGGATTGATATTATTTGCTCCTATAAGTGATTATTCCAGTTCAAAAAAGTTTGATACAGATAATATGTTGCCAAAAATAATTCAAAAAGCCGAGAGCATGGTACAAGAAGGAAACAAACATGAGTTGCTTCCAAAAGAGTTAACAAAGTATCCAATAGATGCTCAACGTTTTCTTAGTTTGAACACTCCAGATAGTAAAGAGGAGATATTCACATACGCTAGAGATAACGTAAAACCTAATGTTTATAAAAGTATTAAAATACCTGTTTCGGTATTTCTTGCTGAAAATGATGAGTATGGAGATGTCTCGGCAGCAGGTATTGCAGACTGGTTTGAGTCAAACACAGTAAATACGAGTTCTGTTATAAAAGTTGTCAAAAATGCAAAACATGGTTTTTCAAACAGAGAGGCTTTTGTATCAAAAATAGTTAAACAATGGATATCTAAACTTATGTAAATAAATTAGATTATACTTTGCATGTATTACAGTATCCTTCAAGGTTAAGGATACTTGTGTAAAGGGTAACTATTGCAAGAGTAATACCACTATATATAAAATACATTTTATATTCTGACAAAAATAAAGCGCTATTTGCTCCAAGAAAGTTTACAGCAGTATAGGAACACTTATCGCACACATACATTATTGTAGTTGGTAATAATAAAACAATACTTATTATACCTTTCTCAACAGCGTTTACTCGCGGTGTTTTGTTATGGATAAATATAAAAATCTGCACCAAAACCAGTAATGATGTTAATAATCCTAAAGATACTAGAATTATATAATCAAAAAAACTAAATGGTGTTATTGAAAATACGGCTTTTCCATATGATTCAAATAGTGACGACAAAAAAGTATAGGAAGCTATAAAAAATACAGACAATACTATAAATATCATTGTAAAGTTTTTTTCCTTAAATACGTCCTTAAGTGCTGTATACGCCGCTGTTAGTTCGCTCATGTGTTCTAGTTTAACATTTGTGTCAAATTAAACCGCACATACTTTTGGTATTGTTGCTGTAGATAATGTATTATAGTATTCATTATCTTTTGTATAAAATACTATGAGAATTAAAGCAAAAACGATGTGGTGGGTAGGTGGTTTTGTGGCGTTTATAGCCGTACTGTTGGTTATTGGTAGATTTACAACTTCAGTACCAGTTAAAACAATTACAGACCCAAATACAATACCAAGTATTGTGAAAGACAAAGGTTTGTGGGGAGCCAATGGAAGAAGTCTTTTGGCGCGGTTAAGGTATATAAATCTGTTGCCATTATCTAGAGAAGGTACAACTATGCACATTCATAGTCATGTTGGCATTTCAATAAATGGTAAAACAATAAAAATACCTGCAGATATTGGAGTGAATAGAATATCAGGGTTTATGTCTTCAATTCATACTCACGAACAAAATGGAATTGTACATATAGAATCGCCTGTTATACGAACGTTTACACTTGGGCAGTTTTTTGATGTTTGGGGAGTTAGATTTAGCTCTGATTGTATTGGTGGGTATTGTTCTGATTCAAAGACAAGTCTAAGTGTTTATGTTGATGGTAAAAAGTATAACGGTAATCCACGTATTATTCCTCTTAAGGAACGAGGTAGTATATTTGTTATGTATGGAAACAAAGCGTCAACTACGCAACCTGTTCTATATAAGTTTCCTCTTTCAGACTAAAGGTAATTTTTAGATTAAAATACTAAACACAGGATAGTATCCTGTGTTTAGTATTTTAAATAGAAATTGTGTTTATGCTGTTGCGGCGTCTACTGCTCGTACAAGTCTGTCTTCTATTGTTTTTGCTATTTCTGATACTCCTTCAATATCAGTTATTCCAAGTACAACTGTAGGTACTATCGTTGATATGTGTACCTCTCCAGATTCTTCGTAAACAATTACATTGCAAGGAAGAAGTAGTCCTATTTCTTTTGAAAGTTGCAGAACTTTGTCTGCAAAACTAGGATTACAAGCGCCTAGCATTACATAATTTTCATAGTCAGCGTCTATCTTTTTTTTCATTGTCTCTTTTAGGTCAACTTCTGTAAGTATTCCAAACTCTTCTTTTTGTAGCTCTTCTTTTATTTTAGAGAGAGCCTCACTAAATGATTGTGTTGTTGTTTTGCTGTAATTGTATTGCATGGTGGTTATTATTTTTTTTAATTACTTTTGTAATAAAATGTTTTTAAGTGTATAGGGTATGTTAATAAAATGACTATTGACTGTTATACCCCGTAGGGGTATCATACAGTGGTATGCAACAAAGTGTCAAGAAAAAAATGGTTCAGCGCCTTAAGATAGCTGAAGGACAAATACGAGGAATACAAAAAATGGTTGAAGATGAAGACTATTGTATTGGTATTATTACACAAACATCTGCAATACGTCATGCTCTTGTGGCTTTTGAAGAAATAATTCTAGAGCAGCATTTGTCTGAATGTGTTGTAGATCAAATTAAAAATGGGGACCATAAAAAAGCAATAGATGAGATATTATCAATATATTATCAAAAAAACAAAACCAAATAACATTTACGTAGATTTATATGAATAATTCCAAGGAAAATAAAGAAAGTAATATGGAAAAAATGGAAATGAACATGGGTTCTCATGAAATGAATCACGATAGTCATGATGAGATGAGTGGTCATTCTCACAATGGGCATGGTGGTCATGGGATGGGACACGGGTCTGCGCAAATGTATCTACAGCGTTTCTGGGTAGTTACTTTTTTACTTATACCGTTAGTTTTGATAAATAAAACGATAGGTAGTTTTATTGGTATTCCAACATTTGGTTTTGATAAGTGGATTGGTTTTGGAATAGCTACTATAATTTTTGGTTTTGCATTAATCTTCTTTCAACATGCGTGGCATGAAATAAAGGCACGTCAGTATGGAATGATGACGTTGGTATCGTTGGCTGTTGGTTCTGGGTATTTGTTTTCTGTAGCAGCTACATTTATACCGTCCATAAAAGTTGAGTTTTATCTTGAAATATCTACTCTTGTTTGGGTACTCTTGTTTGGTCATTATCTAGAGGCAAAATCAAGCGCAGCAGCGGGAGATGCTTTGGCTGAAATGGCTAAGCTTTTACCTAAAAAAGCACATAAGTTAGTTAATGACATGGAAGTTGAAGTCGATGTTGGTGACCTTGTTGAAGGTGACATCGTAATAGTTAAAACTGGAGAGAAAATACCAGCAGATGGAAAGGTTAACAAAGGTTCTTCACATGTTGACGAAGCTCTTATAAGTGGCGAATCAAAACCAATAGAAAAAGAAAAAGATAGTAATGTCATAGCTGGTTCGATAGTTATTGATGGTTCGTTGATAGTGACTTTGTCGCGCGTTGGAGAAAACTCAACCATAGGACAAATACAAAAGTTAATAGCAACCGCCCAAGGCACAAAACCTCGCGCACAAAGAATTGCAGACAAAGCGTCAGCTGTGCTTACGTTTGTAGCTGGAGCAACCGCTCTTCTAACGTTATTGGTATGGTCTGTATTTCTTGGACAACCATTTGTATTTGCTATAACTCTTGCAATTACCGTGTTGGTTATTGCATGTCCTCATGCGCTAGGACTGGCTATTCCTACTGTAACTACAATAACTACATCGTTAGCTGTAAAAAATGGAATCTTCATAAAAGACTTAGCAAAAATTGAAATAATCAAAAAAGTAAACTACGTTGTGTTTGATAAGACAGGAACACTAACAAAAGGTGTTTTTGGTGTTACGAATATAGAAACGGTTGGAAATATTGAAAAAGATAATGTTCTAAAAATAGCAGCATCTCTTGAACAACAGTCATCACACATAATAGGGCAGTCAATCGTGCGTTATGCAAAAGAACAAAATACAGTTCTTGAACAAATAGATAATTTCAAAAACTTTGCAGGTAAGGGTATTTTCGCAACAATAAACGGAAAAGAGTATCGTGTTGGAAATGCGGCGTTTATGAAAGACGCAAATGTTTTGACAGATGAAATTAAACAAAAACATGATGACATATCTCAAAAAGGAGTAACGGCGGTTCTTGTTGCAGATTCGTCTGGTGTTATTGGTATAGTTGGTCTTGCTGATGAAATTAAAGAAGAATCATATGATGTTATAGATCATCTGCACTCATTAGGTATAAAAGTTGCAATGCTTACGGGAGATAATAATGCCGTTGCAAAAAATGTCGCAGATGCTCTTGGAATAGATACGTATTTTGCTGAAACTCTTCCTGAAAATAAGTATCGAAATATAAAAGAGTTACAAGATAATGGAAATGTAGTTCTGATGGTTGGTGATGGTGTAAATGACGCCCCATCTATTACCCAAGCAAATGTAGGAGTTGCGATTGGAGCTGGCACTGACGTCGCAATAGACGCTGGAGATGTTGTTCTTACAAGAAGCAATCCTGAAGATGTCGTACGTCTTATTGTACTTGGTAGAAAGGTACATAATAAAATAATACAAAACTTGGTATGGGCGCTTGGATATAACATTGTTGCTATTCCAGCTGCTGCGGGGATATTCGCTTTTTGGGGATTTTTCTTGCAGCCTGAAGTTGGTGCTCTGTTAATGAGTCTCTCAACTGTGATAGTTGTTGTTAATGCAATGACTCTTAAAAAAGCAAACTTAGACATAGAGTAGTATTTCGTAATACAAAGATAAACAACAAAGTCGGCGCGTACGCGCCGACTTTGTTGTTTATCTTTGTATGAGTATGTTATTTCGTTGGTAGTCCTGCTGACTCCCATGCCATAATTCCACCTTTTACATTTGATGCATGATTGATTCCGAAACCATGTAGCATGTTAGTTGCAACACCGCTTCGTGCACCAGAACGACAAATAACATGAATTGACGAATAGTCTTTTAGTTCATCAACACGAGACTCAAGTTGGTCTAGTGGTATGTTAAGTACTTCTGGAGCACTCATTTCTTGTACTTCGCTTTTTGTACGAACATCTAACAATACATGCCCGTCATTCCCAAGCATGTCATATGCTTCGTTTACTGTAACTTCTTTTGGTCCAAGTGAAAATCCAAACATAGTATTTAATTTTTTTAAGAAAGAATAAATGCGGAGCTTATAACATCATCAATATTTCCTGCTAATTTTTTACCACTTTTATTTTCAGTTAAGCATTTCATTGCATATTCACGTGCAAATGCTTTACCAAAGCGTTTAAGTGCATTGTTTGCAGCTTTGACCTGTTGTAGGGTTTTCTTACAGTCTGTTTTTGTAGCACTGTGTCCTACTGAGTGTTTTAACGCTTTTACTTGACCTTCTATGCGACTCAGTCGAGTTATTAATTCATTAGTTTGCATATTATTTTAAGATAAATATATCGCAACGAAATTATACCGCATACCCCACGGGGTATGCAAATCGTGTATACATTCTGTTCTGGTTTTTTAAAGATACTTGTACTAGATTTATTTTCTTAAATAACTTTGTGTTGTTTTCGTAAAAATAAATTATAGACATCATCAATTATTGAGGAGATACTATATCTTTGTTTTTTATTAAAAGTCGCTGGCGTGTCACTGTGTGCAAAATTAAAAACATATCCGTACATTGCACGTTCATAAAGTTCCTGTGAGAAAATCCTAATTTCAATTTCGCCAAATGATTTTGTGCGTACTGTAGTTCTAAGCGCTTTATAACCGTTTGGTTTTGGAAACGAGATATAATCATGCATCTTACCTGGTATTGGTTGCCACAAAGCATGTATGTACCCAAGAGCAACATAACAGTCTGGAATAGTGTTAACTATTACTTGGATATTCAAAATATCGTTAATTGTGTATGAGTCTATATTTCTACGCTTTAGTTTTTGATTGAAACTATATAAACCTTTAGTGTGAATCTGTACTCGAATATTATTTGAAAACTTACTTGTTAAAACTTTTGAAAGTGTGTTTGCAGCTTCGGAAACGCCGTCTTCGCTGTCTTTGATTTGTTTTGAGAAAAATAACACTGTTTTTGCGTAGTCTTTTGGGTGTATGTATTTAAAAGATAAGTCTTCAAGTTCCTGTTTGATTATGTTTATACCAAGTCTGTCTGCTGTCGGTACATATATTTCAAGTGTTTCATTAGATATGCGCAAACGTTTTGTTGGAGACATGTAACCTAATGTTTGCATGTTATGGAGTCTGTCAGCTAATTTGATTATCAAAACTCTAGGGTCTTTTGATGCAATTAAAAACAAATGTTGAAGTGTTTTGAATGAGTTTTCTTTTTGCGTGCCTATCTTATTTTTTAGTTTAGTAACGCCGCGCACAAGTAGGGCTGTTTCTTCTCCAAATGATTTAACTAAATCTTCTTCTGTTGTGTCTGTATCTTCTACTGTGTCGTGCAGTATAGCGGCAACTATAGTTACAGGGCACATTCCTAGTTTTGAAAGTGTTTCTGCCGTGCGAAATAAATGTTCTGTATGAGGGTCTCCTGATCTTCTTTGTTGACCTGCATGTGCCTTGCATGCAAATGTCCATGCTTTTTTTATAAACTCCTGCGTACCAACGTCTGATTTATAACGTTCTGGTAGAAGATGTATGACTTCTTCAGTTGTGTGTTCGACTAGCTTCATTTTTTTATAGTATATGTTGTTATGAATGCAAGCAACTATATTGATGTTCAAAACAAAGTATTAAACACGTTGTTAATCAAGGTTTTTGGTAATCTATAAAAGATTATTTAATTGTGCTTGTTGAACCATGTGCCATCTCGTAGTATCGTAGCCACACAAGCCTACTTGTATTAGTTGCCGGCGTAGCTCAGGTAGTTAGAGCATGGGACTCATAAACCCAAGGTCGTAGGTGCAAGTCCTACCGTCGGCACAAGAAAACATGTTGTTCGTAATATGGACACATTATTTGTGTATTGTAAAGTAAGTGAAAATATACAGAATATAAGATATGTTCTTGCGCTTAACGGTCTTATGTATAATACTGTGAGGGAACATAAATCGAACTTCTAAGTTCGTCTAATGTGTGGTAATTTTATCAAATATATTGCGGCCGTAGCTCAACTGGTTAGAGCATCCGCCTGTCACGCGGAAGGTTGTGGGTTCGAGTCCCATCGGCCGCGCAATTATAGTTTAGTCTAAGTGGCAACATACTTTCTGGGTATTGTAGTACAATATGAATATATAAATTCAATCAGTAATTCTTATGAGTATAATTTCGCGTCTACACGCAATTGGTGATTCAGATAAAAATAATGCAATAAACTCTTTGGTAGAGCGTGCAACTCCAGACTTTGATTTCTTTTTTATGGTTACGTTGTCTGTGTTCATGGCGTCACTAGGTCTTTTGGCAGGTAGCGAGACTATCGTGATAGGGAGTATGCTTATAGCTCCGTTACTATATCCAATTCTTGGAATATCTCTTGGGCTATCTATGTCTGACCCTGTGTTGTTGAGGCAATCTGCGTGGACTGTTGTAAAGGCGTCTGTTATTGCTGTTGGTGCTTCTTCTGTTGCTGCTATTTTTTTCTCATCGACACATTCTGGAGTAATAAAAGAGACTAGTATAATAGTGTCTAACTCTGCGCCATCTTTGATTTCTTTGTTAGTTGGGATAGTTGCTGGTATTGCTGTTGTGTATGCAATTGTTAAACCAAAACTATCAGAAACTTTACCTGGAATAGCGATATCAGTAGCATTGATTCCACCTCTTGCTGCTGCTGGTATTGGTTTCGCATGGTTTGATATAAATATCGCGTTTGGGTCACTGGCGACTTTCTTTGTGAATGTGTTTGGTATAATTACAGCAGGTATGGTTACTTTCTCAATAATGAGTGTTTACCATTTGCGACCTACGGCAGATAGGGTTATTGAACGCGAGGCTGTTCGTATGGAAATAGAAGACGCAAAAGCAAAGGCTGCTGATGTTGTTATAAAAAACCACGAAGAAGAAGGGGTTTAGTTTTTGAAAAGAGGTTATACTTTTATGTAGAGAGATTGTAAATATCTCTCCGTGAAATACTTGGTCGAAATTAGCATCTCTAATTTCTAGATACTTTTATGTGGCAACATTGGGTAAACGGTATTATTGGTTTGTGGATTATTGTAATGGCCTTAGTTGGTATACAAGACATCACAACCATAGTTATAACCGGTGTGGTTGTAGCTATTGTCGGGTTTTGGGGTGCATTACAGGGAGAATAATAAACAGTTCTGTACTGTAAAAACAAAAGACTTTATTAAGGTCTTTTGTTTTTTCTAATATAGAAAAGAGAGTATCGTGGCGATACCTGATATGGACATCACAACAACTGTAAACCATCCAATAAACGCTAATGAGAATCCATTTTTATGTTTTCCCATGACTTTTTTGTCACTACTTATTCGTATTACGAAAAACAAAATAATAGGTGCAATTATTCCATTTGATACAGCAGCATAAATAAGTCCTTTGATAGGGTCTAGGTGCATAAAGTTTGCTATTACACCGATAACCATGGATACAATTATCACACCATAAAAAGCGTATGCTTGTTTTAATTTTCTATATAGACCATAACGCCAGCCCAAACTCTCTGAAATAGCATATGCTGTAGATCCTGCTATAACTGGTATCGCTAAAAAGCCTGTTCCAATAATTCCAACTGCAAACAAGAAGTATGCGAAGTTTCCAGCAAACGGCTTAAGTGCTGATGCGGCATCTGCTGCGCTTGTTATAATTGCGTTTCCGTTTAGGTATAGTGTTCCTGCAAAAGCTGCAAAGATAAAAAAGGCTATAGTATTTGAGAAAAGCATTCCTGACCAAACATCTACTCGCATGTTAGATATCTGAGTATTTGTAACGTGTTGTTTCCTTAGTTTAATTGTTGTATCACCGTCTTGAATACGTTCTTCAACTTCTTGAGATGTTTGCCAAAAGAACAAATATGGAGAGATTGTTGTACCTAAAATAGCACTAAGAATAAACAAATGTCCTTTTGTAAATGAAAATGATGGGATTATTGTACTTTGTAAAACTTGAGCCCAATCAAGATTTACAGCAAATGCTGTAAATACGTACGACAAAAGAGCGATTGTAAGATATTTTAGATATTTTGAGTAAGTCGCATAGTTTGTAAATATCTGAAGCATCAAACTTATTAGCGCAAAAACAACAACAAACACTTCTACGTTTACAAGCGGAAGTAGCAAGTTCATTCCAGCAGCCATAGCTCCAAGGTCTGCAGATATGTTGAGTACATTTGCTAAAAAAAGTAATCCAGTTACAAAATATAAAACCTTTGGAGGGTAGTGATGTCTTATGTTTGCTGCAAGACCTTTACCTGAAACAATACCTATTCGTGCGCACATTTCCTGTACAACAGCCATAAAAGGAAATGTAAATAAAGTGAGCCATATGAGTTGGAAACCGTACTGCGCTCCAGCTTGCGAATATGTAACTATCCCAGACGGGTCGTCATCTGAAGCACCAGTAACAAGTCCAGGTCCTAGTTTTCCCCAGTATTCTTCGGCTCGTTTAATTTGTTTGTTGTTTCCGATTGCTTTTTTACTGCGCTCTACACTTTTTTCTAGCATTTTTGCAGGTGCTGAAAATGCGCGCTCAACCCTTTTCTTTTTTTGTTTTGTCATAGTTTATACTAAACGTAGTATAAAACACGCATGGCGTGAAGCCAACTAAAAATTGCATTTAAGTGTGTGCTGTGATGTACTGATTACATTATGGTACGCACAACTCGTCAACCAATTATCGCAGTGATGGGACATATAGACCACGGCAAGTCATCATTACTTGATTATATTCGTAAAACGAATGTGACCAGTGGTGAGGCTGGTGGTATTACACAGCATGTATCTGCATATGAAGCAGAACATGAGTATGATGGCACCGTCCGAAAAATGACTTTTTTGGATACTCCTGGACATGAAGCTTTTCACGCTCTGCGCGCACGTGGTGCATCAGCTGCAGATATTGCAATACTCGTTATAGCAGCAGATGAAGGTGTTAAACCACAAACACTAGATGCTCTAAACGCTATAAATGAAGCGAAGATTCCATATGTTGTTGCGTTTACTAAAATCGACAAAAAAGAGGCAGACGTAGAACGCGCAAAAATGTCATTAATTGAAAACGAGATATATTTGGAAGGTCTTGGTGGAACTGTTCCTTATACTAAAGTGTCATCAAAAAACGGTGATGGAGTTAAAACACTTCTTGACCTTGCTTTACTAACATCTGACATGTCAGAACTGTCTGCTGATTCTTCGTTGCCAGCTGTTGGTTTTGTACTTGAATCAACGCAAGAACCAAAACTTGGAATGTCTGCAACTCTTATAGTAAAAGATGGCACTCTTAATACAGGCACTTTTGTTGTAGCTGGAAATGCTTTTGCACCTGTTCGTTTTATGGATGATTTTGCTGGTAAAAGAATAAAACAAGCAACACCGTCTATGCCTGTTGTTGTTACTGGTTTTTCTAAACTTCCACCAGCCGGTACTCTGTTTTCCACTGTATCAACAAAAAAAGAGGCAGAAGTTCTAGTAACAAAAAATGAACTAGATAGTGAAAAGAAACAGATGGATGTTGTTTCCAGAGGAATGACAACGTTACCTTTAATTATAAAAGCAGACGTAACAGGGAGTATAGAAGCTATTAAGCATGAGCTGTTAAAAGTTACACATGAAGCTGCTGTGTTGCGCATTATCGATACTGGTATAGGTTCTGTGTCTGAGAACGATGTTAAGACGGCTAATGCAGCAACTGGTACTGTAATAGCTTTTAATGTGTCTGTTGACTCATCTGCACGCGATTTAGCAGACCGTGCTGGAGTAGCTATTGAATCTTTTTCAATAATTTATGATTTGGAAAATAGAGTAGCTGAACTTCTTAAAGAACGTGCTCCTCGTATTGTAAAAGAAAAAGATGTTGGAGATGCAAAAATACTAAAAATATTTGGTTCTACTGCACGAAAACAAGTGGCTGGAGCTAGACTTATTTCAGGTACTTTTTCCGTTGACACCACTGTACGTATCGTTCGTAGGGAGATTGACCTTGGTCGTGGAAAGATAACAAACCTACAACAGGCTAGGGCAAACGTAAAAAACATACGAACCGATGGGGAATTTGGAATTGAAATAGAAACTCGTGTCGAAATTGCTCCTGGTGATGTTATAACCGCGTTTATAACTGTAGACGCTTAGTCTTATGTCTGCCAATAGAGACAGAGCAGAAGAGGGTGTGTTGCTAAGGTTAGCGGCACGATATATAGCAAAAGAGGCTAATAGGAATACATTGATTACACCAACTCGCGTGTCTCTGTCTACGTCACGTACAAGAGCTATTGTGTTTGTTAGTGTTTTTCCAGATTCTGAGGCAGACAAAGCTGTTGAGTTTTTGCAAAGACACAGAGGAAGTTTTTTTGATTTTCTAAAAAAAGAATCACGTCTTTTCCCAATTCCTGGAATAAGTTTTGAATTTGATGTTGGTGAACAAAACAGACAAAGACTAGATGAACTCTCACAAGATATTGATAGCGATACTACTGATGAAGCGTAGAAGTTTTTGTTTGTAAACAAGAGCTGTATGGTTAATTAAATATAGAGTATAATGCCTGTTTGTGTGATACGTGTTTGTTGATGTGTATAGTGGCCTGGTGGTGAAGTGGTAACACGGCGGTCTGCAAAACCGCTATTGCGTGGGTTCGATTCCCGCCCAGGCCTCATTTTGTTGATAGTATCTGTAGTTTTGGTATAAAATAGTTATTGATATTGTTAATTTAATATCTTTTAATTCGTGGTATCGTAAATGCACCATTTATACCCGGGTGGCGGAATGGTAGACGCACAGGGCTTAAAACTCTGAGGGGGGCTAAAAATCTCCGTGCCGGTTCGAGTCCGGCCCCGGGTACTAAAAATGTTCTGTAATCACTTATGGAAAAAATAAACAAAAAACTTACTATAATCAAATATGGAAGTAACACGTTGGTTAAAAATGATGAAAATGGAAATGTTTCTGTTGATTATATCAATATAAAAAAGCATGGATTAATAATAGATAAAATTAAAAATCCAGTGATAATAGTTAGTTCGGGTGCGGTGGCTTTTGGTAAAACACTTGGAAATGAGTTTGATTATATAAAAGACGATATAGTAAGAAAAAGAATTTTTTCAGCGTTAGGTAACCCACACCTTTCAATTGGATGGGATAATGCAATACCAAACAAAAGTGTATTGCAAAGTTTGATTACACACAGAGATTTAATATCAGAAACATCTAAAGAAAAAATCTTAGATATAGTATCTGCCTTGTTTGGTAATAAAAATAACGACGCTGTAATACAAGTAAATGATAATGATTTTATAACTGATGAAGAGCTTGTAAAAATAAGAGGAGGGGATTTTGGAGATAATGATAAAACAGCGCAGCTTTTGTCTATGTTGTGTACGCAAGTTTTTGAAAAAGTTGAAGTTATTTTTAATACAAGCTCGGACGGTGTGACTGAGAATGGGAAGACAGTTGAGTCAATTAAATTGTCGGTACTTACTGATTCTTATATAGATGGTATATGTAATAAAAATGAAACTTCGCTTGGAACTGGTGGAATGGGTAATAAGTTAAAAATAATAAGAGATATAATCAAAAAAGAAAATACTATTGCATACATAATAAACGGCAAAAAACCAAATCAGTTAGAGGATATTTTAAAAAATAAAGGACTGAATACAAAAATATATAATGATTCTTGATTATTATGTTGTGTTTGTTATATACGTAATAAATTATGCGCTGTATAATGAAAATAAACCTTTTAGTGAAAAATGTTGAAGTGTTTGCTAGTTTCAGATAGTATGCACGCATATCCGCCTATAGCTCAATTGGTAGAGCAGTTGCCTCTTAAGCAATTGGTTCCAGGTTCAAGTCCTGGTGGGCGGACAAACTTATTAAGTATTATTTTTTAATAACTTATTTTATCAATAATAAACAACACTTACGGTGGTCTGTGTATCGTTAGAAATTATATTTAGTAATGATTTCAACATAAAATGTTAATAATTTACACGTAACAATTTGTCTGGTGGCGTACATATAAAAATACTGTATAATCGCACTTACTGGGCGAGTGGCGGAATTGGTATACGCGCATGGTTTAGGACCATGTTCCGTAAGGATTGAGGGTTCAAGTCCCTCCTCGCCCACCAAAAT
>VAPL010169084.1_pt1 | contig 15374 bp, 10 predicted proteins | sample 3395061 | NCBI WGS metagenome assembly VAPL01 (sample SAMN08290444, study PRJNA428436) | hydrothermal vent metagenome | isolation source: Deep-sea hydrothermal vent chimney 2 | place: Pacific Ocean: Juan De Fuca Ridge | depth 2182 m m | reverse complement strand
TTGATAAAAATAAAGAGATCCTAATGTAAACCAAAAAGGTTTAATTTTATAAGTCTGGACTCACCAAATAATAGCTCAATACTGTAATTTCCGTTTGTAATACCTTTTTCAGGAAGTTGTATACTAAAAAAATGTTTCCCCTGATTACTTTCAAGGACTATTTTTTTCTGCAGTATCAATTTCGGGTTTGTACCATTATAAACATTGACTGTTAATTCGGTATTGTTTTGTGTGAAATTTTTATATTCGAAGCCAGCATAAAGAAGCTGGCCAATTTTAATTTTTTGTAATGTGGTTTCTGTTATTTCAGAAAAAGGTGCACTGCTGATTTTAATTTTTGGCACAATGGGTAATACGGCATCCATTTGTTGTTGCAGATTTTTTTGTGCTGTTTGTATTTTCTGGTTATTTGGGAACAATTTTTTGGCATTATTCAATATAGTATTAGCTTCACGGAATTTATCCTGTTCCATTGCTAAACGTGCTTTTCGTAGTATTTTCTTTTGTATATTTATTAAGCCTTTACGTGCCTGAATATTATCAGGGTCAATGGATAAAACTCTTTTGTATAAATCGTATGCACTGTTTCCTGTCGGGCTGGTTAACAATCCTTCCTGCACTTTTATTTCGGCTTTGCTTAAAAGATTACCAGCCTGATTTTTAGTGTTTATTAAGCCTTTGATTTTTTCCTGTAGTTGCAGTAATTCAGGATCTGTATGGATTGCCTGTAATCCAGAGTTTGTTGAATTCAGAGCCTTGAAGTATGCTTTCTCCTGTAATTCATTTTCTGCTTTGTTCTTAAAGTATACTGCTATTCTGGTTAGCCCCTGTAATGCTTCAGCATTGGTTGGTTCGTTGTTTAACACTATTCTGAGCTCTGCTAATGCATTTGCACCTTCAGGCTCATTCAGAGCATTGACCGCAAAATAAACGCGTGACTTCTGCAAGTGTGGTTCGTTTAGGGTGCCAAGAGCGAGCTTTTCTGTTAGAGCAATAAAAGCGGTGTCTTTATTAATGACAGGGTACAGCGATTTTATTTCTCTAATAGTTTTATTTGCAGACACAAAATCTTTTTTTACGATTAAATTATTTAGCCTGTTGAGATACCATTGCTTTAGTTCTTCTGCTGCGATCTGAGTTGCTGTATTATCTGGATTTTTAATGAGTTTTTCATTGTAAATATTTGCAAGTTCAGCAGCATTTCCCGGTACTTTCTCTAGTGAGGATTTAAGTTGCTGGATCTTTTTTTCTTCAAGCTGCTCGGTGGTTAATATTGGTATTTTTGGTTTACTAATTTTTGGCGGTGCTTCTTCTGTTGCATACACATACTGTTTTATCTCAGGCGGTAAGTATTTTTTTGCTAGTGGTTCACCTTCTTGTTTCCATATAACCAGAAGTTCCGACTTCTTATAATAACCTATGGCAAAAAGTACAATAAGTAAAAATATCAGGATTCGACTTTTTCGGCGATTTAGATTTTTAAAATCATCAGACTCTGCAATAAGAGATGGAGTGTCATATCTCTTATAGGATTTTGAAGGTGTCTCTACAGGCCGGCTTACTGATTTACGTTTTGGGGGTTGCTGTGACTTTGATTTAGCTATTTTTTGCTTTCGGGCTATCTCTGGAGCATCCATTTGTTGTTCAACCATCGTCGCAGTATTATGATCTTGCCCCGATTTTTTAAAGGCGATAGCCTTTGCATCTATGGCATCTAATTGCGCGTCTGTGATCTTGTTTAACGCATTCACCAGTTCAGATGCATGCTGGTAACGATGTTGCGGTTTTTTTGATAGACAAATATTAATAATGGGTTGAAATATTTCCAGACCTTTCGGGAGCTGTGGTATTGGATCAGATAAATGTTTTATGCAAATCGCAACCAGTGAGGGGCCATCGTAGGGAACATAACCGGCTAGCGCCTGAAATAATACAACGCCGAGACTGTATATATCGGTGCGGTGATCTATTTGCAGGCCTTTGGTTTGTTCAGGGCTCATAAAATAGGGCGTGCCCAGTATTTTTCCTGTTTCGGTTAGCCCTTTAGAGACATCATTGGTTCGGGCTATACCAAAGTCAGTTAAAATAGCACGACCATCCTGGTGCAATAAAATATTTTCAGGTTTAATGTCTCTATGCACAAAGCCTTTCCTGGATGCAAAGTCGAGCGCATCAGCTATTTGTTTAATAATGATAACTTTTTGTTTGCGGCTTAAGAGATCACGTGCTTCATTAAAGTTTTTTCCTTTAATGTACTCCATCGACATATAGTGAATGCTGTTGTGAATACCTGCATCATAAACAGTAATAATATTAGGGTGTGATAGTTGGCTGGCAATGCGCGCTTCTCGCAGGAAGCGTTCAGAGAAAGTCTCGTCTGTATGATCGGGTGACAGGACTTTAAGTGCCACTTTCCGACCAATACTTTTCTGTATGGCAAGGTACACCATCGCCATACCACCCCGGCCGAGCAAATCTTTAATTTCGTAGCCCGGGATACTAATGACCGATGCAACGTGACTTGCCGTTGTTTGTTTATTTTTTGCTGTCATATTCTACTTAATTATAATGTGCCGGAACCGGGTGAATATTATTCCTTATATATCGGCAGCACGCACAAGATATAGAGGCTTTTAATCTTAATATAATCAATGGCTTGTATAGTATAGCTGGGGGCTTACGCTGTGTAACTGTTTTATCTGCCCGTTAATAGAAAATTGGGCATTATTCTTATGTAAATCCAGCACGTAGTTGGGCTCGCGGGTTATGCATGGATACTTCCTGTGTCAGGAATAGGGGCTTTACTCATCCACTGCGCTACCTGCGGCTAAGGTGAGCGCATGTTCAATGGCGGAAGGTGCGCACATAATAGAAAAGAAACTATTGTCGCCAACCATCGACAAATCCGGAAAGCTAATGGCAATTCTGAATTCTGCATAAAGTGCGAATACCTGCTGGCCAGTTACGAGTATTTCATACGGTAAGTGTGCGCTGGATTTAAGCTTTTGAAAATCAATTTTATCCATAATGAATTGATCACCTGCACACTCTGTTTGCTCAGTTTTGCCTGATATAGCAACACCAAAGACAGTTTCATTTTTATCGGGTAAATCAATTTTGTATACAAGTTTTGTTCCTCCGTTACCACTTTTAAGTGAGTTTTCTACTTTTTTGACAGCCATGGTGTAATTAGCATATTCAGCAAGCTCAAGCCGGTCTTCGAAATCGGGCATAAATATTTTGTATTGGTAGTCACGTAATTCATTTTTGGTTAAGCCTTTTTCAGAACCAAAGTTTTGAATAAACCCGAGTAGAGACTGGAGCTGTTGAGTCACATCGGAAAGGTCTTCTTTCATACGGTAGGCATGTGCCATATAAGTGGGGTTATTAAAGGAAAGCTGAGTGTTATCTTTTGTTTTTGTAATAGCGACGCGGATAGCAGCACCGTATGCGCCATAGGCTGATAAGCTTGCATGTTGTTTTAATCGGGGGTTTGAAATAATTAAAATACTTCGCCCTGGTAAGGCCGTGTATTCACCTTCAAGACTGTAGCCTGCACGGGTTAATTTCAGCTTTATATTCTGAACAAGCGTTGCAAATTCGATGTTTGTTTGTTGCGCAAGAATAAACGGCTTGTAATAGCTCTCGTTTGCCTTGCTGGTATTAAGGAACAGCAAGCATAGGCTGATAAAGAGGTATTTTATTATTCTCATTTTGACTACCTGGTTGATATTTATACAATAGTATAGGGTTATCAGGTAGAAATACGAGTTTTTTTGGGATGGAAATTGAAATTTAGCGTATTTTAGATACTTTTGGCTTGTTTTTTTAAGATATTCTCGACTAATACAAGATCTTCAGCTGTATCAACGCCATGTCCACCGACCTTAGAAGATGTTTCAACGATTATCTTCATGCCGTTTGAAATGATCCGCAGCTGTTCCAGTGACTCTGCCTGCTCGAGTACGCTGGCCGGGAGTTTTGAAAATTGTTGCAAGGTGCTTACGCGGTAAGCGTAAAGGCCAATATGCAAATAAAACGGAAAGTCGGGTAAGTCGCCCATTGGCTGGCTTAAATTTTTAATACTAAAACTGTCCTGTACCCAGGGAATTGGTGCGCGACTGAAATAAAGCGCAAAATTCTGGTTATCAAGCACAACTTTTACATGGTTAGGGTTAACAACATCATCAATACTTTTAAAGGGAATAGCCAGTGTTGCCATATCGGCGTTACTATGCGTATCCAGAAGTTCAACGAGGCTATGTACGTTATCCGTTTGCACTAGCGGCTCATCACCTTGCAGATTGACGACAACGGTAGAGGCTGACCATTGTTTTTTTGTAGCAACTTCATTAATACGATCGGTGCCCGATGGCTGATCGTCTCGCGTCATTATTGCGCTGCCACCAAAGGCGGTAACGGTTTTAAATATTTCGTGGTTATCGGTTGCAACAATTATTTCATCGGCTTTTGTTTTTGATGCTGCAATATAGACATGCTCAATAAGTGGCTTACCATTTAATTTTAGTAATGGCTTGCCCGGCAGGCGGGTAGAAGCATAGCGTGATGGAATAACAATTTTAAACGGGAGCATCAGTCAATTATGCATGTTTTTGATTGCTAGATCAAAAATACCCATTTGCTTGAGACTGAGTTGTTTATTTACAGCAGGTTATTGGCCGTTTGCATTGCGTATAAATGTGCATCGGTTACCTGGTTTTCCGTTAGCTTCAGACTATTTAAAATGCTAGCAAGCTCACTATAATTTGCTGTATCAACCAGCAGTGAGAGCTGGTAATAGCTGTTGTAGGGGCCACTTTGTTCGAGTAAGGCAGCTTTAATATTTTCGGGAATAGATATATCTTTAAGTGCTTCTGAAAAGGGCATTTTTAACAGTGTGTCCAGGTAAGAAAAAATACCGAGTATAAAGAGATCGTTGGCAATTTTCTGATTGGTTTGTTTAGCAATGTACTCCAGAAAAAATGCACGAGTGAGTGCGGTTACAAATAAGCCCGAAGCATTATTGTCATTATCATCATTAGTAAACAGGAATAATGATAACCAGCGGTACAGGGGTTTGACTCCAAGTAGTTGTATTACGGCTCGAATGCTCTCAATTTCGGTGTCACGCCTCAGTCCTGCTGAATTTATATAACGTAATAATTTGTAGCTTATTGATACGTCCTGCGATATTTTTCTTTCAATATCAGCAATATCTTTATTGGCCATAATATCATTTAGAATATTAATAATGGCTATTTTATTAGAGGGGATGGCCTGCTGTTCTATGTATTCCGGTTTTGCAAAAAAATAACCCTGATAAAGCTCAAAGCCCATTTCTTTACACATTAAAAATTCTTCTTTGGTTTCTACACGTTCGGCCAGCAGAGTGAGTTTATGTTGCTGACCGAGTTTAGCGTATTCCAGGAGTTGCTCTCTGGAATAATCACTAATATCTATCTTCATTATTTTTACGAGTTCGAATAATTTCTGAGTACTTTCATTATCAATAAAATCATCAATAGCCAGGGTAAAGCCAGCTTGAACCAGTGACTTTAACTGGGTGAACAAATTTTCATCCACGGTTACATCTTCAAGTACTTCCAGAACGACGCGATCCTTTGGCAGAATATTAATAATATCATTTTGAATAAAGTATTCGTTAAAGTTGATAAAGGCCTTTTTGTTACCAATAACACTGCTTAGCCCCATATTGTTGAATAAGTTCATAATGACATCAGCGGTTGCCGCTGTGCCATCAATCACATTGGCATCTGTGGCATTAATTTGCCGAAACAACATTTCATAAGCAATAATGGATTCACTGAGATCGAGAATAGGCTGTCGGGCAAGGCAAACTCTGGATTCAGGCGATGTATCAGGCATGCTATTTATATCGGTTAAATTCAAATTTTCTAAAGTTTATCGGTAAATCAGTCATATTTGTAACAGGTTGAAATATATATTGTTTTTCATTTGTAATGTGAATAATATAAATGACCCATCGGTTAGTTAATTGTATACAATAGGTAAATGATGCAAAAATGGCAAAGGCGCAAAGATCAGCGGCCAATGGAAATATTAACCGCCGCACTTGGTTTATTTGTTCGCAATGGATTTGCGTCGACTAAAATTGACGATATTGCAAAGCAGGCGAAAGTTTCAAAAGGGACAGTCTATTTATATTTTGAGAGTAAAGAGTCACTGTTTAAACAAATGGTACATCAAATCATGGTGCCAAAGATTAGCGAGGTGGAAGAGTATATTTCCACCTATCAGGGAAGTCAGGTCGAATTACTTAAACTGGTAATCAGGCAATGGTGGCAGACAATCAAGGAGTCTGGATTAACCGGGGTGCCAAAACTGATCATTTCCGAGGCGGATAAGTTTCCAGAATTAACACAGTATTATATGAAAGAAGTGATTCATCGTATTCAGGGTATTTTGATTAGTATCCTTAAGAAAGGAAAACAGCTAAATGAGTTTTCAAATATTGAACCTGTTTTATGTGCCAGGGTCATTATGTCATCACTGGTTTACTTTTCAATGTGGGATGTGTCACTTAAGAAATACGATTATAAAAATATGAATGTTGAAGATCTTATTGAACAACAAATATTAATTTTACTGGGTGGAATTACAAAATGAAAAATTGGAGCATCGTGCGTAATCTTGTGTGTCTGGTTTTTTATATGTCTTATAGCATAACGGCATTAGCTGGGTCAGTGTCTGTTGACAGCAGAGCTTATACTCTGGACAGGTTTATTGATGAAAGCCTTAATAAATACTCAGAAGTCAGGCTGGCTGATCTGAATATAAACCGGCTTGCATATGAAATGGGTAAAGCAGAAAGTCAGCTTGGCTGGGTTCTTACCAGTCAGGGTGGCTATTCCCGTGATGCTTCTATTTATGGACTACAGTCTGATACGGTTGACTTTAGTGTTGGTTTACAAAAGTTACTTGCGTCCGGCAATACATTGTCTGTCACCGGAAGTTATGTGCGTACTAAAACAGAGCAAGTACTGTTTGGTTTCGCTCCTAACCCTTCTAATATCACTAATGTGGAACTTAATTATCGTATTCCCTTGTTAGAAGGTGAAACAAATCCTCAATATTTATATGCAGTAAAAAAAGCAGAAATAGAGAGAAAAATTTCCAGCTTAGATAAACAACAAGTTAAGGAAAAATTAATATCAAAGTTAATTGATATATTTTTTGCTGTTGTCACGATTGATTCAAGGCTGGTAACAGCGAAAAAATCATTGGAGCGTGCACAAAAATTACATCGGTATATTAAAAATGATATTAGCCTTGGGTTGCTGGAGGAAGGAGAGATTTTACAGGTTGACTCTCAAATTTACACTTTAAAACTGGAGCAACAAAAGATTGCTGATTTAAGAGAAAAGCAAGTTGCTTTAATTAACCGGTTTCTTGAGAAAGAACTTGCCAGTACATTCGTTATTGATGCAGAGAATATCTATAAGACTGTAGGTGATTTAAATGTGCAAACAACGATTGCCAGGGTAAAAGAAAATAATTACGAAATAGAAAAGCTAAAAGCACGAAGAGAGTTGATTGATTCTGCTTTAACTTTAAGCCGTAATCGAGAAAAAGATAAGCTGGACGTTGTTTTATCGGTTGGTGTGCAGAATCGCAGGGGTGATATAGGGAATAATGCTATTAATGATACAGACACAACCGGGATGGTCAAACTTGAATATAGAAATGCAATGGATAAAAGAGCATTTAGCTCGGAACGACTGCAGCTCCAGATTGATAAAGAATCAAATAATGAACGAATGGTTTCCGTTGTTGAAGATCTGGAATATGAAACATATGACCTGGTGAAGCAGATAGAGCGCTCTAAAGAAATTGTTAAAATAACAGAAAGTCTCTATTTGAATGAAACAAGAAAATACCGGGATATAATAAAAAGATTTCGTAATGGCCGTTCAACAACCAACACTGTTATACAGTTTGATAATGACAGGATACGTGCCGAACTGGATTCTGAAACTGAAAAATATGAGCTTGCAAAAAGATTTTCTTTGCTAAAACTTAAACAGGGTTTTTTCCTGAATCAATAAAAAATGGATGAAGATATTATAAAATGAGAAATATACTTGCATTTTTTGTACATAGAAGTTTAATCGTCAATTTAATATCTATATTTATTATTTTGCTGGGCATATATGCAATGTCAACGATTAACAGGGAAGCTTTTCCAAATGTAAATCTGGATAATATTGCCATTGGTTTTTCATACCCAGGCGCATCACCGGATGAAATTGAGCAACTTATTATTACACCGATAGAACAGGAATTAAAGTCGCTGGACGGGATTGACAAGATGACTTCAGTTGCTTTCCCTTCCAGTGGTAATATTAATCTGGAAGTGGCTCCAGACTCAATTAACCGGGCCAGAATGATAAGCGATGTGCAACTTGCTATTGATCAGGCAAAATTACCTCTTGATTTACCTTATGATCCTGTTGTGACAGAAATAGACGGGCGTATATTTCCTATTATTCAGTTAGCCGTTGCTGCGCCACTTAGCAAACTGGAACTTAAACGCCTTGCTGATAAAATAAAAGACGATCTTCTTAACATTAAGGGGGTTGCCAAGGTACGAATGCAAGGTGACAGGAAGGCCGAATTAAGTATTATAGTTGACCCAAAAAAACTACATCAGCAACGTATTTCAATTACTGAAATCGAAAACCTGCTTAAGTCATGGAATATAAATGCACCGGGAGGGGAGATTGATACTAAAGATGGGCAAAAAACATTAAGAATTGTTGGTCAGTTCTCCAGCCCGGAAGATGCTGCCAACCTTATTATTCGAGCTAATGAATACGGTGCCGGAGTAAGGCTGGGTGATGTGGCAACGGTAAAAGAATCACTGGTAAAAGCATCGTTATATTATGAGGTTAATGCTAAACCAGCAATGGCCATTTTGGTGATGAAAAAAGTTGATGCGGACATTATTAAAACCGTTAACAGGGTTAAAGATTATCTTAAGCGAATCCCCGAACTTTATGGTGAAAATATTAAAGTCAGTACCTTTCGTGATTTTTCAAAAAATACAAAATTACGCTTAAGTGTTCTGTCAACGAATGCCATTGTTGGTTTATTTCTGGTTTTTATCTGTCTGGTTGCATTTTTACGGCCATCGGTTGCCTTAACAACAACCATCGGCCTGCCCATTGTGTTTTTTATTGGCTTATACACTTTAAGTGTGATGGGAATTACTTTAAACCTTGTTTCAATGCTGGGCTTTATTATGGTGTTGGGAATGTTGGTTGACGATGCCATTATTGTAGGTGAAAACATTACCTATCATATGGAACAAAATATGCCACCCTTAAAAGCGGCAGTGGTTGGGTCTTACGAATTAATGGGGCCGGTTATCACAACCATACTCACCACCATAGCGGCATTTATTCCAATGCTATTTATGTCTGGAATACTCGGTAAGTTTATTGTTTCAATTCCTATCGTTGTGATCATGCTGCTTATTTTTTCTTTGCTGGAATCTTTTTTGATTTTACCCAGTCATGTGGCGCATTTTGCCCGACCCAAAGTGAAATTTGTGGAACGCAAATGGCTGGTCGCGATGGAAAGCATTTATGCGCGTGTTCTTGCCAAATCAATTCGTTATCGCAAATCGACAGTTTTTGTATCAGTTATTATTTTAGTAGCGGCTGTTGCTTTTGCTGTAATGACTATGAAGTTTGAACTTTTCCCGGAAGAGGGGATTGAAGAATTTTTTGTACAGGTTTCGGCTGAACCCGGAACGAATCTGGAAGAAATGAAAATCAAGCTTAATAAATTGAATGCAGATATCAGTGAACGTGTTGATGAGAAAAATATTGATATGATACTGGTAACCACAGGGAAAACGGCCATTGATCAAGGTGACCCTCTTTCGCAGCGTGGCAGCCGTTTTGGTCAGTTACAGGTTGTTTATATCGCAAGTATTTTACGCCCACAGCATAACGCATCAGAAGAGATGCTGGCAATAATAGATGAACTAACGCAAATTCATCCTGAACTAACCATTGCTCTACAAAAGAAAAAACCAGGACCACCTTCCGGTCGTGCTCTACAGGTTGAAATCACAGGAACTAACAGAGAGTCCATTATTAATGTTGCAACAAGGTTGCAAGCTTATGTTAAAAACATAAAAGGTGTGCTCACCGTCGAGAGTGATTTGCAACGCGGGGATAATGAATTACGTATTATACTGGATCGCAAAAAAGCAACATATGCAGGTGTTAATTTACTGACCGTTTCAAAAAATATACGTGCAATTGGTAGTGGATTACGCGTTTCGACGATACGCCGAGGGACAGAAGAAGTGGATGTGACCATCCGCCTGCCCAATTCAAAAGAAAACAATATTGAATACCTGCGCTCAATTGAAATACCTAATAATCGGGGTGGCCTGATTCCTTTAGGTAAAATAGCAAAGATCATTGAACTGCCTGCATTGTCAACGATACGGCATGCAGAAGGTTCACAGGTTATCAGGGTGGTCGCCAATATTGATACGGCTGCTATTAAAAGTTTTGAATTAAATAACAAAGTAAAGAAAAACGAAAAACAATGGCTGGGTGGTGAGACTAACCTGGTTTCGATTCATTATGGTGGTGAGCAGGAAAAGAACCAGGAGTCTATACGTGATTTAGTGATTGCCTTTGGTTTTGCTCTGATTGGTATTTTCTTTATTCTGGCTATTCAATTTAACAATATAGGTTATCCTCTGGCCGTGATGCTTGCTATTCCGTTTGGTGCAGTAGGGATTATTGTTAGTTTTTATTTACATGATCTCTTCTGGAAGCCGTTACCACTGTCATTTTTTGCATTAATGGGAATGGTGGCATTAACCGGTGTTGTGGTGAATAGCTCAATGATTTTGCTGGTATTTGTTCAGCGTGCGCTTAAAGATGGCATTGCCGCTAAAGATGCCATTGTTCTTGCTGGTAGAAGGCGGTTACGTGCAGTTGTTTTAACCGCAATGACAACAGTGGTTGGCTTATTACCGACGGCTTATGGCTGGGGAGGGATGGATCCGTTTGTTTCGCCTATGGCTCTATCACTTTCATGGGGGCTGATTTTTGCAACCTTTGTAACCTTAATTACCATACCCGCGGTTATGGCAATTGTTCTTGGTGTAAAAGAATAGCTAGTTTCTAAAAATAAACTCAATTTGAGTATTGGCCAGCTCAATAATATCGTGCTCTTTTAGTTCCAATGCGTCAGTTGATATGTCTCGGCCATTCACCATGGCGATATTTATTGAATCTTCGTTTTTAATTGCGGTGATTGTATAGTTAGTTGAGTTGCGTGCGATAATTGCCATTTTTGAACCATTGAAACCGAGAGTGTTAAAGGGTTTTCTAAGCTCTAATGTTTTTCCTTTAAGTGGGCCACTGAGTACTTTAACCGCACCGAGCTTTGCACCGGTGTTATCCGTGGTTGGTTTTTGCTTGGTATCAATTATTTTAGTGTCTTCAATTTCAGCACGTAAAAACATAGTGGGCTCATAGTCTTCTTCATCCTGAGAAAAAAAGGTGAACTGGTAATTACCTATCTGAATAACATCACTGTGCTGGAGTTTGGATTTTGCAACCCGTGCGCCATTAAGCAAACTGCCATTGGTGCTGCCCAGGTCATCAATAAAAATATTGTCTCCTACTTTGGTGATCAGTGAATGGCGCCCACTAATGGTTAAGTCATTAAGCTGAATATCATTGCCATGTTTTCTGCCGATACTGATGCTGTCTTTATCGATGCTGTATTCCCGAATAACAGCACCATCGAGAGTTAAAATTAATTTGGGCATTGTTTTACCTGTTTATCGTGTGTTTAGTTAATAGAGTCTGTTGATGTAACACTTTGTTCTTCTTTGTCCACTTCAATTTCGTCTCGCATCAGGATAAAGTCATCTTTATTACGTGCTGTCAGGAAGGCCTGTTCACCGGTTATTTTCTTTGCTTCAACGAGGCGTTTTAATGCGGTGTCCATTAATTGCATACCTTGCATGGCTCCACCCTGTATGACATTGTCGAGTTGTTCGGTTTTTCCTTCACGTATAATATTGGAAACAGCCGCGTTATTTATCATAATTTCGATTGCTGCGATACGACTTCGATTATCGGCAGTGCGAACAAGTTGTTGCGAAACAACACCGCAGAGTGATGTGGATAACATGGTACGAACATAGGGCTCTTCACCAGGGGGGAAGGCGTTTATAATACGTTCGATAGAACTGGCAGCACTGGAGGTATGTAAGGTTGCCATAACCAGAATACCCATTTCGGCTGCGGTTAGGGCAAGGTGAATGGTTTCAAGGTCACGCATTTCACCAACAAGAATAACATCGGGGTCTTCACGTAATGCAGAATGAAGTGCTGATGCAAAGTTTCGGGTGTGGCTACCGATTTCACGCTGGCTAACCAGACATTTCTTATTCGAATGTAAAAATTCTACCGGATCTTCAATGGTGAGAATATGGCCCCTGCGTTGGTTGTTTATAAAATCAATCATCGCAGCAAGGGTTGTTGATTTACCTGAACCGGTTGGGCCAGTTACAAGTATAAGGCCTTTGCGTTGTCGTGCCAGATTTTTTAAAATAGGCGGCAGCCCCAGTTGTTGCAGTGATTGAATATCACTTGGGATAACACGGAATACAATACCGGTACCATTTAAGTGTTCAAAGGCATTAACCCGAAAGCGTGACAAGCCGGGAACATCATAGGAAAAATCCAGTCCCTGACTTTTTAAATACTCTTCACGTTGTTCGACACTCATTATTTCAAAGAGTAATTCACGTGTTTCTTTTGAGGATAACTCACGATACTTAACTGTATGTGTTTCACCATGTAAACGCAGCCGAGGCGGGTTACCTGCAATAATATGCAGATCGGAACCATTTTGCTTTACAACAAGATCTAGAAAGGCATCGATACGATTCATATTAATTTTCTCTGCTAACTTATTGCAAGGTTAACTTGTGGAAGAAGGTCGGGATCGGTGACATAACGCTGGAATAACTTTTTATCAGTTGCATGCACATAGGCATCATCCGGATCAATTTCCTTATTTTTAACTGCTTCAAGCAGTGCCTGATCCATTAGTTGCATCCCCTGTTCTCTGCCGGTTTGTAATATAGAAGGGATCTGGAATACTTTTCTGTTCAAAATAAGATTTGCCATTCCTGATGTGTTAAACATAATTTCAAGAATGGCTTTGCGGTTTCTGCCATCGGCAGAGCGGAGCAGTTTCTGGCTAACCACACCGAGCAAGTGCTGTGCTAAAAAGCTTGCGGTTAACGATTTTTGTTCAGTTGGCATTGCATCAATAATTCTGTCAATGGTTTTAACTGCAGATGTTGTATGCAGTGTTCCTAATACCAGGTGGCCGGTTTCTGCAGCAGTCATTGCCATTGAAATAGTTTCAGGATCACGCAGCTCACCTACCAGAATAACATCGGGATCTTCACGTAATGCGGCACGTAAACCATTAGCAAACGTATCAACATGTGAACCAACATTTCGTTGGATAACGAGGGCTTTATCACTTTTATGCACATACTCGATTGGGTCTTCGAGCGTAATAATATTCAGGCGCCGGTTATGGTTAAGCCAGTCAATCATGGTAGCGAGTGTAGTTGACTTACCTGTGCCAGTAGCACCGGTTACCAGAACCAGCCCCTGATTATGTAATAAGAATTTGGTGAGTATAGCGGGCAGGCCTAATTCCTGAAAAGTTGGAATGCGTGGCGCAATGATCCGGAAGGCAGCACCAATGCCGGAAATTTTACGGTATAAGTTCACCCGGAAACGACCAACTTCTTCGTGTTCATAGGAGAAGTCAACATCGTGCCCCTGATTAAACAAGGCGCGTTGCTCTTCATCCAGGATTTCGTTAACAAGAGATTCAAGTTCATTACTCGTTAAGTCACGGTATTTTATCGGCGATAATTCACCGTGCATACGAATAAGAGGGGGCAGGCCGACGGATAAATGAATGTCGGAACAACCTTGTTCACGTCCCAGTTTCAAAAAGGCATTAATTCTGGACATTTATTCAATTACCACGTTTTGTAGGTCTTGCTGTAATTCATTAATTGTCTGGTAGCGTTTTAGGGGGTCAACATGCATTGCACGCATAATAATATCATTTAAGGGTTGTGACATGCCCGTGTCTTTCTCGATTGCAGGAATGGGCTTACCTTCTACATGCAGAAACAAGGTTGCCATATGGTCTTCACCTTTATAAGGTGGTTTTCCTGTAAAGGCTTCGTACATTAAGATACCTAAACTGTAGATGTCTGTTCGGCTATCAATGGCACGGCCACGTACCTGTTCCGGTGCCATATAAGTGGGTGTACCAACAAGTATACCACTTTTGGTAATACGTGAATCGGCAGTACTGGCGGCAGCGGCCAACCCGAAGTCAACAACTTTGACGAGCTTGGAGTCATCGACAAGAATGTTGGCCGGTTTTAAATCACGATGAACAACATCTACCTTATGGGCTGCGTTGACACCATTGCAAATATCACAAAAAATCTGAATGCCGTGTTTTTTATCCAGAGACTTGGTGCTTTTTAATTCAAAAGAGAACGAGTGACTGTCAAAGTATTCCATCGATATTGCATAGGATTTTCCAAAGGTAATAAAGTCATAGAGCCGAATTACATTTTCATGGGTAATTCGGCGAGCATAGCGCAGTTCATGAATAAAGCGCTGGATAACCGTTTCATCCGATGCCATTTGTGGATTTAAAAATTTAAGAACAATGTTCTCGCTTACCATCTGGTCTTCAACTAAAACCACAACACCAAATGCACCCTTGCCAATTTTACGAATAATACGGTAGCGTTCATCTAATATTTGCCCTGGTAATAGCTCATTTGGATCGATGATTGATCTCATGGGACTGCTGGGGCTGCTTGACGGACCGATAGAAGGAGTGGATGGCTCTGCAGGTATCGATGATGGCATTAATGGATTAATGTTAACGGCTGTTGCTGCAACGTCTAACATTTCGGTATTTGGGATAGAAGTATTGCCGATACTTTGCTGGCTGGCAGAGGGGGGTTGGCTACCTACATTTGCTTGCATAATCTGCATGGCTTTTGTGGCAGCGGCTTGTACATTCTGATCTGGATGTTGCATAACCTGGGTTAATATATCTTCAACCTCTTCCGCATGGTGTTTATCGGTTAACTCGGCAAGTGCATGCAAAATATCATGTTTCATCGAATCATCACATTGTTGCAGTTTGCTGATTAATGGTTTGATTGCGCGGGTATCTTTTAATTGAGTTAAGGCCTTAATGGCAACTTGTGTGGATTCACCTTT
>VAPL010510121.1_pt1 | contig 15382 bp, 10 predicted proteins | sample 3395061 | NCBI WGS metagenome assembly VAPL01 (sample SAMN08290444, study PRJNA428436) | hydrothermal vent metagenome | isolation source: Deep-sea hydrothermal vent chimney 2 | place: Pacific Ocean: Juan De Fuca Ridge | depth 2182 m m | reverse complement strand
GTACAAATGGTTGTGACCTTGATTGCGCCTATCGCGATGGAAGACGGTTTACGTTTTGCGATTCGTGAAGGTGGCCGTACCGTGGGTGCGGGTGTTGTTGCTAAAGTAATTGAATAATAAGGTTTAATTACAGAACAGAGTAAAATAGGCCAGTGGCTCAATTGGCAGAGCAGCGGTCTCCAAAACCGCAGGTTGGGGGTTCGATTCCCTCCTGGCCTGCCATTTATGGCATGGTTAAATATTTTTAGCAGGTTTAAAGTACAGCATGGATAAAGTTAAGTTTGGTATTGTTTTATTACTAATAGGTGGTGGCATCTATGGCTTCTACCATTTTGTTGATGAAGCTTTTATATATCGCGTTGTTGGCTTAATTACAGTCATCGCCGTAGCCTTTGGTTTAGCGGTTACAACCGAAGCGGGTGCGAATGGTGTAAATTTTGGTCGCCAAGCAGTTGTTGAAATGCGCAAGACCGTTTGGCCAACTAAAAAAGAAACCATGCAAACAACAGCGATAGTCATGGTGATGGTTGTCATCATGGGGCTGATTTTGTGGTTATTTGACACGGTTATGGTTTCAATTATTCGCTGGTTAACCAGTTAACACGAAGGTTATAGGGAGAAAAACGTGGCATTACGTTGGTATGTTGTACACGCATATTCAGGCTTTGAAGCACATGTGCAGCGCGCATTAAAAGAACGTATTGATTTAGCCGGTGCGCAAGAGCACTTTGGTGAAATTATGGTGCCAACTGAAGAAGTAGTTGAAATGCGTGGTGGCACACAACGTAAAAGTGAACGTAAATTTTTCCCCGGTTATGTTTTAGTTCAAATGGACTTAACCGATGATACCTGGCATTTAGTTAAAGAAGTGCCTCGAGTATTAGGCTTTATTGGTGGCACCGCAAATAAACCTGCGCCCATCAGTGATAAAGAAGCAGAAACAATTTTAAACCGCGTTCAGGAAGGTGTTGAAAAACCAAGACCTAAAGTATTGTTCGAAGCGGGTGAAGTGGTACGTATTACCGAAGGTCCATTCAATGACTTTAATGGTGTTGTTGAAGAAGTGGACTACGACAAAAGTCGTTTACGGGTTGAAGTGTCTATTTTTGGCCGCTCAACGCCGGTTGACCTTGAGTTCAGCCAGGTAGAAAAGAGTTAAGTTAATAGTTTTGATGTTGGTTAGTGCTTAGCTGCACTGGCTGATTTTTTATAACCCCGGGGAGCCGAGGCAGGTACTAAAAATTTTTTAGCACCGAACCAAAGCGCATGCACCCGCAAGGAGAAGAAACATGGCAAAGAAGATAGAAGCCTACATAAAGCTGCAAGTTGCAGCTGGCGAAGCGAATCCTAGTCCACCGGTTGGCCCAGCTCTTGGTCAACATGGTGTTAACATCATGGATTTTTGTAAAGCGTTTAATGCAAAAACTCAAGGCGTGGAAAAAGGTTTACCTATTCCAGTCGTTATTACCGTTTATGCTGATCGTAGTTTTACTTTTGTTACAAAAACACCCCCTGCCGCTGTTTTATTGAAAAAAGCAGCAGGTATTCCAAAAGGCTCAGGTGTGCCGAATCGCGATAAAGTGGGCAAAGTATCACGCACCCAACTTGAAGAAATTGTAAAAATGAAAGAACCTGATCTTACTGCCGCCGATATGGATGCAGCCGTTCGTACTATTGCAGGAACTGCACGTAGTATGGGTATTGAAACGGAGGGTGTGTAACATGGCTAAGTTATCAAAAAAAGTTAAAGCGGCAAAAGAGAAACTAGAGGCTGGTAAACAGTACGAGGCGGACGCGGCTTTTGCATTATTAAAAGATTTACCTAAAGCAAAATTTACCGAAGCGGTGGATGTTGTTATTAAACTCGGCGTTGACCCACGTAAATCTGACCAGGTTGTACGTGGTGCATCTGTACTGCCGAATGGTACGGGTAAAACGGTTCGTGTCGCTGTTTTCACACAAGGCGCAAATGCTGATAAAGCAACCGCAGCCGGTGCTGACATTGTCGGTATGGACGATTTAGCCGAAAGCATTAAAGGCGGTAACCTGGATTTTGATGTGGTTATTGCCTCTCCTGATGCGATGCGTGTTGTGGGGCAACTTGGTACCATCTTAGGCCCTCGTGGTTTAATGCCTAACCCTAAAGTGGGTACGGTTACGCCAGATGTTGAAACAGCGGTTAAAAATGCAAAATCGGGTCAGGTGCGATTCCGTACTGATAAAGGGGGCATTATTCATGCGCGTATTGGTAATGTCGATTTTGAATCCGCTGCATTAAAGCAGAATATTGAAGTATTATTGACTGACCTGAAAAAAGCCAAACCTGCTTCAGCAAAAGGCCAATACATTACTAAAGTGTCTGTTTCTAGCACGATGGGACCGGGCATTCTGATTGATCAAGCAACGCTTGAATTTTAGGCGGTTGCTGTAACAAACTTTGGGTTTTAGTGGTTTTGTACTGTTGTTAAATACAAGCACTAAAACCGTCAAAGACCGTAGGCAGGCAATGAGTTTATAGCTTTATGAGCTAGTGGTTAAATTCAGCGTCAGTAAAAGAGTTATCTACCTACGCAGGCGGTGTTCCAACAAGAAATTTTTTGAATTTTTCTATAGGTTCTTACCGTAGGGGCAGCAGGATTAGTGATGTTTTGCTAGTGTTGCTGCATATTTTAGTTTGCGCTTAATTTTTAGCGCATTAAAGTGAAGGAGGTTTACGTGGCACTTAGCTTAGATGAAAAGAAGGCTATTGTAGCAGACGTTGCCGAAATCGCTGCCACAGCACATAGTGCTGTATTAGCAGAATATAATGGCTTGTCAGCAGAACAAATGACCGAATTACGTGCGAAAGCACGCGAAGGCGGGGTTTATCTGCGTGTTATTAAAAACAATCTAGCCAAACGTGCAGTCGAAGGTACTGAATTCGAATGTATGGTTGAAGCTTTTGCCGGCCCCATGGTCTATGCGTTTTCGCAGGAAGATCCTGGTTGTGCAGCAAGAGTTTTAAAAGATTTTGCTAAAGAGAATGAAGCTTTGGTGGTCAAAGCATTGGCCGTGGGTGGGCAGCTATTAGCTGCAAATGAACTTGATCGTTTAGCAAGTTTACCAACCAAAGATCAAGCTATCAGCATGTTGATGTCTGTCATGCAAGCACCGATCACCAAACTTGCTCAAACCCTCAACGAGGTTCCAGGCAAGCTTACTCGCACAGTGGCAGCTATCCGCGATCAGAAACAAGACGCGGCATAAGCAACTTAAATACTTTTAATATTATTTTCTCAGGCTTAATTGAAATTTGATTAGCTGAGACATAGAAAATTGGAGATAAACTCATGGCAGTTTCAAAAGAAGATATTTTAGATACTATCAGCAACATGACAGTAATGGACGTTGTTGAATTAATCGAAGCAATGGAAGAAAAATTTGGCGTTTCAGCAGCCGTAGCCGTAGCAGCCGCACCAGCAGCCGCTGGCGGTGAAGCAGCAGCAGAAGAAAAAGACGAATTTGATGTTGTAATGACTAGCTTCGGCGATAACAAAATTTCTGTAATCAAAGCAGTCCGTGCTATCACTGGCTTAGGCTTAAAAGAAGCGAAAGAAATGGTTGAAAGCGTACCTTCTACTATTAAAGAAGCGGCTCCTAAAGCAGAAGCTGAAGATGTACAAAAGCAGCTTACTGAAGCCGGCGCACAAGTCGACCTCAAATAGTTCGAACAACGAGAGAATCGATAGCGGCGTTTACCCTCCAATATATTTAATTTATTGGTTGGGTATGGTAGCAAAGCACTGCTCAAATGCTCACTTACTGATATAAGCTGCGCATTTTCACAGTACCTTGCGGCTTGCTCTTGAACCTCTCGTTGCCCGAACCACGATCTATTTTAGATTTAGAATTTAAGTAATAGGTTACAAATAACTTGCAAATTGATGCAATTACTGGTAAAAAACCTGCCAAACCAAATGGTCGGCAAGATTATTACTCCAGTAGACAACACAAATAGACGTTGCGCTGCGCCCTATTAGCTAATGCTAATGGTTCGCGGCGTGCTTTTGTTTGTGTTTTTTATGGTTTTTAGCATTAAGTGATTGATTAATCACTTAATTTAGTCAACATTTACCGCGCAGGGTGTTACATGGCTTACTCATTTACTGAGAAGAAACGTTTACGTAAGAATTTTGGTCGTTATAGCAGTGCTTTAGAGATTCCTTACTTACTTGCAACGCAGATCAATTCATACCGTGGCTTTTTACAACGAGATGTTGAAAAAGACCAGTTAAATGAAAAAGGCTTACATGCCGCTTTTAGTTCTGTTTTCCCCATTGTCAGCTATTCAGGTAATGCAGCTCTTGAATATGTTAGCTACCGCTTAGGTACGCCCACATTTGATGTTAAAGAGTGTCAGTTACGTGGTGTGACTTATTCAGCTCCATTGCGAGTAAAGGTACGCTTATTAATATACGATAAAGAAGCTAAAACCAAAACAATTAAAGATATCCGTGAACAGGAAGTTTACATGGGCGAAATCCCATTGATGACGGATAATGGTACCTTTGTTATCAATGGTACTGAGCGAGTAATCGTTTCTCAATTACATCGTTCACCGGGTGTGTTCTTTGATCACGATAAAGGTAAAACACATTCTTCCGGCAAACTATTATATAACGCGCGTGTTATTCCATACCGTGGTTCATGGTTAGATTTCGAGTTTGATCCAAAAGACAGCGTTTACTGCCGTATCGATCGCCGGCGTAAATTACCGGCATCGATTTTATTACGTGCGCTTGGTTATAGCACTGAAGAAATGCTGGAAATGTTCTTCGAAACGACCACCTTCAAATTCACCAAAGAAGGTATTTCAATGGCGCTTATTTCTGAGCGTTTACGTGGTGAAGTGGCTACCTTTGATTACAAAATCAAGACTAAAGTCATTGTTGAAGAAGGTCGAAAAATTACTCCGCGTCATATTCGTGAATTTGATAAAGCCGGTGCAAAAAACTTACTTGTCCCAGACGATTATTTACTTGATAAGGTTTTAGCAAAAGATATTATCGATGAAAGCACCGGCGAGCTTGTTGCTGCAGCGAACACAACATTGACCGAAGAAGTTCTTGAGCAACTTAACGAACTTAATCTTAAGTCAATTGATTGCTTATACACGAATGACATCGATCAAGGTCCATTCTTGTCAACCACGCTGGCGATTGATTTAACAACCACGCAACTCGAAGCACAGGTTGAAATTTATCGCATGATGCGTCCAGGTGAACCACCAACAAAAGACGCCGCAGAAAACTTATTTAATAACCTGTTCTTTACCCCTGAGCGTTATGACTTGTCTGCCGTTGGCCGAATGAAGTTTAACCGCCGTATCGGTCGTAAAGAAATTGAAGGTTCAGGTATTTTATCCAAGGAAGATATTGTTGAAGTTGTTAAAACTTTAATTGATATTCGAAATGGTCGTGGCATCGTTGATGATATCGATCATCTCGGTAATCGACGTATTCGCTCTGTTGGTGAAATGGCAGAAAACCAGTTCCGTGTTGGTTTAGTGCGTGTAGAACGTGCTGTTCGTGAACGCCTAAGTATGGCAGAAGCTGATAATTTGATGCCACAGGAAATGATTAATGCCAAGCCGGTGTCGGCTGCGGTTAAAGAATTCTTTGGTTCTAGTCAGTTATCACAGTTTATGGATCAAAATAATCCATTGTCTGAAGTCACGCATAAACGTCGTATTTCGGCATTAGGTCCCGGTGGTTTAACCCGTGAACGTGCCGGTTTTGAAGTACGTGACGTACATCCAACTCATTATGGTCGTGTTTGCCCAATTGAAACGCCTGAGGGACCAAACATTGGTTTGATCAACTCGTTGTCGGTTTATGCGCGAACCAATCCTTATGGTTTCCTTGAAACACCTTACCGTATTGTTAAAAATAGCAAGGTAACCGATGAAATAGAATACTTAACCGCAATTGATGAAAGCGAATACGTTATTGCCCAGGCGAATGCCGCAATGGATAATAAAAATCGTTTAACGGATGAAATGGTTTCCTGTCGCCATTTAAATGAATTTACTTTAGCTCCAGCTGCAGACATTCAATATATGGATGTGTCACCAAAACAAATCGTTTCGGTTGCTGCGGCACTTATTCCATTTTTAGAACATGATGATGCTAACCGCGCACTCATGGGTTCAAACATGCAACGTCAAGCGGTGCCAACGTTAATTGCACAAAAACCTCTAGTGGGTACTGGCATCGAGCGGAGTGTTGCGGTCGATTCTGGTGTAACCGTTATTGCAAAACGTGGCGGTCGTATTGATTCAGTCGATGCTTCACGAATTGTTGTTGTAGCAAAAGATGACGAAGCAGTTTCAGGTGAGTCAGGTGTTGATATTTACAACCTTACTAAATACACTCGTTCAAATCAGAATACCTGTATTAACCAACGTCCGTTAGTGCGTGTTGGTGACCTGGTGGCTCGTGGTGATGTGATGGCCGATGGGCCATCTACCGACATGGGTGAATTAGCGCTTGGGCAAAATATGTTAATCGCCTTTATGCCGTGGAATGGTTACAACTTTGAAGATTCGATTCTTGTCTCTGAACGGGTTGTTCAGGAAGACCGTTATACAACGATTCATATTGAAGAGCTTACCTGTGTTGCTCGTGATACCAAATTAGGTTCTGAAGAAATAACTGGCGATATTCCAAATGTTGGCGAATCTGCTTTATCTAAACTGGATGAAGCTGGCATTGTTTACATTGGTGCCGAAGTTAAATCGGGTGATATCCTAGTAGGTAAGGTTACACCAAAAGGTGAAACCCAGCTCACACCAGAAGAAAAACTTCTGCGTGCCATTTTTGGTGAAAAAGCATCAGACGTTAAAGATACTTCGTTACGTGTTAAATCCGGTGTTACCGGTACGGTTCTGGACGTTCAGGTGTTTACGCGTGATGGTCTTGAAAAAGATTCACGTGCTAAAGCAATTGAAGAATCTGAGCTCGTGCGTATCAAGAAAGATTTAGCCGACCAAATGCGTATTATGGAAAATGATACTTATTCACGTGTTGAAACAATGTTGATTGGTAAGATGGCTGATGGTGGCCCAAATCAACTTAAAGCAAGCTCAAAAGTAACTGCCGCTTATCTCGAAGAATTGGCTCGTGAAAAATGGTTTGAAATTCGTTTACGTAATGATGAGGCCAATGCACAACTCGAAGGCGTTGCCGAGCAGTTGAAGCAAATGCGTATTGATTTCGACGAAAAATACGAAGAAAAGAAAACTAAATTAACCACCGGTGATGATTTAGCACCTGGCGTATTAAAAATGGTTAAAGTTTATTTGGCTGTTAAACGTCGTATTCAACCCGGTGATAAAATGGCGGGTCGTCATGGTAATAAAGGTGTTATCTCGATGATTGTGCCTGTTGAAGATATGCCGCATACCCCCGAAGGCGAGCCAGTGGATATTGTATTGAATCCATTAGGCGTACCGTCACGGATGAATATTGGCCAGGTACTGGAAACACATCTTGGTTGGGCCGCCCGTGGGCTCGGTAAGAAAATCAATAAAATGATTCAAGATGAGCAGAAAAAAGTTTCTGACATTCGTAAATTCCTCGATCAGATTTATAACCAGACAGAAGGTGAAAAAGCCGATCTTAAATCATTCAGTGATGAAGAGATTATGGAACTTGCTTCTAACCTTTGTGACGGTGTACCGATTGCAACACCGGTATTCGATGGAATTAAGGAGTCTGAACTTAAAGCATTGCTTGAGTTAGCGGACTTGCCTGCATCAGGTCAAACCACCTTAGTTGATGGTCGTACCGGTGTTGAGTTTGAACGTAAGGTAACCGTGGGTTACATGTACATGTTAAAACTGAACCATCTGGTTGATGACAAAATGCATGCACGTTCAACCGGTCCTTATAGCCTGGTTACGCAACAGCCTCTCGGTGGTAAAGCACAGTTTGGTGGTCAGCGATTCGGTGAAATGGAAGTATGGGCACTCGAAGCTTATGGTGCTGCCTATACCTTACAGGAAATGCTAACGGTTAAATCCGATGATGTGAACGGTCGAACCAAAATGTATAAAAACATTGTGGACGGCAATCACCATATGGAAGCCGGTATGCCTGAATCCTTTAACGTATTGTTGAAAGAAATTCGGTCACTTTGTATTGATATCGAATTGGAAGAAACAAAATAGGTTAATAGCCTTTAAGTGAATACCCTAAGTAGGCCGAGTCTGTTTTAAAAGGCAGTACTCGGAACGAGGCTTACAAATAAGCCACCTATTATTTAGCAGGAGTGACAACGTGAAAGATCTACTTAAGATCCTAAAGCAGCAAGGCCCGACAGACGATTTTGATGCCATTCGAATCGGCCTGGCATCGCCACAAAAAATTCGTTCATGGTCTTATGGTGAAGTTAAGAAACCGGAAACTATTAACTACCGTACCTTTAAACCGGAACGTGATGGTTTATTCTGCGCGAAAATTTTTGGCCCTGTTAAAGATTACGAATGCTTATGCGGTAAATATAAACGTTTAAAACATCGTGGCGTTATCTGCGAAAAATGCGGTATTGAAGTTACCCTGTCTAAAGTACGTCGTGAACGTATGGGCCACATTGAGCTTGCAAGCCCGGTTGCGCATATCTGGTTTTTAAAATCACTTCCATCACGTATGGGTTTATTGCTTGATTTAACATTACGTGATATCGAACGTGTACTTTATTTTGAAGCTTTTGTTGTTATCGAACCTGGCATGACTGACCTGGAAGCAGGCGCGTTAATGTCAGATGAACAATACCTTGATGCTATCGAAGAATATGGTGATGAGTTTGATGCCCGTATGGGGGCCGAAGCTATATTCGAATTGTTACGCAAGTTAGATTTAGATGCCGAAGCTGTTCAAGTTCGTGAAGACATGGGTAATACCCGTTCCGAAACTAAAATTAAAAAATACACCAAGCGTTTAAAATTACTTGAAGCGTTTACGGTTTCAGGTAACAAGCCTGAGTGGATGGTAATGACAGTATTACCAGTATTACCACCTGAGCTTCGTCCATTGGTACCGTTAGAAGGTGGTCGTTTTGCGACTTCTGACTTAAACGATTTATACCGTCGTGTTATTAACCGTAATAACCGTTTAAAACGTTTACTCGATTTAAACGCGCCCGACATTATCGTGCGTAACGAAAAACGTATGTTGCAAGAGTCGGTTGATGCCTTATTAGATAATGGTCGTCGTGGCCGTGCTATTACTGGCTCAAACAAACGCCCACTAAAATCTTTGGCCGATATGATCAAAGGTAAGCAAGGTCGTTTCCGTCAAAACTTACTCGGTAAGCGTGTCGATTACTCGGGTCGTTCAGTTATCGTGGTAGGCCCAACCTTAAAATTACATCAATGTGGTTTACCGAAAAAAATGGGTCTGGAATTATTTAAACCCTTTATCTTTAGCAAATTAGAACGTCGTGGTTTAGCCACAACCATTAAAGCAGCGAAGAAAATGGTTGAGCGCGAAGGGCCGGAAGTTTGGGATATTCTTGACGAAGTTATTCGTGAACATCCTATTATGCTTAACCGTGCGCCAACTCTTCATAGATTAGGTATTCAGGCGTTTGAGCCTGTACTAATTGAAGGTAAAGCAATTCAGTTACACCCACTTGTTTGTACCGCATTCAACGCGGATTTCGATGGTGACCAAATGGCGGTTCACGTTCCATTGTCTATCGAAGCCCAGCTTGAAGCACGTACCTTAATGATGTCGACAAATAATATCTTGTCACCTGCCAATGGTGAGCCGATCATTGTGCCATCGCAGGATGTGGTATTAGGTTTGTACTTCCTGTCGCGTGAATGCATCAATGCAAAAGGCGAAGGCATGGTCTTCGTTGATGCGGATGAAGTACAACGTGCCTTTGCTAATGATGTTGTTAGTTTGCAGGCAAAAGTAAAAGTACGTATTAGACAGGTTATCGTCGATAAAGACGGTAATCGTACCGAAGAAACAAAACTCGAAGACACCACGGCCGGTCGCGCTATCTTATGGGATATTGTTCCCGATGGCCTGCCGTTCTCGTTAGTGAATAAAGATTTAACTAAAAAAGCGGTATCACAATTAATTAATGCCTGTTATCGAATTAATGGTATTAAAGATACGGTTATTTTTGCTGACCAACTCATGTATACCGGTTTCCGTTACTCAACTAAATCAGGTATTTCTTTCGGTGTGGATGACATGGTTATCCCTGAAGAGAAAACCGCTATTTTACAAGCTGCAGAAGATGAAGTGCGTGAAATTGGTGAGCAGTATACTTCTGGTTTGGTAACGGTTGGTGAACGTTATAATAAGGTTGTTGATATCTGGTCGCGTACCAATGAGCAAATTGCAAAATCCATGATGGATGGTTTAGGGACTGAACCGGTGGTGAATGCAGAAGGTGAAACTGTTCAACAAAAATCCTTTAACTCGGTCTTTATGATGGCCGATTCTGGCGCACGGGGTAGTGCGGCTCAGATCCGTCAGCTTGCCGGTATGCGGGGCTTGATGGCAAAACCAGATGGTTCAATTATCGAAACACCCATTACGGCAAATTTCCGTGAAGGCTTAAACGTACTTCAGTACTTTATTTCTACTCACGGTGCACGTAAAGGTTTGGCTGATACCGCACTAAAAACGGCGAACTCGGGTTACTTAACCCGCCGTCTTGTTGATGTATCACAAGATTTAGTTGTTACCGGTGTGGATTGTGGAACCGAAAATGGTTTAACACTTGTCAGTGTAATCGAAGGCGGCGATGTGGTTGAAGCCTTAAGTGAACGCGTACTTGGTCGAATTGTAGCTAAAGACGTTATCAATACCAAAGGTGAAACGGTTATTGAGCAAGGTACACTGCTGGATGAAGCCTGGGTAGAGAAGCTTGACGGCCTTGGTGTAGACCAAATGTTAGTCCGTTCACCGATTACCTGTGAAAATTTACATGGCGTTTGTTCTTCCTGCTATGGTCGGGATCTTGCGCGTGGCCACAAGGTGAACGAAGGTGAATCGGTTGGTGTTATTGCAGCACAATCTATTGGTGAACCGGGTACACAGTTAACCATGCGTACTTTCCATATTGGCGGTGCAGCGTCTCGAGCAGCGGCGATTAGCAGTATTGAAATCAGAAGCAGTGGCAAAGTTCGTTTACATAATATGAAGACCGTACAGCATGCCAAGGGGCATAATGTTGCGGTATCGCGTTCCGGTGAAGTAACGGTTCTTGATGAAATGGATCGTGAACGTGAACGTTATAAAGTACCTTATGGTGCGGTTATTACCGTTAATGATGGTGAAGAAGTTAAAGGTGGTCAGGTTGTAGCAAACTGGGATCCACATACTCACCCTGTTGTAACGGAAGTTGCCGGTAAGATTGAATTTGTGGACATTGTTGAAGGCTCAACAGTTCAATCCGATGTCGATGAGGTAACGGGTTTGAGTTCATTAGTTATTATGGATCCCAAGCAGCGTCCATCAGCATCAAAAGATTTACGTCCTGCGGTACGCTTGATTGATGCCGATGGTGAAGGCCTTAATATTGCGGGTACCGATATCCCTGCACATTATTTCTTGCCTGCTGGAGCGATTGTTACCATGAAACATGGTGCCGATGTAGGTGTGGGTGATGCAATTGCTCGTATTCCACAAGAATCGTCAAAAACACGTGATATTACGGGCGGTCTACCTCGGGTTGCGGATTTATTCGAAGCACGTAAACCAAAAGAGCCTTCTATCCTGGCAGAAATTACCGGTACTATCAGCTTCGGTAAAGAAACCAAAGGTAAGCAACGTTTAATGATCACGCCTGCTGAAGGCGACCATTACGAAGTGCTTATTCCTAAATGGCGTCATGTAACGGTATTCGAAGGTGAGCATGTAGAACAAGGTGAAATGATTGCCGAAGGCGAGCCAAATCCACATGATATTTTACGTTTATTGGGTGTTGAAGAATTAGCCCGTTATATCGTAAAAGAAGTTCAGGATGTATACCGTTTACAAGGTGTAAAAATTAACGATAAGCACATCGAAGTCATTGTTCGTCAAATGTTGCGTAAATGCGAAATTACCGATGGTGCTGACAGTACTTTCTTACGCGGTGAGCAAATTGAACGTGCACGTGTGCTCGAAATTAACGAAAAACTCGAAGCGGACGGTAAAGACCCTGCAAAATATGCATATATGCTGCTAGGTATTACCAAAGCATCACTGGCAACCGAGTCATTTGTATCGGCCGCCTCGTTCCAGGAAACGACACGGGTTCTAACCGAAGCCGCAGTAACCGGAAAAGTGGACCATTTACGTGGTTTGAAAGAAAACGTTATTGTTGGACGGCTTATTCCTGCCGGTACTGGTTTGGCCTACCATGAAGAGCGTTATCGTCAACGTCATCAGGCAGACGATGCCAAGCTTGCGATGGAAGAAGCAACCTCAGTATTGGAATCTGAAATCGCGGCTGCAGCAGCAGAATCGGCTTCTGGAACAGCAACAGAGTAAGAAATAGCGTATTTTGCGCAAATAATTGGCGGATAGCCTGCAAATGAAATTTTGTAGGTAATTAAGTGTAAATCTGGTTGACAGTACACCACTAGATTCACTACAATCCGCGCCTCACATACGACAGGTCTGAAGACTTCTGAATGATGTCATTGGACCTGTCGTTTATTTTCTGGAGTTTAGAGAAATATGACCACGATTAACCAGCTAGTTCGCAAGCCGCGCAAGCGCAAGATTGTGAAATCAAATGTACCAGCATTGGCTGCTTGTCCACAGCGTCGCGGTGTTTGCACGCGTGTGTACACAACAACACCAAAGAAACCAAACTCAGCAATGCGTAAAGTTGCTCGGGTTCGTTTAACAAACGGGTTTGAAGTAAGTAGTTATATCGGTGGTGAAGGCCACAACTTACAGGAACACTCGGTAGTACTTATTCGTGGTGGTCGTGTTAAAGATTTACCAGGTGTGCGCTATCACGTTGTACGTGGTTCGTTAGATACATCCGGTGTTAGTGATCGCAGAAATGGCCGCTCGAAATACGGCGCCAAGCGACCAAAAAGTTAATAAAAGTTAGGAAATACAATGGCAAGAAGACGCGTCGCGCAAAAACGAGAAGTTTTACCAGATCCAAAGTATAAATCTGAACTGATCGCAAAATTCATCAATATGGTGATGATGCATGGTAAGAAATCAGTTGCAGAGAGTATCGTTTACGGAGCATTAGATTCAGTCGCTGAGAAAAAGCATGGCGAAGCTCTAAGTGTTTTAGAAGTTGCTCTTGATAATGTTCGTCCATCCGTCGAAGTGAAATCACGTCGAGTCGGTGGAGCAACCTATCAGGTGCCTGTTGAAGTACGTGCGAGTCGTCGTAATACATTAGGTATGCGTTGGATTATTGATGCAGCACGAAAACGCGGCGAAAAAGGTATGGGCGCACGTTTAGCAGGCGAATTATTTGATGCCTCAGAGAATCGCGGTTCAGCTGTTAAGAAGCGTGAAGATACACATCGTATGGCTGATGCAAATAAAGCATTTGCTCATTACCGTTGGTAATTGTTTAGAGAGATTATTTAATTTAAAGCGATCTATTTCTTAATAAATAGATAAATAGGTGGAAACAAGCAGTGGCACGTAAGACACCTATTAACCGTTATCGAAACATCGGCATCATGGCACATATTGATGCAGGTAAAACGACAACAACCGAAAGAGTTTTGTTTTACACCGGCATTTCACACAAAATTGGTGAAGTGCACGATGGTGCTGCAACCATGGACTGGATGGAACAGGAGCAGGAACGAGGTATAACTATTACTTCGGCTGCTACGACTTGTTTCTGGAGTGGCATGGATCAACAGTTCGATGAACATCGTATCAATATTATTGATACACCCGGACACGTTGATTTTACGATAGAAGTTGAACGCTCATTACGCGTTTTAGATGGTGCTTGCGCAGTTTTTTGTGCAGTTGGTGGTGTTGAGCCACAGTCTGAAACGGTTTGGCGACAAGCGAATAAATACAATGTGCCACGCTTGGCATTTGTAAACAAGATGGACCGGGCTGGCGCAGATTTTTTGCGGGTAGCTGAACAGATTAAAGAGCGCTTAGGCGCTAACCCTGTGCTAATGCAGTTAAATATTGGCGCAGAAGAAGGCTTTCAAGGTGTAATCGACCTGGTACGTATGAAAGCCATCTACTGGAATGACGATGATATGGGCGCAACATATGAGCCCAGAGATATTCCAGAAGAATTAATGGCCCAAGCGACTGAATTGCGCGAGCAAATGATAGAAGCGGCAGCCGAAGCGAATGAAGAGCTAATGGATAAATACCTTGAAGAAGGTGATTTATCTAACGAAGAGATTAAGTCTGGAATTCGTTTACGTACATTGGCTAATGAGATTATTCCTTGTTTTTGTGGCTCGGCTTTCAAAAACAAGGGTGTTCAGGCAGTGCTTGATGCAGTGGTTGAATACATGCCATCGCCTCAGGATGTAGCCGCTATTCGCGGTATTCTGGGGGATGGGACTGACGAAGGTGAACGACCATCATCTGATGATGAGCCGTTTGCCGCACTCGCGTTTAAAATCGCGACGGATCCATTCGTAGGAACATTAACGTTCTTTCGAGTGTATTCGGGTGTTTTAAAGGCAGGCGATTTTGTCTTTAACCCGGTTAAAGGTAAAAAAGAACGCATTGGCAGAATTTTGCAAATGCATTCGAATAGCCGGGACGAAATTAAAGAAGTACGAGCAGGCGATATTGCAGCGGCTGTTGGTCTTAAAGATGTCACCACAGGGGAAACGCTGTGTGACTTGAAGCAAGTTATTACGTTAGAACGAATGGATTTCCCTGAACCGGTTATAGCGGTTGCGATTGAGCCTCGAACATTGGCCGATCAGGAAAAGATGGGAATTGCGCTAGGTAAATTAGCGCAGGAAGATCCTTCGTTTCGTGTCAGCACCGATGAAGAATCTGGGCAGACGATTATCGCCGGAATGGGCGAGCTTCATCTCGACATTATTGTCGATAGAATGAAGCGAGAATTTGGTGTTGAGGCCAATGTAGGCGCGCCACAAGTTTCTTATCGCGAAACAATTCGCGGTACGGTTAAAAAGGCCGAAGGGAAATTTATACGCCAGTCAGGCGGCCGTGGCCAGTACGGACATGTCGTGCTGAGAATTGAGCCACAGGCACCAGGCACTGGCTATGAGTTTGTTAACGAGATTGTTGGCGGCTCGGTACCGAAAGAATATATTCCTTCGGTCGACAAGGGTATACAGGAGTCCATGCTTAATGGTGTGGTCGCCGGATATCAAATGGTTGATATTAAAGTAACG
>VAPL010564784.1_pt1 | contig 15383 bp, 13 predicted proteins | sample 3395061 | NCBI WGS metagenome assembly VAPL01 (sample SAMN08290444, study PRJNA428436) | hydrothermal vent metagenome | isolation source: Deep-sea hydrothermal vent chimney 2 | place: Pacific Ocean: Juan De Fuca Ridge | depth 2182 m m | reverse complement strand
ATGGACGGGTTCTCCTGTATGCGTTTTAGCCCTTTAACTATGTCGGACGCTGCGGAACTTTGCGTCCCTTCGAGCAGTAACCCGGCAGCGTAAGCGTACACCGGGTCTTTCTGCCCGATCTGCTTTAATGCAGCAGTTGATATCTCAGACCCCATATTTCGTATCTCGGCCATGATGGTTAATGCTTCATCCGAGGTGCCGTCCAGCAACTTCTTACTTATAAAGTCAGCTTCGTCCGTGGTGAAAGGGTCCATGTCTTCGAGTGGTATACCATAGTACTCAGCTACCGAGCGCGCCTCAACACCGCGCGCGGAGAACCCACCTTCGTCATTGAGTGACGTAATGTTAAACACGCCCGTGTTTTTAGCGTGACTTATGGGATCAGACTTAATAGCTTGTCTAGTACGTTTTTGAATACGCTCAAGCGTTACGGTATCGCCGTATGATATCCGGGTTGGATCGGTTGCGCGTTCGGCTGTTATACGATTGTACGCTTCTGTAACGGTTAACGCGCGTCCGTCCTTAGCAAAGAATAACCTTCTGTTGTTTTTAGCCGCTCCGGGTAGTAGGTCAGCAGCTATAGCGTCCGGCGACCTGGCCATGTTCCCAATTAAAGTTAGCGCGCCTGTCGCACCTAAAAAGTGCGCCATGTACACCTCGCCGTCAGTTACCCTACGCTGAAGTCCTGCCTCCAACATACCTTTATTCACCTCAGCTAAAGCCGCCCCGGCTGCGATAGCTATCTCCGGGTTGGCTCTATCTTTAAGTATGTCAGCATCCGACCTGCCTTCGATCTTAATACCTATGCGCTCCGCGTAACCCGGACGTTTTACGGTCTCAAGAAACGTGTCTTCTGTGAATTGCATAATACCAAGCGCAGAGGTTGAACCGTTTGTCGCACCCTTTCCGTAATCAATTACGTCCTCATCCGCCACGGGTGATCTACGCTTAATACTTTTAGCCGATCCGTCCGCCGTAAACCCTTTTTCCACCAACACCTTGTACACTTCAGGTGACAGGCTGGTCCATCCTCCATAGTTCTTACTAAACGTCTTGGGAACCGTGTCTCTAAAGTCTGCGTGTATGTGCGTAGGGTACTGCCCTATACCGGTGAACCCAGCGTCCACCAACGCGCTGACCATACGTGCCCGCTCAACCTCTGACTTACCAACTATACTTATGTCTAAAGCTTTACCCGTGCCTCTACCTTTGCCAGTATGAGCACTGTGTTTAGCTATGGTCTTACGATTTGGATCGCCTCTACCCCTTAATGCGTCTTGACGCTCTTGTGACCTGAACGCGGATAGTACGTTTAAAGGTTCGCCATATATCTCACCTGCCACCGTGGCGGCGTCTATTACAACCGGATGAACCCCGCTAAGGTCTGACCTTTTACCGTTTATCGCAACCGGTGCAAAGCTCTTATCAGCTTTAGACTTTGGAGGTCTCAGAAACCCGCCGTACTCTTTTGTTACAGCTTGGCCGAGGTAGGATGCGCTTACGTCAAACTTACCTACGGTAGCGTTAATCGCGTTAGACACCCGCGTTGGCACTCCTGGGTACGCCGCCCCTGGGTTTACTTTAATTTTATTTATGTTGTTCTGTATAGCCTGCGGGGTGCGGCTTTTATTTTCTCGTAGAAGGTTTTGATTACGCCGTATGCGCTCAAAATCTACCCTGTGCTTTGGGTTGTCCGACTTCTCAACCGTCGCCTTTAAGGCGTCTAACTCATTCGGCGGTATGGTTACCAAAGCCGCGTCACGCTCCTTGACCAAACTTATGGCAGACTTAGCCGACGCGTCGTTACTTCTTATAAGTGCGGTACGCACCGTACCTAACGTGTTTATAGCCTGCTTATACCCTTCAGCAGAAAACTCTTTTGTCCAGTCTTTTGGCACTTCATCCGGGCGTAAAGGGTCAACCATAGCCACCACGCCGGACAGTTCTTGAGATATTACATCTATCTCTTCTTTAGTGTCCGCCCGCTCTATCATACCTTTAAACCGTGACGCGGCTGCGTTCTGTCTTAACTTCAACTTCATGGCTTCGCGTTTAGTGTTAGTTATGCCGGGTCGTAGGTCTATTATATCAAAACCTTCTTTTAAATTACTGTTGTACGTCGTAGGGTCCGCTACTATTTTATTATTAATAGCGTCAAGAGACACCTTCGCCTGGTCCAAGCTGTTCTTATTGGCCGCGCCAAACTCAAACCGCGAAGCTAACGATGACACGGTTGGGCGTTTAGCTACTAACGCTGCCTTTACTCTCTGCCTCACTTCCGGGTCTTTAATGTCTTTAACAGTAGCGGCAACTTCATCATCAAAACGTTTAAGCGTGTTGGCTGTGTGCCCCGCGCCGTTTGCAGCGGCGTTATTGCGCTCATCCAACATGCTGGCAGTAAAGTCGAACTGCGCTACCGTATTGGCCACTTCTTCTTTTTGAAGTTGAGAATTACGGGCGTCTAAACCCCCGGCTATCGCATCGATACCGGAAGCCACTGACTGTAACGCCCGGCCCTGTGCAGCACCAAACGCTTCTGGTGACGCTCTGTTACCCAACTGTGTACCCCGAGACGACGCTACGCGCGCGGACACGTTAGACGTGATGGTTGGTATCTTGCCCATTATGCGGTCCTCTTAAGTGCGCTACCTACCCCACCCAGTACCGCACCGAATGCGGCTATACCTCCCGCAGACTTAGCGTTACGCGCTTCAAGACGCGAAAGGCTCTCATCATTTTTAAATCGTTGCACTTTAATCTCACCCTCACGATTGGCGACATAACCGGCAAACCTGGTCCTGCGCTCATCCAGTGCCAACTCAGTGGCGGTATCGCCCAGCACGTCCAGCGGCGACCCTTCTTTACTTAGACCTGACCCGCCATAAGCCGTCACAATACTGGCGAATATACGTCTGTTCTCAATCTTCTTATCCGCAGCCTCAGCAGCGGCCACTCGGATTTCAGTCTGCCTGTCTTGATCCGCTATGATCGCGTCTACCGCCGCTACCTCGGCATTAAAGTTAGCCGCATCGGCGGCGGCGTTCGCCTGCTGTATCTGACCAATAGCGCTAAACACGCCACGGACAAGAGAGAGTATAGCTGTTGCGCCTGCCATTTATTTCACCACTGAGTATAACATTTCATCTTCACCGTTCGCGCCATAGTACTTTAAAGGCTCGGGGGTTTCAAGCCTCATACCTATTGCCCGTGCAAAACGGTGGCCAGCTTCAAAATCCGCCACGACAGACATTTCTATGCGCTTTTCCGGTCTTTCTTTTAAGAACCTGTGCACCCTGCGTACGACACCTATTTTATACCTGCCTATGTCATGACACATCATGGCCCAGGCCACCCAACGGTCGCCGTGCACGTGCAGTATGCCTGCGCCACCTATACACCGGTTACCTACCCAACCGGACACCCCTATACCTTCGTTAAGCATATCTTGGTACTCCGGTTTTATTAACACCAACCAGTCGTCTTTTTGATTGTCTTGTGGGGTTACGAACTTTAAATGTCCCGCTTTAAATTCTTTAAACTCTAACACCTAACGATCCTGTGTGTTCATCTGTGGCAGTATGGCCACTACATTAAAGGGTAACGGGCTTTCTTTCGGTCTACGGAAAAACACAGTGCCGTCTTGTCCGTACCCTTTAGGCAATATGATCGGTCCCGAAAAACCACTGTAAAGCGCGGGATCACTTATTTGATCTAAATCATTCGGGTACTCTAAGTCCGTGTATTCAACTGTGTCTGTGTTTTCGTTACGCACGCCGATCTCACCCCCGACGCTGTTCCACAACAGTAGAGTTGCGTTGTGCATACGTTTAGTCTTACCTTGCGCGGTACCGTCAGCGGCACCGTTTTCTAGCCGTTGTATCTCCACGTAACTTTCATACCCCAGCCCAAGTATAACCTCTGACGCTTCCACGTTTAACGTAACACTGCCGTTGACTACCGTTAACGGGCCTATAGGCAGTAGGTCTCCCAGTCCGTACAGTACTTCACCTTCAAGATGCTTAAGTCCGTATAGCGTTGTCACCGGCGACCCTGAATACCTCAGCGCGCAATCAACAAAGTGTGCGTCATTTATAGTAGTGGTGAAGTCCCAAAAACGCGTTAATCGTTCTATGTATCTTACCACGTTACCGTTTATCGTACGCTTTATAACCACCCAAAGCGCGTCCTGTAACTGATCTTCTTGAGGTATCACGGCCAAGCTTTCAACCATGCCTCCAGAGAAGTCGTGAGTGTGCCACCCTACAACGTTCTCGTCTCTATTATACGTCAGACCAATTAGCGACCCATCTGTACGTCTAACCCACGCAATACCGTGCGGTTCCTGGGCGTACTCAATCTCATCAAACGGTACCGACCCTAAATTACTTGCAAGCTGTGACATGCTTGGGGACTTAAAACCGTCAGCTTGGAACACAAATGCCAACTCCCTAAGTCCCCTACCAGATCGCTGAACGTGTAGTATCTGATTATCAACCAGTATTGGCTGTACGTCAGCGCTCCCTCTTCGGGTAATACGCTTAGCCTTAGCGTTACGCGCTGTAAGCTCATCGGTACTTGACGCAGGGGCTATTATGTACTCTTCCGACCCGGTACCCATAACCAGACCTTTGTCGTTCTCAATCGCCCACCGTATGTTGGAAAGTTTTCTGGCATTTAACGTACCAACTATGGCGCTATCGTCAAGCACCTCGCCGAACCCTGTAGTTTGGCTCATTTCGTTATAGGCACCAACGACCGATCCAGCGAACTGATCGGGGTATGAACTAGGGCCAAAATACCAAAGCCTGTCACCGGAGAACTCAGCAGTACGCGGCCACCCTGTGGTGTCTGACCAATACCCTAATCGCCACTCTGTTATGGGTTCGGTGGATAAGAATGGTTCTCCCAGTATATCAACCGTGATAGACGTGGTGGACGTGCGCGCGGTTATGACACACTCACGCCACGATGCGTCTGACCCCCTTAGCCTTATTAGCCTACCAACGTCGGTTGTTTGAAACCCGGTATCACTATTAATCCCAGTAATGGCACTGGCCGTTAAAGTGACCGTTGATGACGCGGCACTACGCATGGTTAACCTTCGTATACGAGGCTCAATCAAACCGTTACGCGATAGCTCCGTTATAACCAACCTGTACTTTGTATAAGAAACATCATTCGCTACTTTTATAAATTCAGACTTATTATTTTCGTACAGTACAAACGTTTCCCGTCTATCTAGCACCACCCACGCCGACCCCGTGTACCCTTCAAAGGAGAATGAAGATGGCGTGTAGTCCGCCGACAAGTAATTAGTGTCCTGGTTATCACGCGCGGAAAATATGGTGTATCCGTCACATACAAACGGTGACGCAGGGTCATACTGTAGCGTTCCGCTCTGCTCTGTATTTGCGGCCCAGTACGTATCGTTACTCGCGTCAAACGCATGAAAATAGTCCGTGGCCGGTAAGCTATACCCTATATCCCGCTGTAAGAAAACAACCGGTGTTGCTCTTGTACCGTTTATAGCTCCACGTTTAGAACTGCCAGTGCACAGCCCTGAAGGCAAAGTGTTACTTGTCATATCAGGAACAGCGTTACCGGTGGCGGACAGTGTCATGCTGGTGTCTGTAGTATTTACGGGAAGATACGGACCATCAACAAACGTTACGTCTTCAAGCCTCCAATCAAAGTTACCATACCTGGATAATTTACGAGACTTAACAGCGGGCGTCATTAAGTATATTACGTCAACCGATTGTACAGTTCTTATCGCTTTACGTTCCGCCTGCGTGTACACGCAAGGCACGTGGTACACTCTGGCACCAACCCCATTAACCACGGCCACCGATGCCGGGTATGTTACGTCCAACGTGTAGTCATCTGCGGATTTAGCGGTAACGTTGGCTATGCACCCGTTTATGTTGTAGCTGTCAGGAAACCCGGACAGAGCTATCTGATCCCCTACAGCAGCGCCCATCCCTGTGCACTGTATCTGCATAAGCGCACCCGCTAATGAAAGCGTTGTCGCTGTTATAGAAGAGTATACCTGTATGCCGTTTTCATCTATAAAGCGTATACGGTCACTTCCAAACTCTAAAACCTGAGCTTGTTCGTTTGAAAACACAAAGTCTATCAGGCGGCTGTACTCGTCTGACTGGTTGGTTGGCACCACGAACGTCGTACCTGATCGTGATATAGCTGGACCCTGTGGCGCAGCTATAGTGTTGTGCATACTTCGTACAGAGGAAGGGTACCTATCTATGTCCGTACGGCCCTCTACAAGCTCCGAGAATATACCCGCGTTAAACGAGCGTACGGCAGGAGAAGCTTTAGGCACTATATAAACCTTTCACTTATGAATGGAAAGTCGCTATCGTCTTTATCAACGTCTTCCGACCCGACAACGAACGCGTTAGCTTTTTTAGCGTCGGACAACTGCTCTAAGTAATCAAGCGTTGCGGTTTCTTTCTTCTTGTTCGACTGCGTAACGTACTCCGCGCTTTCCTTTGCTATGTACGCCGCTAAGACCTCAACGAATATAGGATCAAAATCGGTCTCATCTACGTTCTGTACGTAGTCAAGTGTTAACGTGTTATTCTTGCTGTATATAAAGCGCTTACGCTGCACCCACTCAGAGGCGGAGTTCCGTAGCGGTCTTAGCATGTCAGCAGGCATGGAGTACTTATACGGACGAGCGACATCGTGCACGGTGCTGGTCAACGTTTCAACCAGTGTCATGTCGTAGTCAAGCTCTCTGGCAAATACCCACGGGTGTTTGGCCAGGGTTAAACGCTTCCAATGCTCGTAATTATCGGACATGTGGCGTTCAAGATTTGATTTTGGGGGGTCTATTTGGTTAACACGAGACGACGAAATCTTAGACAGACCTAGATTTATTATCTGCACATCTGTGAACATTTCGCCGCCTCTTATCGTTTTATGCGTTTACCTTAGTCCTGGATGAACGTCAGGTACCCGGACATCGTTGCGTTCGCGGGAATAGCCGCGTCATTGATCTGAGCACACACCGTAATACCGCTCAGTGAGTACAGGTCCAGCTTCGTGACCGCAGCGTTTACGACCGCACCTGCCAGCGCGCTTGACACGTCGATATTGGCAACAATAGCGGCCAGGTCTTCTGCCTGTTGAGCGTTAACTGGTGGACGCGCAAAGTACGCCCGGTGACCGATATCAAGAGTACGAGCGGCACCCAGCGCTGAGATATTGAAATGCGACAGCGCCGGTAGCAACCGTAGTGGCCCTGGAGGCAGATTACAAAGATCGATAGTGCTTGTGGCATCCGCCGCTGCTAACGCCAGTACGTTAAAGTGCACTTGGCGTAGCTTACCGAAAGTTTCAAACGCACGCTTGCGGATGGTTTCAGTAAAGAAGGTGGAATATTGAACTGTAACGGCCATGGTAAAAATCCTTTATTTTGACTGTTATATTCTCAAGAAGTAAAGGTAGTTAGCTAAACGCGCTAACTACTCTTTGGCTTCAATCTGAAAGACCTTACCTTCTTCAAGTCGGGTCGCCCCGGCAGTGAATGTGGCGTGGGCCTGCTTGATGTTGTTTTTGTCAGGACGAGGACTGATAATGATGTCCAACTGGTCCCAACCACCAAAGTGCATACCATCCGTAACCCAAACAGGGCACTGTCGTACCGTACCCGTGCTTTGGAATGTAGGGATGCCCCGGCCATTGAGCGCATTACCGTTGTCCTCGTACGGGATAAATGTGAACCCCATAAACCCTGACACTTCACCGTCAACCAAAGGTTTAACAGCGTTATAGTCAGACGACGTTACGGCTACTTCGCCCAGTAGATCGTCGATTTCTTCAGACGTGACAGCAATGTATGGGCGCTGTACGCGAAGATCGACATGCTGTTTTTTGATCAGCTTACGTGCTGAACGCAGCTTGGCGACAGTAAGCCCTGTTCCGCCATGGGCAACCGTATTGGCGGTAGCGTATGCGGTGCTGACAGTACCTTCAGAACCCGTCTTCGCGGTAGCGAAGAACTTGTCCATAACGATCTCGTCCATCTTACGATTGGCCGCTTCAGTCATACGCATGACATACGGACTTGTTGGATCGTAGATCATTTTAAGAGTGTCAAGACGATCAATAAGGACCGCACAATCATACTCTTTGCCGGTGATCCAGCGCTGAGTGTGTTCGAGTTCTGTGATCTGCGTATCTCCAAAAGGAGTGTCACGTTCGACAAATTCGACCGGTCCCAGGAAGTTAACGACTTGCGCCCGCTCACCGTGATAGGGCGCGTGTGTGACGTACGGCGCTAAAAGACCGCCGACTTTTGCAAGTGCTGCACGAACATTGTCCGTATATAGTTTAACGTGATGCTGTGGCACTGAGTAGGAAGCTACAGTTTCGACCATGATAAAAACCCCTATGGTTATGTTAATAGTAAGTGAGGGGTGTTCACCTGTAGCGGCCCTCAAGATAAAAAGGGAGATTGACGTCATCATCAATCTCCCAATCAATACGCTACTACCAGACCGACGTCAAGTCAGTTAAGTCGTGCGTGCAGCTAAACGTTCTAAGATACTCACCGCAGTCTTGTGCTCCGGGTGGTTCCTGTCGTTTAACTTCTTGTCAAACTCCGGGTCGGCGCGCAACTGTGCCATACGTGACGTTGCTTGTTCCGCGTCCATGGTGTCCGGGTTGTTTGGGTCTACCTCTTGTGAGTTCTCCATTAATTTACCTTCGGCAGACTTAAGACCGATCTTAGCGAAAAGTTCAACTACGGCAGCAGAGCCTATATTACTTTCAAGCAGTGCTGACGTTTCTGGTGACAGATCAAGAGCTTTCATAACCCGCGCGCCTGCCGCCTTATTAACCGCAAGGTCTTTGCCCCATGAAGCTTCTAACGCTGTCATTGCGGCGTCGTTAGCTTCCCTGTCCGCAACCATCATGCCGTTGGTGGCTTCTTGCGCATGGGTGTTCCACGCGTCGGCCATTACTTGCGCCTGTTCAGGTGTAAGGTTCGCTTTGTGGAACGCCTGACGACCGAAGTCCATCATGCTGTCGTCAACCTTAACGTCACTACCGAAACTAAACTCATAGCCTTCTGGCTTTTCCGGCGTACCCAGCTTGCCCCAAAACGACTGCTTGGCCTCCGGCGTCGCGTCCGCCCCAGGAATGGCTACGACGTTAGGATCGCCCGTCTGTAAACGTGTCAAGTTATAGTTGGCCAAAGCCAATTCGCTTGGGTTTGCGTACTGCTTCGCCTCTACGTGCGCTCTCGCAGCCTCGTCGGGTATACCGGTAAACCAAGGCTTAGCTGCCTCGCCTTCACCTATATTCCACATACCTTCCGCACCCGCCCACGGTACGGGGTGTTCACCTCCACCTGCGCCTGTCGGTGCTGGCGCTCCGCCACCACCCCCTTCAGCGTCAAATAGGAGTTGGCCCGCTACTAATCTAAACATCAATTGCTACCTTCCAGTTTATACTTAGCGTCTGTGTACTTGAGATACAACGTATCATGGCGTAGACGCGTGAAGTCCAAGATACGGTGGTAAACTTCTCCCCTGCCTATATACACATTCTGTACGGCTGGGTTAATATGGAACGGGGTAGTATCTATGTGGCAGAACCCTAGTAGGTCTTTCATAACGAAGTCTATGGCGGCTTGAGACGTTTCACCCTCACTAAACACTTCGTCGTACTTTGACCTGCGGGCTTTTATGTACGAAGCCAACTCTAGGTCACTCTTAGCAGTTTCTACACTCTCAAGCTGCTTTACTCCCTCTTCTGCTATAGGGTCAAATACATCATACTCTTCATCGTTAGCCATCTACCGCTGCCTCACCTTCAATGTTACTGGCCGTCTGTGCGGCGTTAGCCAACCCTTGGGCGTTCTGTAGCAGTTCCATCTGCTGTTGCTGATCCGCACGATCACCCCTGACTTTATCCACAACGTCGTCATCGTTCATCCACCTAGCCGGTACAGCCAAGCGGTCAGATATCTCGGGTATGGCCACGTCGAAGTTAAACCGGTCTAAAGGCTCTGGACTGCCTTGCGCTGACGAAAGCCCTACAGCAAACTCTACCGCACGCATAAAGCCGCTTATCTCTTCAGCGTACATGCCCTTAGCCATAGGAGACGTGTACATGACTTCGTACTCACCTTCCGCTTCTATAAGCTCTGGCGGCATTTCAGGCAGTATGCCCATTTCATCAAATATGTCTATCTCACGCTCGATGGTCGTGCCCAAGAACTCAGACTGTAGTCTGCCCATTGTAGGCGACAGTAGCGCTGCCTTTTCCGCCACCCGTTCAACCACCTCAGTGGCAGTCATTTCTGGATTTTCCGTAAGTATCTGAAACAGGGTAACGAAAAAGCTGTCCTCAATGTCCTTACGTTCGTCGGCCAATAATGCTTCACTGACCCTGAAGTCTCCAGTTTGTAACGGCTTAATCAACTGGTTACCCTTGGCGTCTATACCCCCGTACACTACCGCGCCTGGGCGCTGGTCAACAGTGCCGTTAACCGCCCCGTCATCATAGGCAAGCAGTACCGGGTCGGCAGCTTTGTTACCTTGTTTCAGGTGTGTCTTTTTAACTATGGACGCCGTGCCCAAAGCGGGTAGCGCCTGTATGGCTGGGGATATACCGTAAGGGTCTCCACTCACTGTCATGGGCCGGGGGTTCTTGACCGGTAATGACCTGAAGCCCTCTTCCTCGCCTATGTAGACGGGGTCCGCAACAGACAAGACCGAACTGACATACGGGTGACGGCGCGCATCTATAGCCTGCGGATCAAAATCGTCTGACGCTCGGGGGCGTATATGCTGCACGAACTCAAAGTACGAAGTTTCATCCGGCACCGGTTTTTCCGCCTCTGCCCTCATCGACGGTGGTAACTTTTCATTTGGGTAGTCCATTTTGAACTGACGGGTGTTTAACCAAAAACGCACAAACGTCTCTGTCGTAATATTATGCCTGTTGGTCAGAATAAACACGTCCTTCATCGGCAACGCAGAGTACTGTATGCCGTGATCGGGGGACGTGGGTGAAGGGTTACGTTTACCTATAAATATAGGTCCATTACCGTACACGCCCATACCACTGTACACCTCGTTCGTGGCCACCCTGAACATTGCATGTGGGTTATACCTGTACCGAAACAGCAAGTCCCTCAACTCGTCAAAGTACTCCTGTACCGCTTTTATCTTTCTAAGGGAACTGTCGGTTGGCTGTAGACCGTGCCACAACGTGCCGGTGGGGGTGGCCAGTCTTTCGAGCACCGACGTGTACTTCGGCAGTGAGCGCGCGCCCGTGCTGTCAAATGATATACGTCTGACAGCGGACTGGCTTTTAGACAGAGGGTTGAACGGACCTTGCGTTTGCCACTGTGAGTAGTGGGCGGGCAAGCAGTGCGCGGCGGCAATCTTCCAGTCATGCTCTTTCGGTTGGCGCACACGTTTGGCCTGTTCGTATATAAGCTTTGCATTCTCCGGTGATATGCGCGCCATTATGTTCTCCGACTTCCTCCAAGAAAACGAACAAAGCCCGTCGCCTGCTCGGTACCAAGACCGCCGGTTAAAATAGTAGACGTCCTGCCGGGACGGTTTTGTATTTTAATACGCTGGTCTTTAGCAAGCTCTTGGGTTTGCGCGTCCGTACGTATGGGAACGGGGGGTAGTGGTTCTGGCGCTTTAGGCACCGGTGCTGACTTAGCTTTTTTGGGTTTACCGACCACGATGCTAATCTCCTAACGGGTTATCCTCTACTATTGATCGGGTTCGAGCGTCACGTCCTCGAACCTTACTACGGTCTCTACGCGCTATTTTAACTGAAAACGTGAGGGACAGTGTATCCGCATCGTCAGGAGAAGGCAACCCACGCGCTTTCATAAGCGCTTTTGGTTCCATTTGTATCTTTTGCTCGTGCCTGTCAAGCGTGTATTTTATGGTGCTTAACTGCTTAGATAACTCCTTGTCATCCGGCAAACCGCCCTCGTCTATAATCCAGTCGCGCATACGTGACCAGTTTTCCGCCCGCTTATTAACGAAGTGTTCGAACTTCTCCGCAGCGCTACCGGGGTGCACTTCATGAACTTTATAACCCGCATCCCGCAACTGATCTATAACTCCAGCACCCGGACCTGTACTCTCAATCACAACAGCGTCAGGCCGGTACATGTTGATATCCGTAATGGCCAGTCGTGTTATTTTAGTTGTGGATAAACGGAAAAACTTCTTCTTGGGTATCACCCTGGCGTTTCGACCTTGCCGGTAGCCAAACACCGTACTGTCGTCCCCAAAGCGCGCCACGTCAATACCCATGATGAGCGCAGCGCCGTGGTCGGGGGGTATGTCACGCTGTATAGCGTCGTCTATGGCGTCCACCGATATGAAGCCGTTATAACTCTGTGAAGGGAACTGGCCGTACACCCTAATCTTAGCTTCATCGCTGTCCGCACCGTACTTCTTTATTACAGTCGCTAGATGTGTTTTATTCGTAAACGACACCTCACGACTGTCTATATGCCTAGTGTCGTATATCTCTGAGTGCTTATCAAAGCAGTCTGCGAACTCACCGTCTGGCTGTGTCGGGTTCCCAAAGGCAAAGAAGTACGCCTCACCATCCGTCATAGCCCCTTCTGCAACTTCCCACACCTTCGGTACGACACCAGATGCCTCGTCAAATATTACAAGTATGGAGTTACCTTCATTGTGAAGACCTTGAAACGCCTCAGTGTTCTGTTCGGAAACAGATGCGGCGGTTATCCTGTAGTTCTTACGCCTGTCTTCAGGGTACGCCTTGAACGAGAACGTTGTGGCCGTCCATTGAAACCAATGCTTGTTGATAGCAAGGTTATGCCACTTTGCCAACTCAGGCCACGTTTTGTCTTCTAACTGGAACTGCGTACTCGCCGTAACCGCGCCACGTGTGTCAACTCTTGTAGACATGAATATGTACTGCACCCACGCTACGAACGCAGACTTACCAATACCATGACCCGACGCTATAGCCTTCCTATACACTATAGGGTCTAAACCCATATCTATTAGCATACGGTTAGTACGCATGTGTTCGCCGAGCGCTATAAGCTCTTCGCGTTGCCAGTCTTCTGGACCGGTTTTAGTTTTTAGTGGATTACGTGAGCCGTCTGGCAGCGTAGGTTCACCCCACGGAAACAGAAACATCACCAACCCCAACGGGTCGTACTTTAACCGGCCTATCGCTTCGGCCAGTACCGCTTCCGTTTTAGTACTGATATTGACTGCCAAATTCTTCTACCCTATGCTGGGGGACAAAGGAGTTACCCATGTCAACAGTGTATGACTATTACCCGGCTGTACTATATGCACTTGATAAGATTAGTCAAGGGCACACCACCACCTCTGCCTGCGACCAGTCGAACCTGCCCATACCGACGTTTGAAGCGTACATTAAGCGAGATGTGTTGTTGCAGGAAATGCGTATGGACGCGGAGCGTAGAGGCTACGATGCAATGGCCGACGCGTTGCTGACCATCACTAGCGAAAAGACCATACACGGGGAGAGTGACCCTAAGATGGCGAAGATAAAGTCCGACAACATAAAGTGGCTACTATCTAAGCGCCGCAACAAAGAGTATGGAGACAAGTTGCTTGTACAGCACGACGTAACTATGGATAAGGCTATAATCGATGCTTTGGAGAAGGGTACCGCTAGGGCTTTAAGCGGAGACGTCACCCCGAACATAATCGACGTGACGCCTAACGCTATCGATGCAGAGGTTGAGTACCTACCCCGTGTGCAGTCCGAAGCTGAACTACTGGCAGAGATACTGTCTTAAACCTCGTCGTGTGCCTCTAACGGACTTTTAGGCATAACCAGGTTGTCAACCGACCCGTGTTGGCTTTGATGCTCATTGACCACCTTACGCAACTCGCCAAGTTCTCGTACTGCGTCAACCATGTTGTGGGCGTGGTCGTCACGCTCTGCACGCGCGAGTTCGTTCTGCTTAGTGAGATCGTGCACCTGCATCTTCAACTGGCGCACCAGCCCTGTCGCGTCGGCCAGTTCTTTGGCTTTCTCGTAGCCGTCGATGATGGCCGTCTGTTGTTTGATCACTCGCGTCTGGTTGGTGAGCGCTTCGTTCTGTTCTTCCAACTTATCAGACAGTGTGGCTAAAGCGACACCCAACGTCTCAAGCTCCGCTTCCCGCGTCTCAAGCTCCTTCTGCATACCGTCGATAGTGGATCGGGATACCTCGGCGCTTACCCGCAGCAGCCCATTATCCCTTTCAAGCTGGGATACGTCATCGCTAAGCTCGTCAATCGTCAGGTCATCACCACGAAACTCGTCAATACACACTTCACCGTCATCGTACGGGGGCAGTACAGGCGGTTGCCCTGCGGGTGGCACCAGCGGATCATCCATCGCGAGCTTGGCACCCGGCGCTTCGCCCGCCTGACCCCGAGCGATCAATGCGGTCTCCACCTGTGTGGCCGGTACGGTAGGATCAGGAACCGGCGCATTGGTTCGCCCACCCAACACTTCAGTCGCCGTCATCGGTTGACCCGGCTGTAATCCCGGTACACCTTCTGGTATAGTACCCGGCGCGTCACCCTCCACGTGCACAACCGTACCTGGTGGGAACGCCGCATCGACTTGCGCCTTCGCATCCGCCTCATTAACCCCAACCGGCGTATCCAGTCCGGCTTCAGCAGACACCACCGCGTCAGCCCGCGCCGCCCTCAAATCAACACCAGTGCCAAATAACTGACCCGTCGTTGCGTCCCTAATATCGATACCGCCTCCGGGCCGTGGCGCGGTTGTGATGTTCGCGTTTCCGTACAGTTCTTCAAATCGTGTCATTTTCGTCTCCAATTAAATTTTGTCAGTAAGGGCGGCATACTCCCACACGGCCACGTTTAAGTCAAGGTGAGCTATTTTGAGAACAATTCCAATATTTACAAGCAGGCAGTCCGTACAATAAGCAGGGGGTGGGGTGTCCTATCCAAACTGTAAGTTACGATTTGTATAATACAAACTGTTATTTTTTATTGTACGTAGCGTGCGAACCGGGCTAAGCAGGGTTTCTCTCGCCAAGCACGCATCGCCCCCCACCCCCTCCCCCGGCACCCCCTTTTGTTACGAAACGTAAAGTTAATTCAACTCTGGACCCGCCCGAGCGCTTAGACCTTGACGCCTAATCGCACGCATCATGCACAATCAGCATGTTACAGTTTGTATAGTTCACAATCAGCATGTTACATATTGTAAGTTGCGCACATTGTAGGCGCGCATCATGCGTGTGGTGCACAACGCCAGATAGGGGTTTCGCAATACGTCCATTAACTACATTACTAACACTATGTAACTGTTATGGTTACACTACGTAACCCAACCCACTACCT
>VAPL010246476.1_pt1 | contig 15386 bp, 16 predicted proteins | sample 3395061 | NCBI WGS metagenome assembly VAPL01 (sample SAMN08290444, study PRJNA428436) | hydrothermal vent metagenome | isolation source: Deep-sea hydrothermal vent chimney 2 | place: Pacific Ocean: Juan De Fuca Ridge | depth 2182 m m | reverse complement strand
TACTTCTTTTACTTCTTTTACTTCTTTTACTTCTTTTTGTTGTGGTTGGTTTATTACTTCTCCGTCTTTAACCAAAGAAAGATGAAAATGTTCGACATCATACCGTAAGTCGGCTTTACCGAATTTGGTATCTTTAGTTATGTCTAAATAGTCGTCAATATTTTTAGACTGTGAGTACTCTTCATATCGAAGGTAAGCTTTACAACCGTTGCGCTTTGGATTAGACTTGTATTGGAATTGAGTGTTGGAATCGATGTGAAATCCACTTATTGATAATTCAGTCATGGTTTATTACCTTTTTGTTAATATTCAAATAAATTATTTTATTTGATTCTTGGGTTAATTATATACTAGATTTAATCCTTTGTATACAATTATAATTATTAATTATACTATTATTGATCTAATCTCTTATTGATTCAATGGTAGATATTAGATAAAAATTTTTTACGGTTAATTATACGTGGTAGAATTAGATAAAAAACTGGGCCCTTATATAAGGAACCGGTGTGTTCATGTGTTGTTTTAAGGGCTATTTAAAATATCTTCTCCTCTAATATCTACCATTGAATAAAGGTAATAACTAATATAGAATAAAGGTAATAGAAAATGCAAGTGTTCCTTTGGCACAGAACCAAAAATGCCATTATCCGAAGTGATAGTTCCTTTGGAACCCAACCAACCCGCCGTTCTTCAACATCCGCGACAGGAACCCGATCAATCGGCCGCTTCTTCTTTGGCTGACTTGTCGGGTTACTTAGCAGCCACGCACCGCCGGCTTCTCTAGTATCCTAGCTTATTTAAAAGAAAGACATCCTTGTCTTATTGAATCAATCTAATGTGACATTCTTTCTTTTACTTCATCATCACTTAAACCTTCACGTATTAGGTTTTTTATCTTTGTGATGGTCATGATTATTTCAACAATCATATCATCCGATTCTAAAAAATCATCAACTCCATTCGATCTATATTCTCTTTCATCAGACAGATAATCTACTAAACTATTATTTATATCATCACTTAAACATTTATTCATCTTCACTCTCCTTATACCATAACATAAATATACCATCAACAAATTCTACACTACTTACTTCATACCATTCTACTATCATCTTAATTTCCTTCTTTATATTTACAATTTATACATTCATCTTCTTTATACCAATTTTCACATTGTGAACAGTCCGGATATTCTATATTTTCCTGTATTTCATTTTCACAATCATCTAAAACTATAAATTTATCAATTAATTCTTTCATCATTTTCACCTTTTATTTAAAGAGACATCCTTGTCCATTATCCTTTATTCTTCAATCAAATTAATCTGTGTTCCATTCTTATCAAAAATCTTTAAAAATCCTTTTTCCTCATCATATCTTAAATCCGCATTCGAATATTTCTTTTCACATATTTCAAAATATTCATTTAATGTGGTAGAGGTTTGGTATTTTTCATATCTATCAAAACTCTTAAATCCTTTTCTTTTTGGATTATTTACAAACTCAATTTTAAATCCTTCTTCAATTTTAAAACCATTTATTAATTTTTCCATTTTCATTCACCTTTTCTTCATATTTCCCATTAAATTATTTTAATGGGGTATAAATAAAATTTATAATTAATATTAATTTTATTTATAGGTATATTATATATTAAAATGAATTAATTGTACAATAAAAGTTTTTTATAATAGTTATTAATTAGGTTTATACAGTACCTAAGTTATTGATTTATATATAGTTTTAAATGTACAATTCAATTTATTTATACGTGTATAAATAACTTTAATTATTAACATTTTTTATACATATATAAAGAGAATTTATAACGACTCACACGTGGCGGCAATTTTCTGTGATAAATTCTCTTAATACGTGTATAAACAAATTTTATAATCCGGCGTAATCTGCCCGAGCTTTCCTGAATTTTTTGGGCCAGGTTCGTTATACATTAAAACCTGGGAAAGTTAAATACAAACCACTATTTTAAATTTTTTAATAAAGTTTTATGTACACACGGGCTTGTTTAGTATATAATTAAATAATGGCATTATTAGATATAGATTACAATGCAACAACTACTGGACGAAAGTTCCATCTATCAGATAAGTTTTTAAGGACAATCATAGGTCCAATCGGTAGTGGCAAATCAGTAGCATGCTGTATAGAAATATTCAAGAAGTCATGTGAACAATTACCTCATTTAGGGGTTAGAAAGTCTAGATGGGTTATTATACGTAACACATATAGAGAATTAATCGATACTACAATGCGAACATGGTTCGATTGGGTACAAGAGGAGTTAGGACTCTTACGTAAACAAGACATGGAATTCGTCATGGAGTTTGTACTACCAGACATGACGGTTGTTCAATGCCAAATCTTATTTCGAGCACTTGATAGACCTAACGATATCAAGAAACTTCTTTCTTTGGAACTAACGGGAGGTTGGATTAATGAGGTAAGGGAAATACCTAAAGCTGTACTCGATATGTTAGTAGGTCGAGTAGGCAGATACCCAGCAAAGAGAGAAGGAGGTCCAACATGGTGGGGAGTTATAATGGATACGAATCCACCTGACTCAGACCACTGGTATTTCTCTCTATTTGAAGAGAACTTACCAAGCAATGCAGCTATCTTTCACCAGCCATCTGGTTTGTGTGATGAAGCAGAGAATGTTGATAATTTACCACCCCGATATTATACGAACATGATGTTGGGTAAAGACCCTGAATGGGTTAAGGTGTATGTATATGGAAAATACGGATTTGTGAGTGATGGTCTACCTGTAATGCCAGAGTTCCATGACACGATTCACGTGACAGAACTCCAAATAGAGTTTGACGCTGATGTACTATATATTGGTGTTGATTTCGGAAGAACTCCTGCAGCCGTTTTCGCCCAGGAAATTAAAGGCCAGATACAGGTAGTAGACGAATTAACTTCCTTTGGTATAGGCGCTACGACGTTTGGTAAGCTACTTGCAGAAAGGATTAAAGGACACTATCCGAAAGGTATTGAAGTTATAGCTACCGGAGACCCAGCTGGTAATAACCCAGGAGAACAGATTGATGAAACATGTATTGAAATATTGCAGAACTACGGTATACCTATTGACCCTGCTCATACAAATAATTTCACAATTCGGCGTGAATCTGTTGCGGTACCTCTTACGACGCTAGGTATGACAGGTGAACCTATGTTGATTGTAAGTCCTAATTGCTCAATGCTTAGGAAGGGTCTCAATGGTGGTTATAAATATAAAAGAATACAGGTATCAGGTGAAGAGTATCAGAACAAACCTGATAAGAACAAGTATAGTCATGTGTGTGAAGCACTACAGTATCTCTGCTTAGGTATGGGACGTGGTTATGAAGTGATAAGTTCACACAGTGATGTAAGCAAATTTACAGTTAAAGGTGCATTAAATGGCTAGTCAAGAAACAATCAGAAAATTAAAGAAGACATTTGATTCTCTTGACTCAGAAGGCAAGTATGTCAAAGGTGTATGGAACGAATTAGAAAAATATGTAGTTCCCTACCGCGGTCGTATGTTCCAAAAGAATACTACTGAAGGTTCAGTTGAATGGGATAAATATGATCACTTTGATGATACTGCAGTTATTTCAGCCTCTACTCTTGCAGCTGCAATACACGGAGCGGTTCTCCCTAATATGCAGTGGTTTTATCTTAAGTTTAAAGATGAAGATATACAGAATAATAATGAAGCTTCTGATTGGTTAGCAGACACCGCTAAGCGAGTCTATCAAGCAATAGACAATTCGAATTTTTCTTTGGAAGCAGATGAACTTATCCTTGATATGACAGGTTTTGGTCATGGTTTTATGACTTCAGAATCTGGTGGTTTAGATGATGATGAATTAAGCTTTAATATGATTCCACTTAAAGAAGCTTATTTTCAAGAAGGTGTAAAAGGACCACACTCTTTCTTTAGAAAACTTGAATGGAAAGTTTCAAAGATTGTAGATAAGTTTGGTTATGATAATGTACCTAAATTAATTAAAGACAAATATGATAATGCTTCGACTACTGATGAAGTGGTTGACATAATATTTGCAGTATATCCTCGTAAAAGTAAACTTAATGCAGATATATCAAAACCACTCATACCAACTGAACGACCTTTTGGACACTTATATTTTCTTCATATATCAGGTGAACAGATTGGAGAAGAAGGTGGTTATTATGAAATGCCTGCATATTCAGTGCGATGGAGAAAAGTATCAGGTTCTCAATGGGGACATGGTCCAGGTCATATATGTTTAGGCGATATTAAGCAATTAAACCAGCACAGGTTAATGAGAACAAGAGCGATTGAAAAAGCTATCGACCCTGCTAATATAACCACTGAACGTGGTTTAATGTCAAATCTTGATTTAGGTCCAAGAGGTTTAACAGTATTAAGAGATATGGATGCTTTAAAACCATATGAAAGTCGAGCTAATTTCTCCATATCGACAGAAGAAATAATGATATTAAAGGAATCTATTAAACAAGCATTTATGGTAGACCAGCTTGAATTAAAAGATTCTCCAGCGATGACTGCAACAGAAGCTCAAATTAGATACGAGCTTATGCATCGTCTCCTTGGTCCTACACTCGGTCGTATTAAAGTTGATTGGTTAAATCCAATCGTTGAAAATGTATACAACATTGAACTTCGAGCTGGCCGTCTTAAGGAAATGCCACAGATTCTAGAAAACCAAGAATTTGATATTAGTATTGAATTTATAGGAGCCTTAGCTACAGCTCAAAAATCTCAACAAGCTACAGACATTTTAGAATGGGCAGGTGCAATAGGTCAATTATCAGAACGATATCCTGACCTTAAATATCTTGTAGATGACGATGAACTTGGCCGTGAATTAGCTCGATTACGCAATGTACCTGAAAAAGTAATTAATGGTAAAGACACTGTCAAGAAGCTTAAATCAGAAGATGCTGCTTTAGCCCAAAAACAAGGTATGTTACAAGAAGCACAAGCTGAAGGTGTCGCAATGAAAGCTCAAGGTGAAGGACAACAAGCAATGAAATTAGCTACAGAGGATGGACAGAATGTCTAGTTTACCAGAATCTGAAGAATTCTTAGAGCGTTCATTACGATTTGACCGGCTTTGTCAGTCTGTCTTTGGATCAGGAGCTGGAAGAGAAATATTGAAAGAATTAAAAACAACATATGTTGATGCTAATCTCTTTCAGAAAAACGACCGTGACACAGTCTATTGTATAGCACAAAGAGACCTAGTCATGCAACTAATAGATAAAGTTAAAATGGGGAACAAACAATGAATGAAGAAGGTTTAAAACAATTTCCAGAAGCTACACATGAATGGGATGAAATAAAAAATTCTGATACACCTGAAATTTTCTGGGATCGTATGACTAACATGCGCAGTAAATTTGGTACAGGAGTTTTCAAACCTGGCGATGACGCTGGAGCTGAAGATTGGGGAAAATTTACAAACAAAGTTATTGAATTATCAGGCGAACGCCTAATGCCTAGACCTGATCTTGAAGATGCAGAACAACAAGCTGCATTATTTAAGACACTAGGTCGACCTGATGACCTTAAAGATTATGAATTTGCTGAAATAGAAGGACATACGCTTCCTGATGAACGTAAAGAATTTATTGCTAAAATTGCTCATGAAATTGGTTTAACAAAGAAACAACTGAAAATTTTAGATCAGAAAGTACGTGAATCAGACATACAAAATCATGATTCTAGTTTGGAAACATTTAATAATCAATTGAAAGATTTAAAACAAGAATGGGGTTTAACATATGATGAAAGAGTACATGCAGCTAAAAAGATTGCTAAAACCTTCTTTCCACAACTAGCAGAAGATACTAATTTTTCTTCTGCAGAGCTTAAATCATTTTATTCTTTAGCTAAGCAGTTTGGTTCTAATGGACAAGAATTTCAAAGTCAAGGCGACCAAGGAAATAACTTAATGTCTCCAGATGAGGCAGCAACAAAGATTTCAGAAATACGTAATAATAAGGATCATCCTTATAATAATCCTCAAGCTCAAGGTCATCAACTTGCAAAAGATAAAATGCGCAAGTTATATTTGATTAAGACGGGAGAAGCAACAGAGTAGGTATCGTTAACGCGTCTACACAAAACCAAAAGAGCTAATCCCAACTCTTTTGGTTAAAATTTAAACGTCCGGATAGCCGGGTATCGTTTCAGGGTTTAACTTAATTAGGAGAAACGATAATGGCTATTACAATCGACAAAGCTTTTATTGAAGAATACGAAGACAACGTACGACATTTGTCACAACAAATGGAAACTCGCTTGCGACCTCATGTATATGAAGTTGGTTCAGGCGGTGATGCTTATAACTTTGAACGTTTATCTCAAACAGCGGCTGTTCAAAAAACTGGCCGTCGAGTAGCTACAGTTTACCAAGATGATACATGGTCAAGACGTGTTGCTCAACCTCAAACATGGAATCATACCATGACAATTGAACATGAAGATCGTGTTCAAATGTTAGTAAATCCTGATTCTAACTATGCATATAACCAAGCTATGGCTATGAACCGCCAAATGGATACATTGATTATTGCTGCTTGTTCTGGTACTGCTCTTGATGGTGATGGCGTAGCAAATGCTTTACCTGCATCTCAAATCATCGGTAATGGTTTATCACCAATCAGCTTTGATTTAATGACACAATCTCAAGAACAATACATGTCTGATGAAATCATGCCTGATGTTCCTAAGATTTGTGTTGTTGGTCCTACTCAAGTTCGTAAAATGATGCAGTTAACTGAAAATACTTCTTCAGATTATGTACAAGCACAGGCGCTGCAACGCTATGGTATTGTTCCTAACTGGATGGGTTATACCTGGATTGTATCTAACTTGTTAGAAGCTCCAGCTGGTGGTCAATTGTATTGCTTGACTTTTACTGCTCATGGTTTAGGTCTTGCAGTTAATCAAGATACTTTCACACGTATTGGTGAAAACCCAAGTTTCTCTTATATGTGGCAAGTATTTAGTCAATGGACAATGGGCGCAGTTCGAGTTGAAGATGAACATGTTCAATTAATCCACGTAGCTGATACACTATAAGTTGAACTGACCCTCTTATGAGGGTCTTTTCCTTTGGTTAAATAGGAGAAATAACATGGCAGCAACTTCAGTAAGAGGAGCACCAGGTGATGTTAAAAGCGCATTTGTAACTACTGCATTAACAGGAGCTGAAACAGTAACTGTTGCAGTACCTGCTGGTGATGTAGCTATTATAATTGATAGTACATTTAGCGCTAACGATATCGACCTAGCTCAAACAGTAAAACGTCTACTTGAATATTATAAAGAAACAGTAGAAAAATTAGGCTAACACTTAATTAATTAATCGGAGAATAAAATGAAGAAGACTATGAACAAACCTGATATAGCTAAGTTTCATAAGCTATTAGCAGAAGATGTTTCTTTAAAGAAAATTTCAGAAGGACTTGGTGTAACTATTGATACACTTAAAAAGTTCACTCCTGATATTATGCAGGCTATTTCTGACAAGAAAAAGAAGAAAGATAAAGATAGCGCAAGTTCAGTTAAATAGGAGTATTTTATGTCAGCAAGCAAAGTAGAAATCTGTAATTTAGCTATTAGTTGGCTTGGTGGTCAATTGATTACTGCGTTAACTGATAATACTGCAGAAGGTATACTTTGTAATGCTAACTATGAAATGAGTAGAAGGGCAGTTCTGGAGGAACGTGAGTGGACATTTGCAATAAAGAGAGTTACGCTGACCCCATTAGTGGCAACTCCTCTATTCGGATACTCCTATAGTTTCACGTCTCCTTCAGACTCTTTAAGATTAATTAATGTATATGATCCACGACATGATGGTAGAAATCAACCTCCTACTTTACCACATGTATTAGAAGATAAAATTATTTATGCTGATATTAATGAAATCGATGTTAAGTATATATGGGACCAGCAATCAACAACAAAATTCTCCTCACTATTTGACCAAGCTTTGGCTGCTCATATAGCTAGTAGAATTGCAATACCATTAACTGAAAATAAATCTATGATGAAAGACATGTATTCTTTATATGATGATACTTTAGATAGAGCTTCAGCTTCTGATGGACTTCAAGGTTCAAGAGAAATGTTAGATACATCTATAATGGAAAAATCACGAAGAATAAACCTTAATTTAGAAGGTGTAAGTTAATGGCATATGAATTACAAAAAAGTTTTGCTGCGGGAGAAATTTCTCCAAAGAAATATCTTCGAAACGACGGTCAATATGCCGCTTTACATGCAGCATCATTGAAAAGTTGTATTAACATGAGTCCTACTTCTCATGGTCCATTAGAATCTAGAATGGGATTCGATCAAGTTGATTCTGTATATGCTTTTGATAAGTACATTAAATTATTTCCTTTTAATATTAATGATACAGAATCATATTGTGTATCTATAGATAGTAGTATATTAACTGTATATGATGAAGATGGAGTTCATAAAGAAAACAACTTAATTGCAGACCCACATTTTTTCTACAAGTCGTTCGTTTGGGGAGGTTTAGTAAAATTTGTTGGTGGAATAGCGAGAATTGATAATGGTCTATTATATCAACGAGTATTTTTATTAGGAGGTACTACTGAACATACTGTAGAGATATATGGTTCTGATTTATTTAACTCAGCTAACTCAGATTCTGCAATTGAAATTAGAATTGGTACTAATATAGATACTTTTGATATAGCACAATTTACTAACCAAATTGGTAAGAAAATAGTTATAACATTTACACATAACATATTGTTAACAGAATTCTATTTAACTATACGAGATAATGGAAATATAAGAGATTTAAGAAAAGTAAATTCATTTGCAACATTAACACCTGTTGAAACTAGTTTTGCTTCTCCTTGGTCTTTTGACAATAATATAGAATCTATTAAAACAATAATGGTACCGGGACAAAACAAAATGTATTTGTTCTCAAAGTCTATTAGTATAGATGCACAAGAATTAACATATTCAAGTGGTTCACTAGGTAAAAATAAAACATGGACATTAGGAGTTATACCATTTACATCAGGAGCTAATCCAATTCCATGGGGTTCTACTTCAGCTTATTCAGCTACTTTCTATGATAGTCGTTTAGTTTTAGGAGGTTCATTCAATAAACCTTCTGGAATATGGTTGTCAAAACCTAACGATTATACAAATTTTGATGTAGGAACGGGAATAGCAGGAGACGCACTTGATCTTCCTTTGGCGAAGACAGGAGAAGTTCAATGGGTAAATGGTAATAAGAAATTAATAATAGGAATGAATAATAGTGAACACTTAATATTCACTAGTGGAGGTGGTATATCTCCTTCAAATGCCCAAACTAACCAACAATCAGAATATGGTAGTTCAACAGTAAATGCTGTAATAGTTGGTGAAGAAATAGCATTTGTAAGTTCAAGCAGTAGGAAAGTAAGATTAATGAATTATGTTAGAGATGAGGAAGGTTGGGCTTCATATGATATATCTTTTAACTCTGAACATATTTCTAAAGAATTAATTTCTGAAATGAGTTTTGATTATTCACCAATAGGTAGATTCGTATTTAGAAAACTTGATGGTACTTTAATATTATGTAATTTCGAAAGAGACCAGGGAACTTATGGTTGGTATAGATATGAAACAGACGCATATATACATTCATCTGCGATTACAAGAAAATATGGTGAAGGAGTAACATGGATATCTACATTTAGAAATGGCCAATCGAATATAGAAGTCCAGGCAACAAAAAATTCAAACCATCATATGGATTCTACTATAGAAGTTGTAGCTCCTTTTGGTGCACCTTCTAATACTTTTACAGGTTTTGATCATTTAATTGGTAGGACCGTACAAGTATTAGCTGATGATAAAGTACACCCTGATTTAGTAGTAGCTGTAGGTGGAATTATAACATTATCTTATGTAGCAGCTAAGATAATAGTAGGTTTAGGATTTAATAAAGAAATAGAAACATTACCAGAAATAAGTGATATACAAAGTGGATCATCTTTTAATCATTCTAAGAGATGGTCAAATATGGCAATTTCTGTTATAGATAGTTCTAGACCAATTGTAAATGGTAGTGATACTTTTTTAAGAATACCAGCTACTTTAATGGTAGAAAGAGAAAGTTTTAAATCTGAAATAATAGACCTTCCAGATTTAGGTTGGTCGAAAGAATCTACTATGACAATAAGTCAACCATTACCTTTACCTCTCAATATATCTGGTATAGGTGGTAAGTTAAAGAACAACAAATTATGATAGTCAATAGAGAACAATTAAGTAAATTTCTCATTGAAGAATTATATGATATTACAAATAATAATTATGAGGAATCTGGACATTTCGAAGAACCACTTGATATAGATTGGAATATGTATTTATCAGTAGGAGATATGTTTACTTCTATTATATTAAGAGATGAAGAATTAGTAATAAAAGGAATATTATTCTTTTTTGTTAACACTCATCCACATATAAAAACTAAACTAGTAGCACAGCAAATAACATTCTTTATTGAAAAAGGTTATAGACGGAATTCAAGTTTGATGATACAGTATTCAGAAAATTATTTTAGTGAACGTGGAGTTAATTTCATAAGGCAGTCTGCCAGATATGACTCACATTTTTGTAAATACCTTAGTCAAAAGGGATATACAAAAGAAGATATAACATTTTTAAAGAGGATATAATTATGTCATCTGATTTATTAACAGGAGCTGCATTAATATTAGCACCAGTAGCTACTATTGGTACTGCTTTAGGTGGTGGTTTAGGACCAATAAAACAATACGATAATGAGAAGAAAACTGCGGAAGAGCAATATAAAATAGACCAAGAAAATATACGGCTCTATAACTTAGAAGTTAAAGAAACTATACGTCGTACTGAATTGAGTCAAGCAGAAACAGAAGGTCAAATTTCAGCAAACATAGGTGCATCTGGTTTTGCGAAAGGTTCTTCTTTGGATAAATATCTTGAATTTGTTAGTTCAGAAAATAAGAAAGATGTAGACTGGATGAGAACATCTGGAGCAAGTCAATCTGCAATAAAAAGCAGAGAAGCTGACGCTAGAAGACGTAATGCAAATTCTGTAGCTGAAGGTAATTTAATATCTGGTCTTGGTAATGCTATAACTAGTACTGCCGGTAAAGCTTTCGGATGGGGATTTTAAATGAAACTTACACCTCGTAATACAACTGCTGTACAATCTCTAGGTCGACAAAGTGCTGGTACTACAGGGTTAGAGGGTGAAACATATAAGATAAAGAAAACAAGTGAAACCTTAAATAACGCAGCAGATACATCATTTAATATAGCAAACAAATATCAAAAAATTAAAACTGAAAGACAGAAGCAACAGTCTTCTTTATTTAAACAAAAAGAAGAATCAGAATTTTGGAAACAATATGGTGGAAAAGAATTTTTCAAACCTGAAGAATTACCAAATGAAATAGTAACTGAAGGAATGAGAACTAAAGGAAAAATTTCTTCAGCTGAAATACTTCCTTTATTGTATGAAAACTTTAATAAAGAAAGTATACCAAGGTCTGGACTTATAATAGAAGATGAAAGAGCTCGTAATGATTGGACTTTACAAGCTAATCAAATTTCAGTAGGAAAACAAACTTCTATACAAACTAAAGCAAATCAACAAATTGAAAGACAAATATTTTCTGATCAAAAGACTAATTGGCAAAATGCAATAGACCAAAGAAGACCTGATATTGCTTTACAAATAGCAAATGATATGAATGGTTCTCCTACTGAAATAAAAGAATTTAAACTAAGAACAAATAAATCTTCTGAAATAATTTCATATGAAGACCTTATTATACAATCAAATGTTGAAGGTATAAAAGGTGCTATAGAACATTTAAAAAGTGAAAATGAAACGTATGAGAAAAATAAAGGTGTATTAGATTCTACTGGAAGAGTTGCATGGATTGGCAAATTAGAAAGTGAATTAAGTAGGTTAAATAGAACTACGAAATCTACTAACAAAGCCAACCTTGAATTAATAAAAAGAGAAATTAAGATAACTCAAGAAAACTCTCTTAAAGGAAAAGAAGTTGATCCTAAATCATTCGAAATTTTATATCGTAAAGCTGTATTAGCGAATGCCGAAAATAAAGGAACATTAACTGCCGAATTAAAAAATCTCGAGATGGCTGCAATATTTTCAGGTAATGTAAACATAATGAATAAAGCTGACCGCGATACTAGATTAGGATATATAGAACAAGTTAAAAAGAATTCAAAGTTTAAAGACTTTGAAACTAAACAACTAACTATGCGACTAGAAACAGCTAATAAAACTCAATCTTCTTTGGAAAATAAGGATTTAATGAAAGCTGCATCAGACGCTGGATTTTTAAAATTGTCTCCTATAAACATTAAATCTAAGGATTTTAAAGTATTAGCTCAGCAATTGATGGCTAGAAAACGACAATTTGATATGGCTGAACAAAATTATGGAGAAGGCATAGGTAAAGGGTTATTCACTAAGAATGAAGCTTTAGCTATGTCTGGTGAATTAAATGAAATGTCTGTTAAAGAACAAATGAACTTCTTGACTGTTAATGCAGCTATGTTAGGTAATGAAGCTACTGATTTATATGGACAACTAAATGTTGATGGAAACTCAACATCATTTACTATGGCAGGTCTTGCATCATTAAATGGTAAGATGTCTAGTGCAGAAGCTATCTTAAGAGGTAATGCATATAAACGTGAAAATCCACAGCAAGTAAATGTCATTAGATCATTAATGAATATAGAAATAAACTCAGAAATTAAGGGAGCTTTCTTTGGTAATCCAAAGAAAGAAGCTGCAGTTCGCGAAGCAGTACTAGATGCTTATGTATTTTATGCTAAAAGTGCTGGCAAAGATTTAGATTCAATTGAAAAAGGCGGAATGTTCGGTGACGATTTATTTGCAATGGCTGTTGAAGCTGCTACTGGTGGGATGTTAGACCAGAGTGGTAGGAAAATACCTACTCCAGAATATGGTATGAACCAAGATACTTGGGACGAATGGCTTAATACTATAAGTCCTAAATATATTGATTCATTAGGTGGTATTGATGGATATGATTCAACTGAATTTCTTAGAGATTTAAATGATGGTGATATTATTTTAGAAGAAATATCACAAGGTAAATATGCAGTATTACGTAATAATGGAGTTCCTTTAGCTGGAGCGGATGGTAATGTGTTTATATTACCTTATAATGGTGATGCTGAAAGAAAACCTTTAAGAGAAAAATTTGACCCAAGAAATAGAGCAAGATAATGGCTTTTAAACCTGGAAATATAAATAGAATGGAACAATTGAATGAGGAAGCGAAACCATTCAAAGGATATTCTAGCGCTCTAGAAAATTTTCAAGCAGGTGTTGGTCAAGTATTCGATGAGGAACTTTCTGTATCAAGTGCTATCAATGATATAGGTTCTGCCGAAAGAGCAGACCAAGTTAAGAAATTAACCTCTGAAGGTTATATACCTGAATCAATAATTAAATCATTCACTACTAAAAGAGGACATACTCAAAAAGTAGATTATGATTCTATTGCTAAATATGCTAATGAATATTTAGATTTAGACAAAGAAATACCTACCACTGAGCAATTAACTAAATGGCGTGATGAAGACTTAGCACAACGCCGTAAATACCGTGAAGACATATATGATAGAGCTTTAGGTGGTGGTGATGTATCTGCATTTGCCGGTAGTATGATTGGTGCAGGTTTAGACCCTGTAAATTATATTCCAATCGGTGGTGCTGCAATATCAGGAGCTAAAGCTACATCAAGAGCTATGTATTCGTTAGCGATGGCTAAGAAAGGAGCGATAGGTGGTGTAGTAGCTGCGGCCGCTATAGAACCTTTTATATTTAGTTGGAAAGAAGAAATTGGAGTTGAATATACCACTAAAGATGCAATGTTTAATCTCGCTGCATCAGGTATAATGTCCGGAGCAATAGCAGGTGTTGCCGGTAATTTAGCCCATCGAATTAGAAGTAAACGCCAAATCAAAGTTGAGGAAAATCGTTCTTCTTTGGTTGACGAGTTAGTAGAGAAAGAAGGTATAGACAAAGACCAAGCGGAAGATATTGCTCAGTTTATATATGAATCTCAAGTAGCACCAAAGAAAGATATGCCTGCTGAAGAATTTATACAAAAGACTGAAGATACTCAAGACTCTATGAATACTAGTACTAGAGCTACAGATGATTCAAAACCAACTATAGGTCCAGAAGATACTGAAGTAATTGATAAAGCATTTGATGAATTAGACGAAGATTTTACTGGTAAAGAATTTGAACTAATGATGGATGATGATGGTAATATGATGGTTAAATCTTCATTTGCTGAAGCTGACATAGAATACCAAGCTCGTACTGACGAATTAGAAGAAAAATTAGGATGCCTACTTAAATGACAGATTGTTTCACAAAGACTGAAAAAGAAAAATACAAGATTAAAGACATGACTTCTGATCAACAGATAGCGCTTGTAAATAGTCTTATTCAGGATACTAAGAACGCTAAACGTCAAAATAGACTTCAAGCTATTGTAGTAAATAAAGCTTTGTTAAAGGTTAAATACCATCCTAAAGGAGCTGCAGCTGGATTAAAAGCTTTAATGTATACTGATAGATTTGAACAATCAGGTACATCAGGTTTAGAAGCAAAGATTAATGCAATCAATGCTAATGCACATAATAAGATGTATGATATTATGGAAGAGTTCATGCCACGTAAATGGGGTCTTCTTACAAATAAGAAATCTCAAGTAGGTTTCGCCAAAGCTCTCTTTGGTGAACCTGTCGGTGATACTAGATTTACTAAATTTGCAAAACAATGGAATGAACTAATTGAAGAATTAAAAGTAAGATTCAATAAAGCTGGTGGAGCTATTGATTCTATAGATGATATAGTATTACCGACTCATCATGACGAATACCTTGTCGGTAAGAAAGGTTTTGAAGAATGGTATAAAGATATTGAAGATAAGATTGATATTGATAAGATGGATTTTGAAGGTACATTCACTAAAGATGTATTTAGGTCAGAGTATGATAATATTGTTTCAGGTGGCTTAGACCGCTTTGAACCTGGTAAAAATTTCGGTAAAGGAAAAGTAGCTAATCGTCATAATGAAAAAAGATTCTTTGTATTTAAAGATGCAGATTCATGGTTAGCATATCATGAAAAGTATTCAGATGGTACTATCTATACTTTGATGATGGACCATGTAACTATGATATCAAATGAAATTGGAATGATGGAAAATCTTGGTCCAAATCCAGATGC
>VAPL010192088.1_pt1 | contig 15388 bp, 17 predicted proteins | sample 3395061 | NCBI WGS metagenome assembly VAPL01 (sample SAMN08290444, study PRJNA428436) | hydrothermal vent metagenome | isolation source: Deep-sea hydrothermal vent chimney 2 | place: Pacific Ocean: Juan De Fuca Ridge | depth 2182 m m | reverse complement strand
TGCATACCAATATGGATGCAGGGCATGGCGGTGCATCAGGTAGATTTAATGCTTTAAAAGAAACCGCTAGAGACTATGGATTTATTTTAGGATTAGAAGGTTACACTTCATTTAAAAAAAATTATTAAATTTGCATGTTATTCAACATTAATTACATGTATCAATATATGAGTTAATGTTAGAAAAAAAACTCTAAAAAATGACAAAAAATACAGGTATTAGTAATACTATTTTAGACCTTATAGGTAATACTCCATTAATTAGATTAAATAAAATAACAAAAGATCTTCCTGGAAATTTTTACGCTAAATACGAAGCATTCAATCCTGGACATTCTATGAAAGATAGAATTGCTTTGCATATAATTGAGGCTGCGGAACGTAAGGGGTTGCTAAATAAGGATAGTACAATTATAGAAACAACTTCAGGTAATACAGGTTTTAGTTTAGCCTTAGTTAGTATTATAAAAGGTTATAAATGCATGTTAGCTGTTAATTCTAAAGCTTCTGTAGGAAAAATTAATATGCTTAAAGCAATGGGAGCAAAAGTTTATGTTTGTCCCGCACATGTAAAAGCAGATGATTCAAGATCTTATTATGAAGTAGCAAAAAGATTACACAGAGAAACAGCAAACTCAGTATACATAAATCAATATTTTAACGAATTAAATTCTGAAGCTTACTATCTTTCTTTAGGTCCTGAAATTTGGAAACAAACTGAAGGTAAAATTACCCATTTAATCGCTGCCAGTGGTACTGGAGGAACTATTTCGGGAGTTTCAAAATATTTAAAAGAACAAAATCCGAATGTAAAATCTTTAGGTGTTGATGCTTATGGTTCTATTTTGAAAAAATTTCATGAAACGGGAGAATTTGATAAAGATGAAATTTATCCATACAGAATTGAAGGATTAGGTAAAAATTTAATACCAACCGCAACCCATTTTGAAGTCATTGATGTTTTTGAAAAAGTTACCGATGAAGCTGCTGCTCATAGAGCTAGGGAATTAGCCGTTACAGAAGGATTGTTTACTGGTTATACAAGTGGTGCAGTAGTGCAAGCAGCTATACAATATGCTGAAAAAGGAATGTTTGATAAAAATTCTAACGTTGTATTAATTTTACCAGATCACGGTTCTCGTTATATGGAAAAAATTTATAGTGATGATTGGATGAAAGAACAAGGATTTTTTGATACCCAAAAACAAGCACTTGAAGAAGTAGAATATTTGTAAAAAAATAGTTTTAATTATATTGAAAAGGGGTTAGATAAATTTATTTAACCTCTTTTTTTATGACCTTTACATTTGATTAGCACAAAAAAAATACCTTACTTTGTAAACATTAAAAATGTAACCTTAAATTTACATTTTATGTAAATAAATACTGAATGAAAGACTTATTTGAAAGAATTATAAAGGACAAAGGTCCATTAGGAAAATGGGCTACACAGGCTGAAGGATATTATGTTTTTCCAAAATTAGAAGGTGAAATATCAAATAGAATGATATTTAATGGGGAAAGAGTAATCACTTGGAGTATAAATGATTACTTAGGTTTGTCAAACCACCCTGAAGTTAGAAAAGCAGATGCAGAAGCTGCAGCTGAATACGGAATGGCATATCCAATGGGATCAAGAATGATGTCTGGTCATACAAAATTTCACGAACAATTAGAAGAGGAATTAGCAGCATTTATTGAAAAAGAATCTGCTTATTTAGTTAATTTCGGTTATCAAGGTATGGTTTCAGCCATTGATGCTTTGGTAACTAAACATGATGTAATTGTTTATGATATGGATGCTCATGCTTGTATTATTGACGGTGTTAGATTACATTCAGGTAAACGATTTACTTTTCAACACAATAACATTGAAAGTTTAGAAACTAACTTAAGACGAGCAACCAAATTAGCAGAAGAAAATAATGGTGGAATTTTAGTGATTTCAGAAGGTGTTTTTGGAATGCGTGGGGAACAAGGTCTTTTAAAAGAGATTGTTGATTTAAAGAAAAAATATAACTTTAGATTATTGGTAGATGATGCTCATGGTTTTGGAACTTTAGGGAAAGATGGTAAAGGAACTGGATTTGAGCAAGGTGTACAAGATGATATTGATGTATATTTTGCAACTTTTGCAAAATCTATGGCAGGTATTGGAGCATTTTTTGCTGCAGATAAAGATATTATTCAATACTTACAATATAATATGCGTTCGCAAATATTTGCTAAATCATTGCCAATGCCTATGGTTAAAGGAGCTTTAAAACGTTTAGACATGTTAAGAACCATGCCCGAATTAAAAGAAAAACTTTGGGAAAACGTAAATGCATTACAAAATGGTTTAAAAGAGAATGGCTTTAATATTGGCAATACAAATACTTGTGTAACTCCTGTTTTTTTAGAAGGTGATATTCCAGAGGCAATGGCTATGGTAAATGATCTACGTGAAAATTATGGTGTTTTCTGTTCAATTGTGGTATATCCAGTTGTGCCAAAAGGAATGATTTTGTTACGATTAATTCCAACAGCTACTCATAATTTAGAAGATGTTAAAGAAACAATCACTGCTTTTTCAGCAATAAGAGAAAAGTTAGAGAAAGGTATTTATAAACGTATTGCTGCTAGCATGATGAAATAAAATATACCTAATTAATTGTATAAAAAAGCCTTTTAGAATTCTAAAAGGCTTTTTTAAAATATTAAAATAAAATACATTTCTAATAACCTTCTGAAATGTTTTTAAGTGAATTCATATCTAAAATTTTAATTTTTTTCCCTTTTAAATCAATGATCTTATCCTTTTTTAAATTAGATAATAAACGAATGGCAGATTCGGTTGCAGTACCTATTGTATTTGCAATTTCTTCTCTTGTTAAAATAACATCTATAAATCCTTCACTGTCGTAACCAAAAGTATCACTTAAATGCATAATTGTAGTTGCTAACCTATCTTTAACAGGTTTTTGAGCCATTTCTGAAATTAAGTTATTCGCTTCGTTTAATTGGTGAGAAATATTTTTCATTATACTTAATGAAAATTGTGAATTTTCTTTTATAATATCTAAAATATCTCCTTTGGGTATAAAACAAACTCTCATATCTTCTAAAGCTGTAACATTTAAACCAACAGGCTCATCACTTAAAATAGACCTATGACCTAAAATATCACCACCTTTTATGAATTTGATAATTTGTTCTTTACCATTGGTGTTAAGTTTTGTTAACTTACATTTACCTTGATTAATACAATATAAACCATTTATAGAATTTCCTTCTGTCATTAAGTTTTCGCCTTTTTTTATAATTAGCGATGTTTTGTGTTCAGAAAATTTTTCTAACTCTTCGTGAGATAAGTTTCTTAATGCGTTTAATCTTTTTACAATACATTGGGTACAATTTCCCATATTTAGCTCGAATCTTTACTGTAATAAAATAATTTGGTGCAAAGGTACAAAATTTAATGATATTTGTCATACATGTATTATAATAAAACTATAGTTTTGTGACTAAATTTATAAAGTGAATGAGCTCTAATAATTGCTACCATTGTGGGTTAGATTGCGGTAAAAACCCTGTTAAATTTAATGATAAATGCTTTTGTTGTAACGGTTGTAAAACGGTTTATGAGATATTAAACACCAATGAATTAGGCTGTTATTATGATTTAGAATCTAACCCTGGAACAATTCCATCAGAAATAAAAGGAAAATATGCTTATTTAGAAAACGAAGAAATTGTAAGCAATCTTTTAGAGTTTAATGATGGAGAAATTGCAGTTGTAGAATTTTATGTGCCTAGTATTCATTGTAGTTCGTGTATCTGGGTTTTAGAAAATTTGAGTAAATTAAATCATGGAGTGATTACCTCTTTAGTAAATTTTCCTAAAAAAACGGTGCGTGTTACCTACAAAATTAAAGCAACCAATTTAAAGGAAATCGTAGAATTAATGACTTCTATTGCTTATGAACCTTATATAAGTTTAAATGATGCTGATGCTAAAAAGAATAAAGTTAGTAAAACCTTAATTTACCAGTTAGTTATTGCTGCTTTTGCTTTTGGAAATATTATGATGCTATCTTTTCCAGAATATTTTCAATTGGATGGTTTTTGGATAAATAAATATAAAATTGTTTTCAGATGGCTTATGTTTTTTATGTCAATTCCTGTTGTTTTTTATTCAGCCAAAGATTATTTTATTTCTGCTTATAAAGGGTTACGGCACAAAATGTTAAATATAGATGTTCCTGTTGCACTTGGTGTTTCAGTTCTTTTTATTAGAAGTTCTACTGAAGTTTTTTTAAATATTGGTGCTGGTTTTTTTGATAGTTTAACAGGTTTAATATTCTTTTTATTGCTAGGAAAGTTCTTTCAACAAAAAACCTATAATTTTTTATCTTTTGAGCGAGATTATAAATCTTATTTTCCAATTGCTGTCACTAAAATTAGTAATAACAAGGAAGAAGCAATACCTGTGAAAAATGTTTGTGAAGGAGATAGATTACTTATTAGAAATGAAGAATTAATTCCTGTAGATGGTATTTTAATAAATGGAGAGGCTCTTATTGATTATAGTTTTGTTACAGGAGAATCTGTACCTGTTGTTAAAAAATCGGGAGATAAACTATTTGCAGGAGGCAAACAAACTGCTGGAGCTATTGAAATAGATGTTATTAATACTATTGAACAAAGTTATTTAACACAACTTTGGAGCAATGCTATTTTTAATAAAACTAAAGAAAAAAATATAAAAAATATTACAGACACTATAAGTAAATATTTTACAATTGTAATTTTGATTATTGCTTTTATTGCAGGTGTTTATTGGTATTTTAAGAATCCTAATATTACATTTAATATAGTAACAGCAGTATTAATTATTGCTTGTCCCTGTGCTTTGGCATTATCTGCACCATTTGCATTTGGAAATATGTTACGCATATTTGGATATCAAAAATTTTATTTAAAAAATACAGAAACCATAGAGGATATGGCTAAGGTTGATACTCTAATTTTTGATAAAACAGGAACAATAACTTCTAATAATACTTCAAAAATAAAATATGAAGGAATACCGCTTTCTTCTGATGAATTGCAACTTATAAAAACAGTAATTAGAGCTTCCAATCATCCATTAAGTAGAGCTTTATATGAATTTATTGAAGAACCATGTTTAACTAAAAAACTAGACTATTTTGAAGAAATACTAGGAAATGGAATTAAGGCAAAATATAGAAATAATCAAGTTAAATTAGGTGCTGCTAGTTTTGTTGGTGTTTCTCATAAAAATATAAATGAAACGGTTATTTATATCAGTCTTAATGAAGAATTAAAGGGAAAGTTTTCCTTTTCAAATAATTATAGAAAAGATACTCAAAATGTTTTTAATGAACTTTCAAAAAAATATAAATTGATTATTCTATCAGGTGATAACGAAGGAGAAAAAGAATTTTTAAGTAAAATGTTGCCAAAAGAAACTCTATTTAAATTCAATCAGAAACCAGAAGATAAATTAAATTATATTAAAAATTTACAGCAAAAAGGTGCACATGTATTAATGTTAGGTGATGGATTAAATGATGCAGGAGCATTAGCTCAAAGTAACGTCGGAATTGCAATTTCCGAAAATATTAATGTATTTTCACCAGCGTGTGATGGTATATTAGAGGCAAATCTTTTTAACAAAATTCCAAAGTTTTTAACATTAGCATCAAAAACAGTTGGCATAATTAAAATAAGTTTTATATTTTCATTTTTATATAATACCATAGGTATGTATTTTGCATTAACAGGTCAATTAACACCTGTTGTTGCCGCAATATTAATGCCTGCAAGCTCTATTTCAATTGTAATATTTGTTACAGTATTAACTAATTGGATATCAAAAAAAAATTAAATATTTGCATTCACAAATACAAAGATGTAGTTTTATCTAAAATTGTAAATATAAAAAGATGATAATTATCATTTTTTTAAAAGACTGAAAACTATATATTTGGCGAAATTATTAACTAAAAAAATTAAACCTATTACCTAAAATGGAAGTTGTTTACATCACAATAGGCGTAAGCGTTATTGTTGCAATATTTTTTCTTATAATTTTCATTAAAGCCATAAAATCAGGTCAATACGAGGATACCTATACACCATCAGTACGTATGTTGTTTGATGATGAATTAGTTAGTGATGAAAATAAAGAACATAATTAACCAAAATAATAATAATAAATAAACAATTAATTAAGTATGGAAAAAGAACAGTTTTATTACGATAATAAGATCGTTAAAATGTTTTTATCTGCCACAATTCTTTGGGGAATTGTAGGTATGTTAGTGGGGCTTATTGTAGCATTGCTATTTGTATTCCCTGGGTTGCTAGAATTTGCTGGCTCTGATAATGCAATTTCGTGGCTAAGTTTTGGTCGTTTACGCCCATTACACACCAACGCCGTTATTTTTGCTTTTGTAGGAAATGGAATTTTTACAGGAATCTATTACTCCACTCAACGATTGCTTAAAACTAGAATGTTTAATGATAATTTAAGTAGAATCCATTTTTGGGGTTGGCAATTAATAATTGTTGCTGCAGCTATTACATTACCATTGGGCTTCACGTCAACTAAAGAATATGCAGAATTAGAATGGCCAATAGATTTAGCTGTAGTTTTTATTTGGGTAATATTTGGTATTAATCTTATTGGTACCATCTTAAAAAGAAGACAAAGACATATATATGTAGCTATCTGGTTTTACATAGCTACGTTGGTTACCATTGCGGTTCTTTATATATTTAATAACTTAGAATTACCAGTTACAGCTTTTAAAAGTTACTCTGTTTACGCGGGAGTTCAAGATGCCATGGTTCAATGGTGGTACGGTCATAATGCAGTGGCATTTTTCTTAACAACACCAATTTTAGGATTGATGTATTACTTTGTTCCAAAGGTTGCTAATAGACCAGTTTACTCTTATAGACTTTCAATAGTACACTTTTGGTCTTTAATATTTATATATATCTGGGCAGGACCTCACCATTTATTATATACAGCTCTACCCGGTTGGGCTCAAAATCTAGGTACTGTATTTTCAGTAATGTTAATATTCCCATCTTGGGGAGGCATGATTAACGGATTATTAACCTTAAGAGGTGCTTGGGATAAAGTTCGTGAAGATCCTATTTTAAAATTCTTTGTAGTTGCAATTACAGGTTATGGTATGGCAACTTTTGAAGGACCAATGTTATCTTTTAAAAATGTAAATGCTATAGGCCATTATACCGATTGGATTATTGGTCATGTTCATATTGGAACTTTAGCTTGGAATGGATTTATGATTGCAGGTATAATTTATTGGTTAGCTACTAAGCTTTGGAAAACAGAATTATATTCTAAAAAATTAGCAAATATTCATTTTTGGATTGGAACTTTAGGTATTTTATTTTATGCTATTCCTTTATATGTTGCAGGTTTTACGCAAGCATTTATGTGGAAAGAATTCAATCCTGATGGTACTTTAGTTTATGGTAACTTTTTAGAAACGGTTACCCAAATAATACCAATGTATGCGATGCGTGCCATTGGAGGTACTTTATATTTAACAGGATATTTAATACTAGCCTATAATATTATTAAAACTGCAAAAGCTGGTTCAACGGTTGAAGATGAGTTAGCTGAAGCTGCTCCATTGAAAAAAATTAGTGGAAAAAGAATTGCAGGTGAACATTGGCATGCTTGGTTAGAAAGACGAACTGTTTTATTTTCTATTTTAACTACTGTTGCTATATTAATTGGTGGGTTGGTTGAAATTGTACCATTAATATTAGTAAAATCAAATGTACCAACTATTGCAAGTGTTAAACCTTACACACCTTTAGAATTAGAAGGTAGAGATATTTATATGAGAGAAGGCTGTAATAACTGTCACTCTCAAATGATTCGTCCGTTCCGTTCAGAAGTTGCTCGTTATGGTGAATATTCAAAAGCAGGTGAATTTGTTTATGATCACCCATTTTTATGGGGATCAAAAAGAACAGGTCCAGATTTACATAGAATTGGAGGTAAATATAATGACAACTGGCATTTTAATCATTTGATGGATCCAAGATCAACATCCCCTGGTTCAATTATGCCACGTTATACTTGGATTATTAAAGATGATTTAAACGCTTCTGATATTGAAGCGAAAATGAATGGCTTAGCTACTTTAGGAGTTCCTTATACGGATAAAGAAATTGCAAATGCAAAACAAAGTATTATTACTCAAGCTAAAAAAATTGAAACAAGTTTAAGACAAGATCCTGAGTTTGTTAAAAATTATGGAAATAGTAATATTCAAAATAAAGAAATTGTAGCGTTAATTGCTTATTTACAGCGTTTAGGAACAGATATAAAAGTAAATAGTAATAAAACTGCATTAAAATAATTAAAAATGTTAAAATTTATTAGACATAATTTTGATGGGATGAATGGAATTGAAATTTATCCAATAATTTCATTGTTGTTGTTTTTTATTGTATTTGTAACGATGCTTATCATTGTTATGAATATTTCTAAAAAAAGAATTGATGAAGTAAGTAATTTACCATTTGAAGACGATACAAAAAGTAAAGACAAGAATCATGAATAAAAAATCAGAAAATATAACAGGTTGGCAAAAGTTTATGAAGTCTATGACTAAAGCTAACGAACTTGGAAAGGAAGAAGATGTAATGCTTGATCATGACTATGATGGAATTAGAGAATTGGATAATGTATTACCACCTTGGTGGAAAGCAGGTTTTTATTTAACAATTGTAATTGCCATATTTTATTCAGTTATGGTAATTGGATTTAATAAATACAATCAATATGATGAATTAAAAGATGAATTGGCCGATGCTAAAAAAGAGGTTGCAACGTATAAAGCTGAACATCCAGAATTATTTAGTACCGCTAACATTAAAGCTTTTACAGATGCTGATAATTTAGCAAAAGGGAAAGCATTATTTACTTCAAAAACTTGTTTTGCTTGCCATGCTACTGATTTAGGAGGTGGAATTGGCCCAAATTTAACTGACAATCATTGGATTTTTGGTGGAGATGTTAAAACAATTTTTCACACTATTTCTAAAGGAGGAAGACCAGGTAAAGGTATGATTGCTTGGGAATCTACTATTAGTAAATTAGAACGCCAACAATTAGCTAGTTATATAATATCTATGCAAGGTACTAAACCTGCAAATCCAAAGGCACCACAAGGCGATATTATTTGGCCAGAATAATAAGTGGTAAATTATAGTTTTAAAAAATACCGCAATTTATTCTTAAAATTTGCGGTATTTTCTTGATTTTAAGCCTATCATATATTTTTTAATAATCATTTTTGTTACAAATGTATCGTTCAGTAAAACATATAATATTATTTTTATAATCTTTTAAAAAAAACTAACTAAAAATTATTTAATAGCATGCAAAGCGAGAATAACTCGAATAAAGAAAAATTTAGAGATTCTATTGGAACAATTACAGAAGATGGTGAACGAAATTTTATTCATCCGAAAAAACCAAAAGGGCGTTATTATAATTACAGAACATTAGTTAGTTGGGCTTTATTAACCTTTTTTATTGCAGCTCCGTTTATTAAAGTTAAAGGAAATCAGTTTTTACTTTTTGATGTAATAGATCGAAAATTCAATATTTTTGGATTTCCATTTTGGCCTCAAGATTTTTATTTATTAGTAATTTCTATGCTAGTAAGCATTGTTTTTATAATTCTTTTTACCGTAATTTTTGGAAGAATATTCTGTGGATGGATATGTCCACAAACTATTTTTTTAGAGATGGTTTTTAGAAAAATTGAATACTTAATTGATGGAGACCGATCTAAGCAGATTAAACTTTCTAAACAAGCTTGGGATACTGAAAAAATTACTAAAAGAGTTTTAAAATGGAGTGTGTATTTTATCTTATCTTTTTTAATAGCTAATATTTTTCTTTCTTATTTAATTGGTTCAGATGTTGTTATTAAATACGTATTAGAAGGTCCATCAAACCACATAGGAATTTTAATAAATTTATTAGTATTTACAGCCGTTTTTTACTTTATTTTTGCTTGGTTTAGAGAACAGGTTTGTATTATTGTTTGTCCTTATGGAAGATTACAAGGCGTATTATTAGATAATAAATCAATTAATGTAGCGTATGATTTTGTTAGAGGAGAAGGAGATAATGGTAGAAAACCATTTCGTAAAAACGAAAATAGAGAAGAAATAGGTAATGGTGATTGCATTGATTGTAAGCAATGTGTACAAGTTTGTCCTACAGGAATTGATATTAGAAATGGTACTCAATTAGAATGTGTAAATTGTACCGCATGTATTGATGCTTGTGATAATATGATGGATAAAGTAGGATTTGATAGAGGATTAATCAGATATGCTTCTGAGGATGAAATTGAGAAAAAAGAAAAATTTAAATTCAATGCACGTTTAATAGCATATTCTGCAGTATTAACAATTTTATTTGGTATTTTGGTTACCATGTTATTTTTGCGTACTGATGTTGAAGCAACAGTTTTACGACTTCCAGGTCAAACGTTTCAATCAACTGAAACTACTATAAAAAATGTCTATACGGTTACATTAATTAATAAAACCACAAAAGATATTAATAATATTAACATTAAATTATTATCCAAAAAGGGAAACGTTATTATGGTTGGTGGTAAATTATCTATTAAAAAACAAGGTTTAAAAGATGGCACATTGTTTATTGAGATTAACAAATCAGATTTAAAATCTTCAAAAGAAAAGCTAGAATTAGGTATTTTCTCTAATGGAAAATTAATTGAAACAACAACAACAAACTTTACAGGACCTTTAATTATAAAATAATGATGAAAATTAAATTTACCTGGCCAATGGGTATTGTTTTAGCATTGGCATCATTTATGATATTTATACTTTCATTTGTATATAAGGCAACTTTTGTTCCTAAATATGGACATCATTTAGTATCAGAACAATATTATAAAGATGAACTAAATTATCAAAAAGAAATTGATAAATTAAATAGAGCGGCTAATTTAAAGAAAGATATTTCTATTTCCCATATAGATGGAGGATTAATTATAAAATTTCCAGAAGAGTTTGATGCAAAAAAAATAAAAGGATCTATAAAATTTCAAAGACCTTCAAATTATAAACTTGATTTTCAGATTCCAATTTATTTGGTTAATAACGAATTTTTGATTGTTAAAGATAAGTTGGTTGAAGGAATTTGGAATGTTAAAATTGATTGGCAAGTAGGTGAGAAAAAATATTTATTTAAACAAAATTTAAGATATTAATATGCTTTGGACGGCATTAATTTTAGGCTTAGCAGGCAGTTTTCATTGTATTGGTATGTGTGGTCCAATTGCATTTATTTTGCCAATTGATAAATCTTCAGTTCCTAAAACAATTATTCAAACTTTTTTATACCATTTTGGTCGTTTACTAAGTTATGCGATAATTGGAATATTATTTGGCTTTTTAGGAAAAGGATTATATTTAGCAGGATTTCAGCAGCGTTTATCCATATTAATGGGAGTTTTAATGATAGTAATTATTTTAATTCCTGTAAGTATTTTTAATAAGTTCAATTTTTCAAAACCTTTATATAAGCTTATAGGTAAACTTAAACAGTATTTAGGATTATATTTGAAAAAAAAATCTAATAAAGCCATTTTTACTATTGGATTTTTAAATGGATTTTTACCGTGTGGATTAGTGTATATGGCGTTAATTGGTGCAATTTCTACAGGAAACCCTTATCAAGGTGCTTTATATATGGCAGTTTTTGGATTGGGAACTGTTCCAATGATGAGCGGTGCCATTCTTTTAGGAAACTTTATAGGTATTTCCATTAGAAATAAAATTCAAAAAATTATCCCAATTTTTGTTATTATAATAGGATTATTATTTATTTTGCGAGGATTAGGATTAGGAATTCCTTATATTTCGCCTCCAAATGCTAAATTGCAATTATCCAGCAATCCTGCAAATTGTGTAACTATTGATAAAAAGTAATAATCCATGGAAGTACAACCAAAGTTAACGATAGAAGATTTTGAAAAAGCTACTTCTAATATTGAGTTATTAGAAATAATTAAACAGAAAGAAATACCATTTGAAAAAGTATCAAAAGTATTATTTTATGAAGAAGAGTTACGTAATTTACAGATAGAACTTATTAAACTTCAACAATGGGTTGTAAAGAATAAAAAAAGAGTAGCAATAATTTTTGAAGGAAGAGATGCAGCAGGTAAGGGAGGTAATATTAGACGTTTTACTGAACATTTAAATCCACGTTCTATGCGTGTAGTTGCATTAAATAAACCAACAGAAGTAGAAAGAGGTCAATGGTATTTTAGGCGTTATATTAGAAAACTGCCAAATCCTGGTGAAATTGTTTTTTTTGATAGAAGTTGGTATAACAGAGCTGTTGTTGAACCTGTTATGGATTTTTGTAATAAAAGTCAATATCATAAATTTATGGCTCAAGTTCCTGAATTTGAGCATATGTTATATGAAGATGGAGTGATAATTATTAAATTTTGGTTTTCAATATCCAAAGATGTTCAATTATCAAGGTTTACCTCTAGAATTAAAACACCTTTAAAAAGGTGGAAATTTAGTCCTGTAGATCAAAAAGGACAAATTTTATGGGATAAATACACCCAATATAAAGAGCAAATGTTTAGTAAAACACATACTAGTTATAGCCCTTGGATTATAGTAAAAGCAAATGATAAAAAAATTGCCAGATTAGAGTGTATTCGATATGTATTATCACAATTTGATTATAAAAATAAGGATAAAGCACGAACTACGTTGTATCCTGATCCAAATATAATAATAAGATATCATCGTTCCGTAATTCAACTAGATTAACTATGCATGATTTTAAACTTACATCAAAAGCGTCAGAAATTTTAAATTCTAATAAGGGTTTAGCTGCATTATTATCTAAAGAACCATATAATTTAGAAAAGGCGGTTAGGTATGTAAATTATGAAAAAGAGTTAAAAAAATTACAGATTGAACTAATTCGAATGCAATCTTGGGCAATCGAAAATAATGAACGTATCATTGTAATTTTTGAAGGAAGAGATGCTGCTGGAAAAGGAGGAGCAATTAGAAGAATTACAGAGCGTATAAATCCACGGAATTACAGAATTGTAGCACTACCAAAACCAACTGAATTGGAGCAAACTCAATGGTATTTTCAGCGCTATATAAAACAATTTCCTAAAGGAGGAGAAATTGTTTTTTTTGACAGAAGTTGGTATAATAGAGCAGTGGTCGAACCAGTAAATGGGTTTTGTTCAGAGGAAGAATACAAAACTTTTATGAATCAGGTTAATGATTTTGAGCGAATGATTACTGAATCTGGAATTAGGTTGGTAAAAATATATATGTCTATTTCAAAAAAGGAACAAGCTAAACGGTTTGATGATATTAAAAATGATCCATTAAAGCAATGGAAAATGACTGCAGTAGACGAAAATGCTCAAGAATTATGGGATGATTATACTTTCTATAAAAATGCTATGTTTGCTAAGACTAGCGAAGAAAATTTAATTTGGAAAATAATTAAAGCAAATCAAAAAACGTTTGCGAGAGTTGCGGTAATTAAACATTTATTAAAAAGTATTCCTTACGATAAAAAATTTAAAATTTAAGTTATAATTTTCTACTAGAGCCTATTAATTCAGTAGCCTCAAATAGAATCATAGATGCATTTTTATCGTGCTCTTCTACCAAATTTTCAAGTGCAAGAACTAGAATTAAAAATAACAAAAAAGCAATTTTAAAGTATTTTAATACACGGCTATTAGATAAAGGTGTGTATCATATATGTATTGAAAATACAGGTAAATATTATTAGATTTTGATGGAATTAATCCCTAAACTAGATTGTTGTTTTTATGTTGTAAATTCATTGCATTTAAAAAGATCTTTAGTCTTAATTAGAGGTGAAAATGATAATAAAATAATTATTATTTTTTCAGTTATGTAACTAACTACTGACCTCTATAATTTTAATTAGATACTTTCTACTAACTTTAATAGTTTATCAACATCAGAATCTAATTCCTTTGAATATTTTTTAGGAAAATTGCCCCAGCCTTTTAGTTTTTCAGATTTAGTATCACATAAAATTTCCCACATTTTAGCTTTACGAGAATTAACAAATTGTGATAAATTATGTGATACAGGTTTAAGATTGTATTTAATAGTTATAAGATTAATTTCAGCTTTTATCCCTTGAATCAATAAATTTATATGATAATTTTTTTTTTCGTCTTCATCATTAATTACGTTATTCATAATTTTATTGTTACTATCATTTAATTCTTGTTCCAATTCTAAAGATAGTTTTTCTATTAAGTAGATAGAAGATTCAAGTACTCTTTTATGATTATCGGAAAGTGTTATTTTTTCCATAGAATTAATTTCTTAAGGTCGCAGAAATTCTTAGCGGATTACTAAGTAAATCAAGTGCATTTAAAATGTTTTTACAAACAATATCTGCATTAACCATTGTTTTTATAGATGCACCTTCCTCTTGAATAACTACAATACCTAGTACAGCACTTTTTAGCATTAAGCTATCATTTAAACCATTTCCTATTGCAATAACGCCTTTTGAACCAAGGGTTGATATAAATTTCTGTTTATATATTGCTTGTTTCTGTCCTTTAATTATGGTGCATTTACAATGAATATTTTTAAGGTTTTGTTGTGCTTTACTAAAAGTGTCAGCAGTAATTACATGAATATTGATAGTATTGGCTAAAAGGTTTAATTTTTCTTCCACTCCAGATATTAGAGTTCCATCAATAGCAATAGTTCCATTATAATCAAGTACTAGGTGTTTTGCTTGAATTATTTTTTTGTTTGGAATATTAATGGTTATCATAAGAATTAAATAAGAATTAATTTTTTTGAATTTTCAATATTCAAATGTTATATGCGAATTTAGTGATTTTACTACTTGATTTAAAGTGGTTGTTCAACTTTTACAATTATATTAACATTAATCCGTTGTGCATTATGATAAAATTTCGTCAATTCCTTTAGATTAGCAAACTGATAAAAACGTTAAAAATTATTTAAGCTGCATATTTCATAAAATCCACATAGGGAGTTTCACGATTTACAACAGCAAATACTCTTGATAAAAGTTTATTTCTGATAATGTTTATAGTACTCATTTTGTTTTTGCCTTCATCTACTCTTTTTTTTAAAATGGATTATTAGAGTTAACCTATTTAATCAATTTTTTAAAACCCTTGTTTGTGTTTTCAAACTGATGAAACATTTGATTACTGTGTATACGAACATCAAATGTTAATTTACTGATGTCAATA
>VAPL010990201.1_pt1 | contig 15389 bp, 13 predicted proteins | sample 3395061 | NCBI WGS metagenome assembly VAPL01 (sample SAMN08290444, study PRJNA428436) | hydrothermal vent metagenome | isolation source: Deep-sea hydrothermal vent chimney 2 | place: Pacific Ocean: Juan De Fuca Ridge | depth 2182 m m | reverse complement strand
TACGCAACATCGCACGTCTCGAGGGCACCCTGGACGGTCCCATCCTCGCCGTACGGACCGTGGAGGACGGGGAAGGCGACGTCGAACTCGATCTCATCCGACCCAACACGCAACGTGCCATTCGGAACGCTCAGCTGCACGGACCGCCCTTCGGCCCTGAAGGGCCGGGAGGACGTATCGGCGAGATACCACGAACCATCCCTATCGATCCCCACCGGTATCACACGGTGCCCGGAGTCGATGAGGGCGTCGTGCACTGATACCGCAGATGCACACGAAACCTCATGTTCCGAGGATCGCCCACCGAAGAGAAGGAGTACCTGAGCCATGGTGAAAGAGTACCGTGTCGCGCACGCACCGCTGAGGATTGGAACCTGTGGGTGAACGAGACCTGATAATCGACTACCGCGTGAAGGTCATCACCACGGGACTCATCGTCTCGTGGTTCGGCTTCGTCGTCTTCTCCCTGTGGACCTTCTCCCTGCCCGATGTCGACCCCACATCGATGATGATCGCCCTGGGTGGATTCTTCATCGGTCTCGTCATCCTGACGTTCGCCCCATGGCGGTCCCTCCTCACCTCACCCGTCGGTGATTGGCTGCTGCTCGTTTGGACGATGGCTGCGATCCTCGCGGTCTTGATGTTCGAGCTTCGAAGAATGGACCAGCCAAACGGAATGGGATTCCTCCTCATCGTGTTCTTTACGGCAGCGACGCTCACGCCGAACCGAACACTGATAACGATCGGCACGATCGCTGGAATCGCGTACGCTGCAGCCGTCATATCGTTCAACGGGATCGAGGCAACAGCTCTGGTCGGCCACCTGCTCCCGTTCATAGGTGCAATCGTGTTCGTTCTGCTGCTCTCCGTTGGGATCCGCGCACAACTCGAGCAGACGAGTGACGCCTATCACCAGCTCGCCCGGCGAGAGGCGGCGCTCGTCGACCAGGAACGCGAGCTTTCACAGCTCTACGACGTGTCGAGAACGATCGGTGCCGGGTCCAAGCTCGATGAGGTCCTCCCTGAACTCGTCGGCCGTGTGGCGATGTCGGTCAACGCGCGACTCGGTCTCGTGCTCCTCTACGATCCAGAGAGTGAAGCGCTCGATCTGATGTCTCCGATCTGGGTAGCGGGCCACACGGTTCGCGCCGACGCTTTCCACCTCGGACTCGATGAGTTCGGTATCGGGCAACGCGTGTTCATGAGCAACGATGCCGAGGTGATCAACGAGATCTCGCGAGAACACATCCGGGATCGACTCGTCAGCGAGCTCGAGGCGGAACGTGTTGCCGCAGTTGCTCTCCGTGTCGGCAACCGAACTATCGGCGTCCTCCTCGTTGGCGACAAGGCCGATACGTTCTCGGAAGCCGATCTCGACACCCTGCATTCAGTGGCAGCTCCCGCAGCACTCGTGTTGAACCAGATGGCACGCTACGAGCAAGCTCGTTCGACGAGCGAGCGAATGGCCGAGCTCGCTCAGCTGAAAACCGATTTCGTATCGGTCGTCTCACACGAGCTCCGCACACCGTTGACGTCGATCATCGGCGCCCTGGGAACGCTCCAACGCCCAGAACTCGCCCCGCAGGACCCAAGAGCCCGCCAGCTCGTCGAGATGGCTGCGAAGCAATCGAACCGGCTCAAAACGCTCATCGAGGATCTTCTGGTGGTCTCTCGGATCGAGGCCGACTCTCTCCCGATGCGTCCGAGCACGATCGAACTCGAGCCGTTGCTCGACGGCCTTCTCGAGTCCCTTCCCAACGGCGACAGGGTCCTGTTCGAACCTGGTGATGCGATCACGACCGTGATCGCAGACCCCGACCACCTTGCCAGGGTGTTCACGAATCTCGTGGACAACGCCATCAAGTACGGAGGTGACGGTCCGATCGAGATACGCACCACGATGGGACGCGGCGAGGTTCACGTCTCGGTCGTCGATCACGGCCCCGGTATCCCTTACGAACAGCACGACCGCATCTTCGAGCGTTTCACACAGCTACAACCTCACGCAACGAGATCCAAAGGTGGGGCAGGACTCGGACTGTCGATCGTCAAGGGTCTCGTCGAGGCGATGGGAGGACACGTCTGGTACGAGCCCTCGGTCGGTGGCGGGGCGACGTTCACCGTCGCTATCCCGACTCCCTGATCAGAATCCCTCGGTCTCCCCCGCCGCAACGGCGTGGAACCCACCGTCGACGTGCACGATCTCGCCAGATGTTGCCAATGCGAAGTCCGAAAGGAGGACGCAAGCCATCTTGGCTACCGGTGATGGGTCTCGAGGATCCCAGCCAAGCGGTGCTCGCACCTGCCAGAGGTTCTCGAACTGCACGAACCCTGGTATCGACTTCGCTGCCACCGTTCCAAGCGGCCCTGCCGACACCAGGTTGACACGGATGCCTTCCTTACCCAGATAGCGGGCAAGGTACCGGTTGACCGACTGCAGCGCGGACTTGGACACACCCATCCAGTCGTAGGCCGGCCACGCCAGCGAGTTGTCGAAATCGAGACCGACCAACGCTCCACCGCCCGCCTTGGCGAACAAGGGTCGCAACCCGGTCGCAAGCGTCTTGTACGAGAACGCCGACGTCAAGAAAGCGATGCTCGCCGATTCTGCCTTCGTCTCGAGAAACGAACCTCCGAGTGCGTCTTCGGGTGCGTAGGCGATCGCGTGCAACGCACCGTCGATGCCACCCCACTTCGTGTCGAGCTCTGCAGCCAGAGCGTCCATGTGGGCGGGCTCGTTGATGTCGAGCTCGAGGACGTCGGCGTCCTCGGGGAGTCGGCGTGCAGATCGCCTGGTCAGAGAGAGTCCACGCCCGAACCCGGTGAGAACCACCTCAGCTCCCTGTTCCTGGGCGACCCTGGCGGTATGCCACGCGATCGAGTCGTCGGTGAGCACACCGGTAATCAACAGCCGTTTGCCAGCAAGCATCCTCACCCCTCGTTCGTTGGAATCAGACAATAGACAGACCGTTACGACACGTTGGCCCAGGCACGCAGCCCGAGCCCCATCACGAACAGCAGCAGGATACCGTAGGTCAGCGCCGGCTTTCGTGCCATCGTCGTGCGGTACAGGTACGCGAGCGTCAACACGACCACGATCACGACACCGTAAAAGACGTGGAACGCGTTGCCGGGCCGCTCTCCGTTGCTGTACATGTAGACACCGGCCGCCACCTGGATCAGGATCGCAGCTATCGCCGCACCTCGAGCCCAGACGAAAAGACGCGGAGGCTCCTTCTTCATGATCGCCAGGGCAAGCCCCCAAATGCCCACGGCACCGGTGCTTGCGATCGCCACATAGAACCACGTCTGGTGGAACTGCAGAACCGTATCGAGATTCACCCCGACCTCCAAGGTCACGTGTAAACGACGAGTCACGAGAACCCACCGTGGTGGGGTAGGTTATCGACATGATGGAACTCCACCCACACGACATAGCACACGGCGGCGAAGCGGTCGCACGCCACGACGGTAAGGCGTACTTCATCCCGGGAGCGATGCCCGGTGAGGTCGTCACGGCAACCGTCGTCGAGGACAAGGGCTCCTGGGCCCGTACATCGCTGGTGAGCGTGATCGCAGAGTCACCCGCCCGACGAACCCCACCGTGTCCGCACGCCTCCGATTGCGGCGGATGCCAGTGGCAGTTCGCCGATGAGGAAGAACAGCGCAGATGGAAACGATCGACTGTCATCGGCCAACTCGAGCATCTTGGCAAGATCGACACGCCGCTCGTCCACGAGACCGTCGCAGCAGGACCGGACCTCGGGTACCGCAACCGGATGGATTTCCGTGTCGTCGATGGGTCGCCGGCCTTGTTCCGCCAACGGTCCAACGATCTCGTCCCGCTGAGAGAGTGTCTGTTGATGGTGCCCGAGCTTCAAGAGGTGTTCTCCCGGTTGGGCGACCTCTCGGGCGTCGAACGCATCACGTTGCGGGCGGGAACCAACACCGGATCTGTGATCGCCGTCGTGGAGGGCGATCTACCAGATCAGATCGACACATGGGGTATCACCGTGGTCCATCGAACGGACCGAGGGATACAGACCGTCATCGGAAACGACGTCCTCACCGAGATCATCGACGGTGTCACGTTCACGATTCCCTCCGATGGCTTCTTCCAGAACAACACCGATGGTGCCGAAGCGCTCGTGCGGCTCGTGGGCGATGCTCTCGATGTCGAACCGCATGAGACGTTGCTCGACGGCTACTGCGGAGTTGGGCTGTTCGGTGCCACCGTCGGACGATCTTGCGGGCGCGTCGTGGGGATCGATTCGACCCCCGGTGCCGTCAAGTACGCCCGCATGAACCTTGCGAACGCCGGTATCGACCACCATGTGATCGCAGGTTCCTTCACCAAGGACATCGAAGCTCTCGACGAGTACTGGGACGTCGCCGTCGTCGATCCACCCCGCAAGGGTCTCGGAGCTCGAGGGGTGGAGGCAGTCACCGCAGCGATGCCCCGACGGATCGCCTACGTCGCCTGCGACCCAGCGTCACTCGCACGGGATGCGCGCACGCTCTCTGAGTACGGCTACGAGTTCGTCGAGGCGACACCGGTCGACATGTTCCCCCAGACCTACCACATCGAGATCGTTGCCCGGTTCGATCGCCTCCAGCTCGACGACGACGATGCCTCAGACCGGGACGACTCGTGACCGCAGTATCGGCTGAACCTCCTCGATGAGACTCGAGACACCGCACCAACGGCGACGGCGACACGCCATCGAGGCCCCGTTCCCCGAAGCCTGGAGCGAGATCCTGGACGACGACATGGTGCACTGGCGTTGGCTCGACGACGATGAGAGGAGTCGCCTCGAGGACCTCATCAAGGCGTTCCTCTTCGACAAACGGTTCGAATGGGTGAGCGGCATGGTCGAGTCGGAGGAGGTCAAAGTACTGGTTGCTGCTTCGGCCTGCCTGTTGATCCTCGGCCTCGAGCACGCCTACTACCGCGACGTCGGATCGATCATCATGTACCCGAGTAGTGTCGTCGTCGCGGGCCGGCGATCGGCACCACAGCCAGGGCAGTTCGAGACTGATGCGATCGTGCCGATCCTCGGCGAGTCGTCTCTGCACGGGCCGATGGTGATCGCCTGGGACGCTGCGAAACGATCGGCGGCGCATCCTCACACGGGCCACAACGTCATCTACCACGAGTTCGCTCACAAGATCGACATGGCAGATGGATCTGCCGACGGTCTCCCTCCAATGGACCGAGCCTTGCGAGACACCTGGGAGGAGATTTGTTCACGCGAGTACAACGCTGTGAGAGATGGCACGAGCGACGACCTGCTCCGCGACTACGCAGGGGTCAATCGTGCAGAGTTCTTCGCTGTGGCGACGGAGCTCTTCCTGGACCGCCCGATCGACATGGAGATGCACAAACCCGATCTCTACGGTGTGCTACAAGGCTTCTACCAGCAGGACCCTGCTGCTCGAGCGCGCAGGCATCGCCGCGGGACACACAGTGTCTAGATCTCGTCGAGGAGCCGTTTGCGCTTCTCTTCGTACTCATCTGGTGAGATGAGCCCCTCGTCGCGCAGCGCAGCGAGTTTCCGAATCGACGATGCCGCATCGGGGGTTGGAGGCATGGGCTGGGAGGGAGCAGCCCCACCTGTGCCGCTGAGTTCGATCGTGCGCTGCTCTCTCGTCTTGTAGAGCAACGTCTGGAACTGGTCGGGGCGCGGGATGTTCGAGAACTTGCTCTGGCCCGACGATCCGGCAGACTCGATCAGCAGGTCACCGGCACCGAGCATGCGTTCGAAGACGCTCTGGGAAAAGTTGACGTTCGTGATCCGTTCGAGCGGTATCTCCACACCGGACTGGGCGATCAGACCCACCCTGGTGACGAGCCGCTCGGTCGTCAACACGTACCGGGTGAACCACCAGTTGACGAGCGGCCTGATGACGAGGAACCCGGCTGCTGCAAGCACAGCAATGAGCCATACCCACCACAGACCTCTGACGAACCAGGTTGTGACACCGAGCACGACGATGAGGAGAACGAACCACAGGAACGGGATGAACAGCAGCTTCCAGTGCGGTCGGAATGAGGTGATGATCACCTCATCGTTGCTGAGCGCATCTTCGGGCCAAGACATGGGGCCATCCTAGCCGATGGCCGGGGGCCCAGGACCGGAGCCCGGGCGCGAGAAACCCCAAGGAAGCCGGAGCCCCCTTGGGGTGTTCTCTGCGTCCCCTCCGACCTTTCGGCCGTCGGTTTCGCTGCTCCGCAAGCGGAGCCGGATGCGAATCGAGACTCGCACCCATCCCCCTGGGAACCGCCCCGACCTAAGCCGAGAGGCGAGGTGTGAACCCCGGACACCCGGAGGTGCCCTCTCAAGGAGCCAGTCTGTTGCCAGACCGGTTGCCGGTTTTGAGGCCGGCCGCCCCGAGTTTCCCCGTGACGCTCGCCTCCGGGTTTCCCCGGTTGCGGACCGCTTCGGGTTGCCCCTCTGCAGTACTCATAATCTGCCACAGACCAGAGGTTCTCGCAACTCAGGTCGGTACTTGATTTTCGCGCTTCACAGCCATTTTTCGCGGTCCTTGGTACCGTTGGGAAGTGACCCTCTCAACTGCCCTGATGCGCACCGTGATCGCCCTCGCGCTCGTTGGTTCCGGGTGTTCCATCTCGCGCCCCGACGTCACAGGGACCAGCACCGTAACACCCTCATCGACCCCGTTTCCGGCCGATCTCACGGCCGATCTCACGCTCGACCCCGACGGCATCGGGCCGTTCTCACTCGGTGACGAAGCTGTCGTCGTGCTCGAGGGGATCTCGGCGATCATCGGGGGCTGGGACGTCGATTCCGCCGACGACGTCACCGGCGTGCAACTGCCGGACTGCGCCGGGGGGACGCCGCGCGTGGTTGCTTGGGGGTCCCTCGCTCTGGTGTTCACCGGGGACGCGGATCGCGAGGTTCTCACGAGTTGGTCCTACGGGTTCGACCCGTTGACCGGCAACTCACAGGATCTGCGCCAACTGGGCCTCGTGACCGCCGCGGGGATCGGCCTTGGATCGACGAGAGCCGAGCTCAGCGATGTGTACGGCGGTGCCATCTCATTCATCGACCGGCCCCCCATCGACAGTGCCGTGTTTGCGATCGATGCGGATACGACACCACACCTGTCCGGAAAACTTGACGCAGCGGGCCCGACCGGGATCGTCGACCTGATCCAGATCGAGCCGACCTGCTGAGGGGACGGAGTACTTGGTGCTTGGTACTTGGTACTTGGTACTTGGTACTTGGTACTTGGTACTTGGTACTTGGTACTTGGTACTTGGTACTTGGAACTTGGTACTTGGAGGACGCGCGGATAGGGACGGTCGAGCGGTTCGGTCCTTCTCAGAGACCTTGATAGCGCCGGGGTATCGGTGGAATGCGGCAGCACCCATGAATAGTCCGGGGTTTCGGACGGTGAACTGTGATCCCAACAGCTGAATCCCCCAACTCACCAACTACCGAGTACCAGATACCAGATACCTCCAGACGCGAAGAACCCCGAGGAAGCTCGACCGAAGTCTTGCCCTCTCGGGATTCTCCTGTGAAGCGACGATGTCGCTCCAGTCCGGGTCTCGTCGGTTGCCCGACTCCACCCGGGGTGGCTCCTCCCTTGCTGGTGGCCGAAGCCGCCAGGTTCGCTTGGAACCTGCCACTTCGAGCCGAGGCTCTCGGTGGCGTCCGTTTGCAGCCGAGGCTGCATCCGGTGGTGATCGACCTTTCGGCAGATCCCCGTTGATCTCTCGAAGTCTGGGCTCCTCCTCGAGATCGGAACCGATCGCCGAGGCGATCAGCTGGCGGGTTCGGTTGCCCTTCGCCGCCCGGCACCCGGTTTCCCGGTGGACCGACTCGGGTGAGGAGTCGGGCCTGTGCCCATCCTTCGGCTTGCGCCTCCGGACAATCTGAAAAATAGATGAGTCGACGTGCAACCGCAACCCACACAGCTTCTTGGTTTTCGCGACCCATATCGAGTTTTCGCGACGTGTCGCGAAAGGGGTCGGGAGCCCAGGATCTGCGGGTGATCGTCGCACAGAGACAGAATCGGGCACCCGCTCCCCGATTCTGTCACACCCGCCAGGTACGCTCCTGACATGGCGAACGATCCAACGAACACCACGATCACTCCTCCGAAGCTGACATCCCTGTCACCGAGCCGTGCTAGCGATTTCAAGACCTGTCCACAGCTGTACAAGTTCAAATCGATCGACAAGATCCCGACCGTACCGACCGTCTATCAGGCACGGGGCACCACTGCGCACCTCGCGCTCGAGCGCCTGTTCGAACTTCCTGCACACGAACGGACGCCGGATCGGCTCTACGAGCTGTTTCGATCGGCGTGGATGGAGCTCAAGGCACAGGAGTATCCGGAGCTCTTCGCTTCGGCAGACGACGAACGCACGTGGGGTATCGAGTCGCTCGGGCTCCTCGCGTCCTACTTCACCGTCGAAGATCCAACGTCGTTCGAACCGCTCGAGCTCGAGATGGACCTCACCGTCGCGGTGAACGACATGACCATACGAGGCATCCTCGACCGCATGGAGTCGGTCACCGAGACCGCACCCGACGGCAGCTCGAGAGAGGTTCTCGTCATCACGGATTACAAGACGGGCAAGGCACCACCCGAGAAGTATGCGAACAAGGCGTTCTTCGCCCTCAAGATCTACGCCCTGTTGATCCGCATCACGAGAAACGTCACCCCAGACCGTCTGCGCCTGCTCTACCTCAACGGGCCAACCGAGTACACGATGGACGTCACCGACGCCCAGCTCGATGCAATGGAGCGCCAGCTCGAGGCACTGTGGGCAGCCATCGACCGTGCCATCTCCACGGGACGATGGCCTGCGAAGAAGTCACCGTTGTGCAACTGGTGCGACTTCAAGACCGATCTGTGCCCCGTTTGGCAGGATGACAACGAGGAGACGTCGTGAGCTGCTCGATCGTCGTCTCGCGGTAAGGATCCACTGGTGCTCCCGAACGAGACAAGGGTGACTCCGGAGCTCTGGAACGACCACACGGCGCTCGCCGGCCATCCACAGATCATCGTTGGTGGCCCTGGTACCGGCAAGACCCAGTTCCTCATCGCACGTGTCGAAGCTGCAGTGCGCGACGGCGGGATTGCACCTGAAGAGATCGTCGTACTCGGGTTCTCTCGCTCGGGCGTCGCCGACCTCACCAGACGCCTGGTCGACGCCCTGGGGCCTCCGGCGTACCGGATCAGTGTCACCACCTACCACGCTCTCGCGATGCGCATCGTCGAAGCGAACGCCGCAAGCCTCGGGTGGGAGAAGACTCCGACCGTGCTCACTGCAGCAGAACAGGAGCAACTCGTCGCCGAACTGCTCACCGAAGAACCTCCCGGAAACTGGCCGGCCGGGTATCGAACGCTGCTCGACTCGTCCATCATGGCCGGTGAGGTCACCGACTTCATCCTGCGGTGCCACGAACAGCTCGTCACAGCCAACGATCTCGCTTCGATGACCGATCCGCGTTTCGTCGCGATGGCCGGGTTCCTCACCCGCTACAACGAGCGACTCGACACCGAGCACCGCACCGACTACGGACGGATCCTCTCAGAGGCCATCACAGCACTCGAGCGGTGGCCTGGGAAGGCCACACGATTCCGTCTCGTCGTCGCAGACGAGTACCAGGATTCGTCACCGGCGCAGGCCGAGATGCTGTTCCTCCTCGCTGCGTCGTGTCGGGATGTCGTCGTCGCCGCAGACCCCTATCAGTCGATCTACTCGTTTCGCGGTACGGACATCACCAACGTGTTCAGTTTTCCCCGCGATGCACACGATCGGCTCGGCATCCAAGCAGAGCGAATCGTTCTCACCACATCGTTCAGGGTCCCGACGGAGATCCTCGACGCCGCAGTCGGCGTCACAGCCAGAGCGCTCCCTGGCGGTGCCGGGAAGGTCCTCAGCACCCGCACCGGCGGATGCGTTGCATCCCACACGTTCACAACGACGTCTGACGAGACCGAGTGGCTGGCATCGGACATCGAGCGGGTACATCTGCTCGACGGCGTTCCCCTCGAGAGAATCGCTGTGTTCACGCGATCGAACACCGACTTCGGAGTCGAACTCGCATCGGCACTCGAACGCCGCTCGATCCCCCACTCCTTCACAGAAGGTCGACTCACCGACGAACCCGTCGTACGCCTCGTCCATGACCTCGTCACGGCTGCAGGAGCAGGCGAGGACACCGATCTCGCTATCGCCAGGGTTCTCACGAGTCCGTTCTTCTCGCTGCCCTACGGGGCGGTCAACGACATGACCCGGCTCGCCGGTTCGGGAACATCCTGGAGCGATGTGATCACACAGCGGGTCCCCGAAGGCGCTCCACTCGCTGCACTTCTCATGGATCCCACATGGGCGTTCGACGTCCCTGCGCCCGCGGGCCTCTGGCATCTGTGGGCGACGCTTCCTCAGCTCGTCGACGTTGCTCTCGACGACACCCGAGCGGGTGATCGCAGAGCATGGTCGGCGTTCGGCCAGGTTCTCACGAGGCTCGTCGAGAGGTCTCCCGGGGCTACGCTCGCCGATCACGGCGAACTCATCAGCGGCGCCGACTTCGAAGCAGATCCACTGTTCACGTTCCGCGCCGCCGACGGCGGAGGTGTCACCCTCTCGACACTTCACCGTGCCAAAGGCACCGAGTTCGACGTCGTGTACATCGCGCACGCCGTCGAGGGCGAGTTGCCCGACCTGCGATCCAGAGACTCCCTTCTCGGCGTTCGCCTCCTTAACCCACATCTTCCAGCGGACACGAATGACTACGTCGCCTTCCGACTCGACGAAGAGCGGCGGCTCGCGTACACCGCCATGACGAGAGCGACTTCACGCGTGGTGTGGACGGCAACGAGCAACGACCAGGACCACCAGGGCTCCCAACCGAGCCGGTTCCTCTCCCTCGTCGCGCCAGTGACCCGGCCACGCCACAACACGGATCCGTTGACGCCGCGCTCGTTCGAGGCTTCGCTCCGCCGGATCCTCAAGGACCCAGTCGCGTCTCCGATCAACCGGTTGGCAGCACTCGATGTCCTCGCACGTGGTCCCGATCTCGGCCTCGCGCACCCGCTGGAACGGTACGGCACCCTCCAACGTGGTCCCGACGACCGGATCGTCCCCGAGAGGCTTCGTCTGTCCCCGAGCCAGGCAATGGCGTATGAAGCCTGCCCTCGCAAGTACGCCGTCGAACGCTACCTCCTCACCCAGGACGACACGAACGACTACATGCGTTTCGGTACGCTCATCCACACGATCCTCGAGGAAGCTGAGAAGGCTGCACTCGACGACGGACGGGCTCGATCAACTCGCAAGGAGGCCCAGGTGTGCCTCGATCGGCTCTGGAGTGACTCCGGGTTCGACGATGACGCCGTCGGCAGGTCCTGGCACGCGCGGGCCGAGGCGACGCTCGACACCCTCTACGATCTCTGGCCCGCCTCAGGACGACCGGTCTCCCTCGAGAAGGGCCTCAAGCTTGCAATCGCGGGTGTCGAATGGTTCGGCCGTGCCGATCGGATCGAGCAGCGCGGCGAGGAACTCGTTGTCGTCGACTACAAGACATCGGGTCAGACGGTCACCGTTGCAGAGGCGGCCGAGTCGATCCAGCTCGGCTACTACCTCCTTGCCGCCCGCAGCGACGAGTCCCTCCGTTCACACGGCCCTGTGACGGGAGCCGAGTTCTGGTACCCGCGGGCGAAACCGACGAAAGACAGCATCGCGAAGCGGGCGTTCGACGTGGGATCGCTCCGCACTGTGACCACCCGGCTCGAGGAGATATCCACCGCGATCGCCGATGAAGCTTTCGATCCGCTCATAGGCCGGGCCTGTACGGGGTGTGACGTCGCTCTCGTATGCCCTGTACGACCCGAAGGTAGAGAGGCGTTCATCCGATGACAGGGTTCACACCGACACGAGAACAGCGAGCCATCATCGAATACCCCCCCGTCCCTCTGCGCGTTGTTGCCGGCGCCGGAACGGGGAAGACGACGACGATCGTCGAGCGTCTCGCCGCGGGAGTCCGACGCGGTGGCGACCCGACCAGGGCCCTCGGTATCACCTTCACCAACAAGGCGGCCGACGAACTCCGGATCCGTCTCCGGGCGGCGATCGGTGATCGGTCTGATGGCAGAGAGGTCGAAGTCGCAACCTATCACGGTTTCGCGACATCGATCCTCGAGGAGTTCGGGGCGTTCGTTCGCTACCGGCCCACGACGTCCCTGATGGATGAAGGCCATCGTTCCGAACTCGCGTACCGTGTCCTGCGCGGACTCGACAGTACGGGACTCGACCTCGCGGCGCTCTCAAAGCGCAAGGAAGAACTCCTCGCAATGGCAGACGCCATGACGGCGAATCTGCTCACCGTCGATGACATCGAACGCGTCGCACCGAACGATCCGGACGAGGTGTGGCAGAAACGCATCGCGCTTGCCCATGCCGCCGAGAGTTACGCCGCGGCCAAGTATCAACTCGACTTCCTCGAGTTCGGAGATCTCATCCGACTGGCCGTCGATCTCGTCGAAGGCTTCGACGAGATCTCGTCACAGCTCGCCGCTCGCTACGACACCGTGCTCCTCGACGAGTACCAGGACACGGACCCCGCCCAACGTCGCCTTCTCACGGCTGTGTTCTCGGGCCGTGAGACAGCCGTGACGGCCGTCGGCGATGCCGACCAGACCATCTATGAGTGGCGTGGCGCCTCCCTCGAGAACTTCATCGATTTCCCACAGCACTTCCCACGGCCCGACGGCCTTGCCACAGAAACCCTGCCGTTGAGCATCAACCGTCGTTCCGATAGGGTCGTTCTGGATCTCGCGAACGAGATCCAGACCCTTCTCCCCCGTCTCGAGGCGTCCAAACCGCTCACGGCGAACGACGACGCTGCCGACGGAGTTCTCGAGGTCGGCTGGTTCACGTCCGATCTCGAGGAGGCGGCATGGATCGCAGAAACGATCGAAGAACGTCACCGGACAGGGCAACCGTGGTCCGGGTTCGCCGTCCTGTGCCGCAAGCGATCGACGATCCCAGCCATCGTGCGTGCCCTGCGTCGGGCAGAGATCCCCCATGCTGTGAGCTCGATGGGTGAGCTCCTCACGATCCCGGAAGTTGCAGATCTACTCGCCTGGCTCAGGCTTCTCGGAGATCCAGGCGACGAACCGTCACTCCTGCGCATCTGGATGGGTGGGATGTACCGCGTTGGGATGCGGGACATCTCGTGCCTCGCACGATGGTGCAGCCACTCCCAAGGACGGGACCTCGCCGTTGCGCTCGAACACCTCGACGAGGTCGAAGGTCTCACGCCCGACGGCCAAGAACGCCTCGAGAGGTTCAGATCGCACCACGTCGATCTCCGTGCTCGGGCCCAGATGCTCCCTGTGCCACGCACGCTGTCGATGGTCATCGACCAGCTCGGTTTCTGGGATGAAGTCGCTGCCCAACCATCTCCGCAGTCGGTCACCGCACGGGTCAACATCGGGCGCTTCGCCTCCCTCGCCCACCGGTGGCGTCCGCTGGACGGCAAGCCGACTCTCGCCGCATTCCTCCGCTACGTCGACGCCCTCGAAGACGCCACGTCTGCTGAAGAACTCGAGGCTGCCGCAGATATCTCCGACGACGTCGTACAGGTCATCACCGCCCACACCGCCAAGGGACTCGAGTGGCCGGTCGTGTTCCTGCCGTGTCTCGCCAAAGGGACGTTTCCCACCCGAGTCCGGACATACGATGATCCAGGTACCTCTGCCCTGTCACTCCCCTACTCCCTCCGCCTCGACCGAGCGTCGTACGTCGATGCAGACTCGGCAGCGACGGCGTCGGATCGCAGAGCGGTGCTCAAGTCCCGCCACGAAGACGCCGAGTGGCGCCTCGCGTACGTGGCGGTAACGCGTGCCAAACACGATCTCATCATGACCGGCCACGCCTGGGACCAGGATGTCGGCAAACCTCGATCGCCCTCACCTCTGCTCGAGATGGCACACACCGTTGCGGGATCGACGACCGTTGCGTGGGTCTCAGAGCCCGGTCCGAAACCGGCACCGATGCCCGAGGAGGACATACTCGACATCCCCGACCCCTTGTTCCCCAACGACTGGGCAACGGCGTTGAGGGATCGTATCGATGATCCACAATGGATCATCGACCACCACATCGAACTGGTCGACGACGTGGAGCGTCGGAGCGAACAGCTCGTGATGCAGGTCGGGAACCTCCAGGTGCCAACGGTGGAGCGCTCGATGGACACCTTCTCCACATCGGTCACGAACCTCGTCGCCCTCGCCGAGTGCCCCCTCAAGTTCAAATGGATCCATCACGATCGCCTACCCCGTCGCCCGCGCATCTCTGCCATCGCCGGCACGAGGTTCCACCGCCAGGTGGAACTCCACAACCTGGGGATCGCGTCTCTTGGCACCTCGACGTTCGATCCCAACGACGTCGGGGGCGTCGACGAAGCTACCGGCGACACCCCGGGCACAGATCGTCGCAACCCGTGGGAGGTGTTCGAGGAGTCGCGTTTCCACGCCTCACAGGCTCGCTTCGCTGAAGTGCCTTTCGTTCTGAGCATCGAACAGGGATCCGTTCGCGGCAAGATCGACGCCATCTACGAGCACGACGACGGGACGTGGGAGATCGTCGACTACAAGTCGGGTGTGCGGCGCGACGCCGAGGCGCGAGACGTTCAACTCGAGGCCTACGCACTCGCCGTCACCGATGGCGCCATCGCAGGAACAGTGCCCGAGCGCCTTCAGGTCACCTTCGCCTACTTCGGAGGTACTGCCTGTGAGGAGGTCTCGACCGATGTGGACGGAACCTGGATCACCGAAGCTCGATCCCACGTCGACGATCTCATCGCCACCGCCGTCACCGGACCTTTCGACCCCCGGCCCTCACCGAGTTGCCGCTGGTGCGACTTCCTCCACCTCTGCCCCGCCGGCCGATCCACCGTCACCTAGGACTCTGGCGCTGATACGGCTCGTATCCGAGCCGTATCAGCGCCAGAGTCCAAACGTGGGGGTCAGTCGTCGGGGAGGAGGTCCTTCGCCTTGTCGGCTGCCATGTCGATCTTGTCGGTGTGCTCGCCACCGGTCTTGTCATCGGCGAAGTCTGCGGCTGCATCGATGCCTGCCTCGACCTTGTCTTCGTTCCCTTCGACGAGATCTTTCGCCTTGCCGGTCACATCATCGAGTAGGCCCATCATGGACTCCTTCCGCGTTCATCGTTCGATCCGATCCATCGACATCCTACCGGGCACCGGTGGACGCGATCGCGCCGTCGACCACGTCGACGACGAACGTCACGGGACCCCAGTTCGTCAGGGACACCTCCATCATCGCGCCGAAGCGGCCGATCTCGACCGGCACCCCCAGACCCCGCACCGTCGCTACGAGGT
>VAPL010639735.1_pt1 | contig 15403 bp, 14 predicted proteins | sample 3395061 | NCBI WGS metagenome assembly VAPL01 (sample SAMN08290444, study PRJNA428436) | hydrothermal vent metagenome | isolation source: Deep-sea hydrothermal vent chimney 2 | place: Pacific Ocean: Juan De Fuca Ridge | depth 2182 m m | reverse complement strand
TTTGTCTATGTAAACTTAATTATGTTCAACTATTTCTTCCTCCTTGCCATCGATGAGTCCGATGAAGAGATGGGTGAAGTTTTCTGGAGTGGGCCGAGGATGTTTGAGTGAACGAAAAGGGTGAGTTCCGCAGGCTAAGAAACCTTTGTACATCTTTTCATAGCGACTATGAGTTCCTGGCGAGTGGTTTTCAGGTCACTTTAGCCAGCAAAAGTGACGATGCGGTGTGCTGGCAAAACAGCGCCCACATTTCGTGAAAAAGCTGGCTTTACTGTTCTCCAATGACCTTCTGACTTGAGCCTGCCTGCCGGTAGGCGGGTGTAAATTGAAAGTTCTTTCTAAGAAGGTTTCATTTTTCTCCTGACTTCTTAGCTTGAGTGTAGTTTGGAGGTTCTTATTGAGAAGTGAATACAGTTGTGCGGATGTGTACTACTGTATTTGCCTCGCAAATAAAACTTTCAAAATGCGCCAAGAGGAAGTTCGGAGTAAATAGCTTTGCTGTTTAGCAGGAACTTCCGGCTAAGATGTCACGTATAAGCCAGCGACACCCCAGAATGTTAGTGCTACCTCCTCGTCCGCCCAGCCATGGAGCAGCATCGAAACCACTGTTAGACCAATCAGCGATGTGAATAAAACTGGCTTCATAAAACTCTTGTCACGGTTCTTTAGTAACGCTTGGCCTAGTAACACGTTTATCCAGATGAACAGTCCCAAGCCCAGTATTCCAACTTCTTGGCCTACCTGTACAAAATAATTCTCGGCTAGTTTAATTTTGCCATCGTTTCGCTGGGATGCAGGTCCTGCAGTTCCCGGTCCTGAGCCTAGTGGATTAGCAATAACATCCTTGACACCCTCCCTGGTAGCCCTGAAGTGTTCTCCTGTAGAATCAACTAGTCCACCTTCACCTGGGTCTTGGTGAAAAATCGTATTTTGCACAAAATCAGTTGTCATGAACACTGCCACAAAAATTAATACAAAGACCAGCAAAACTGGCAACAATCGTCGAACCACCTTCTGGACTTTTTCTGGTGCAAAGAATATCTTAAACGTACCAACAGATACTAGAAGTCCTAACCAGGCACTTCTAGAAAGCGTTAAAAACATCGCCGCAAGCATTACTAGTGCCTGAAGAACTTTCTTCCAGTCATATTTCTTGAAGAACATCGCTACTACCATGGTAATTGGCAATATTAAATAAGCGCCCAAAACATTTGGCCCCCGCGTAGTCGCCGCGTAGCGCACGAAGTCCAGGTTACGATCAATCGTGAAATATGGTGGGATTGTCTCTTTGCTGTAGCCGAACCATTCCAAAAACTCTTTCGGCAAAAGAAGTTGAATTAAAACTATCACTGAAACTACAGTGGCTACAACGAGTAGTGTCATGTTAACTCTCGTCTGTAACTGTTTGGTTTTTACAACCTCGACCAAAACTTGGGCAATCAGAAAAAATGCCAGGAACCGCAAGTTCGCTGCCAACCCATGCAGCAACGCTTCTGTGGTCTGTTCAGTAAACGCTGCCATTATTAGATGTAGCGCACTGTATGCAACTACAACTTTGTTGATTAGTCTGCCAGCTAGCTTGTTTAAAGTAGTCCTATTTCCTAGCACGATAACCACCGAACCTAGCAACATCACTACCAGCAGTAGTTCTTTCCACGACTTAAAGAAAAGTTCATACCCAAAATTCGTATATGCCCAAGTACTAAGAAACCCGTGGAACGGTAAATAGGCAATCAAGAACACAAACAGCCACATCAAAACCGTGGAAACTTGTTTTTGTTGCTCCTTTTTCATCTACCCCTAATTCTACACATGTTATTCAATAATTTCGCCCATCTTGACAGACTAGCCAATTACTGGAGTTATAGGTATAATTTACTGCAGTGACAGGAAACGTAACATTACTATATAGTTTATTTTTGATAGTCAGCGACTTCATCGCCATTCTTCTGGCTTTCGTTTTAGCCTACGTTTCCCGTGTAACTTACTCTGGTGGCAGACCCTTTTCGCCAGTTGCTGCTACAGATTATTTGCAGGCTTTTTTAGTAATCATCCCTCTTTGGCTAATCATCTTCGGCATGCTTGGCCTCTACAACAAACACATCTTCGACAACCGCTTTTCTGAAACCGCCCGCCTAGCTGCCGGCTCACTCATTGGCGTACTCCTAGTCATTGGTTACGAATTCACCACCCAAACAATCGTGTTCCCAGCCAGGAGCGTCGCCCTGTACGGTTTAGTGGCTAGTTTCTTGCTTATCCTGCTCGGTAGAACTCTCCTAAAAGTGTTTCGCCGACAAATGTTCAAAACAGGTTTTGGTGTAACGAACGTTATGCTCATCGGTAGCACCGACGCCACTAAGAAGCTGGCTTCACTACTCGCGAACACTCCGACATCCAGCTACCAAATTGTAGCTGTTGTTGGTAGTAAATCGTCTATTCCATCAGGTTTCGAAGGTAAGCATTACTCCCAGCTGACAGACGGACTCAAAGACATAAACAAGCTAGGAGTACATGCTGTAGTCCAGACACAGTTCTACGAACAAGACCATCGAAACAAACTAATACTCGATGCCGTGCAAGAGAAACACCTTAGCTACAAGCTGATTCCAACTCACGAAGAATTCTTCACCGGTAACCATTCTGTAGACATTTTTCACGGCTTCCCTGTTATATCGGTTCATCATACTCGCCTGCTTGGCTGGGGAAAGCTGGTAAAGCGCCTAATGGATTTCTTAGTTAGCTTAGTTTTGCTCATCGTTCTGTCGCCCATCCTGCTGGCAGTTGCCTTGCTGTTACCTATTTTCGATTTCGGTCCAATCTTCTTTGCACATAAAAGAATTACCCGTTTTGGCCGCAAAGTAACCGTTTACAAATTCCGCACCATGAAAAAGAAATATTCAGGCAAAAACCCAGTTAAAGTTTTTCAGTCAATGGACAGAGAAGACCTCATTAAACAACTCCAGGACAAAGACAGTCAGATAGTAGATGATCCGCGTGTTAGTACTTTCGGTCGTTTCCTTAGACGCACAAGCCTGGACGAACTCCCTCAGCTTTGGAACGTGTTAAAAGGCGACATCAGCCTGGTCGGCCCGCGCGCCATCATCCCTGAGGAGATGGCTCTCTACAAAGAGTACGGTAATCTTCTCCTGGCCGTAAAAACTGGTATCACTGGCCTGGCACAAGTTTCCGGCAGAAGCGATCTGGATTATAAAGAACGTACACGTCTTAATCTCTACTACGTTCAAAACTGGAGCATCTGGCTCGACATAACAATTCTATTCAAAACCATTTTCGTTATCTTTAAAGTTGACAAAACAAGGTAGTAGAAGGTAGATAGCATATGGCAGATAGCAAAATAACAGGATTTGAAAAACTGAGAGTCTGGCAAGAGGCGCAAGAAATCGCTGTGACGAGCTATCAATTAACGGAAAAATTTCCTTCTGCCGAAAAATACAGCCTTGTAGACCAAATCAAAAGGTCTTCAAGCTCCGTCTCTGCAAATATTGCTGAAGGGTTTGGGCGACAGTCTGACAAAGAAAACATACAGTTTTATTCAATTGCGTATGGTTCGTTGCTGGAAACAAAAAGTCACCTCTACCTCGCGACCAAACTTCAATATTTGAATGAAGACGACCTGAAGAATATCTTCGATGAGATTATGGTTTGCCAAAAACAACTTAGTTCACTGATAAAGGTCATTAAGAATGCCTACAAATAAGCCATCTACTGCCTACTATTCTCTCTCTGCTTCCAAGCGTTCTCCGTCTGCCATCTACCGTCTGCCGTCTACTAGCAAACAATTGCGCATTGCGATTGTCTGCGATTGGCTCACCACAATGGGCGGTGCTGAGAGAGTCATATTGGAAGTCCATAAGATGTACCCAAACGCGCCAATATTCACTTCTTCATATGCCTCAAGTAGAATGCCTTTGTTCGCAGACGCCGACGTACGTACAAGCTTTATACAAAAACTGCCGTTCAGTTCAAAACACCAACTATGGCCAGTGCTTAGGCGTTTCTACTTTGGTAGGTTAAAGCTGCGTGGTTACGATTTAGTAATCTCCTTGTCTGGCGCCGAGGCAAAAGCTACACAAGTTCCCGATGGCATTCATATTAATTATTGCTTCTCACCTACTCAATACTACTGGGTAAGACCAGACGAATATATGACGGCCAGCACTGCTGGTGGCGTTGGATTGTTAGACCCTTTGTGGCGCTTTGGTCTAAAACTACTCAAACCCTGGATGAAACGGTGGGATTACCTGGCAGCGCAGCAGCCTGACTACATGCTAACTCTATCGTCCGCAGTCCAAGAAAGGATACAAAAGTACTACAATCGCGACTCAACAATTATCTATCCGCCGGTTGCCGTTGGTAGACTTGCGACAAAGAAAAATCCACCAAAACGAAATGGCTTCCTGATAGTCGGTAGACAAGTTCATCATAAAAGATTTGATTTAGCTGTAGAAACTTGTACAAACCTGAATCTTCCACTCACGGTGATAGGCGACGGCCCAGAACATGAAAATCTGAAATCCATCGCAGGTCCAACAATAACTTTTCTTACAGGTGTCAGCGACGAGGCAATAGTTAGACATTTCCAATCGGCGGAAGGATACATCTTCCCTCAGGAGGATGATTTTGGAATAGTTGCAGCGGAAGCTATGGCCGCAAGCACGCCAGTCATCGCATACAAAGCTGGTGGCGCACTAGATATAGTCCGCCCAGGAAGAACAGGGCTGTTGTTCACAGAGCAAACAGTAGAGTCACTAAGTAAGATTCTACAGAGTTGGAGTGAAACTTCATGGAATAGAAATGACCTTAAGTTGGCAGCCAGTAAATTTAGCTCTGTAAACTTCAAAAAACACCTTAAGCAGTTCGTAGAAGAATTATATAACTAAGCTTAATCTGGTCATAAACGAGATTCTATTATAAACCCAAGAAGTACGACTGCATAGATCATGCGCTTCCCAGCGAAAAGCTATGTATAACTTTGCTTCTACTATGCGTCAGTGCGTATAGCCTATTTTCCACTCCGTATCCATAACTACATCAACGTACAACACAGAGCATATACATCAGATTTAAATATGATTTAAATCTGATGTCGCGGGTGTTGTTATTTTACTTTCTTGGTACAAGTTTTGAAATATTATTTGTAATAAGAGCTGACAGACCTAGTGAACTACTTTGCTTTTTGGTTTCTTTCTGTTCTGTCTTCCTCGGTCTCGGTGCTTCTGTTGTAGTCGTCTTCAAGTCTGAAAGTATTACCAAGTTCTGGTGTTGACACCTCAAAGACCTCGCCGTCGCCCTTGCCACCCTTAAGCCTATGCTTCTGGCCTAGTGCGCAGGTGTAGCCAACGCCTTCTTCCATGTCGATTTCTACCATTTTGCCCGCTGAATCTTCGATAACCAGTGTCATTTTGCCACTGACTAGCATCCAGCTTTCTTGTTTTACGTCATGCGACTGCAAGCTTATTCTAGAATCTTCATTTACATGGAGAATCTTGCCCATGTACGGTAAATCGTCAGGCGTGAAATGAATTTCCCAACCCCACGGCTTCTCTATTCGCCTCGTATATGAATCCGTCCTAAATGTTTCCGTGTCAATACTAGCTCTAAAATCATCAAATTGTAGTTGTTCGCTTTCTTCCATCTTAAACTTTCACCAACGCTTCGACTACTAACGGAGTCTCACGATAACCAGCGACCGCTATAGTATCTATACCCATGGCTTTAACTGGGTAATCATTCTCACCTTCTTCGAGTCTGTCACCTATGAATAAGATGTCTTTTTTCGCTACGCCCAGCGCATCCATCAGTTTATTCATCCCATAAGCTTTATCAACACCGAGCCTAGTAATATCAATCGACGTCTTGCCGCCTACTCGTACCTCAAACTCTGGGAGTTGTGGAGCAACTAAATCTCGAAGTTTTTTCTTCTTACTAGAGTTTGGATCCCATTTCTCTTTTTCTTTGACAGGGGCTCTTTGTCCTAGAGCCGAAAAGGTTATTTGCGAATTCCTATCTTCGATTATTTCACCCCACGTGTCTTTTTCCCAAATGCCGAGCTCTTTAGCCCCTTTCTCGAGAGCTGAAATAATCTTTTTCTTTTCTTCTGGTTTAAAATCTTCAGCATACTGCATGTCCCATTTGTTACTGTCTTCATTCCAGCGATAATATCTAGTTCCGCAGGTCGGTAGCAAATGCATGTTATTGAGCAAACTACTGTCTACTTTTAGATTCCCGAGCAACTGCTCCTCAAACTGCTCGATTTTACCCCCGCTAGTCACTGCAACGATGTATTTCTTGAGTAGCTGTCCGAGCAAATCAGACATTTCGTCTGTAAGAGCGGTTTTCGATGCCGCCAGTGTATCGTCTAAATCAAAAGCTATTACTTTCTTCACTGGTTATCCTCTTCCAATAATTTCTTGGCAATTTCTTTAACTCTTTGGGACATATTCCTGTTAGTCACAACAATTCCTTTGTTGGTCACGACAACAGCAACGTTATCTAAACCAATCACACCCACCTTTATGTCAGTATCGTTCCTGACGAAACTATTTGTTACATCAACTGTAGCTACTTTATCACCTTGAAGCGCATTGCCTTCGTTGTCGTGATGGGAAATAGTGTGCAAATCCTGATAGCTACCAACGTCTATCCAGTCGAAGGTGCCTGGGACCACCAGAAGACGCTCAGAAGGCTCCATGAGGGCATAATCAATAGCGTTGTTTTCGAACTCAAGATAAATCTTTTTCTTTCCTTCGGCGGATTTCGATGTTTCTAGGCTTTTGTAGCATTTCAGTAGGTACGGCGATGAATCACTCATAGAACTTAGCCAAACGTTAAGGGGGGCGGCGAAATTACCGGTATTCCAATAATATTTACCTTCTCGTATATAACCTTCCGCTGTCTGTCTGTCTGGCTTCTCTTTAAAAGAAGAAACCTCGTGTACATCTTTCTCGCCGTTTTCGCTAATTTTCTTGCCTTTCTCAATATATCCAAACCCTGTTGAAGGATACGTCGGCTCAACACCAAACAAAGTAATTCCTTGGTGTTCTTTTGACGTTGCTGCCGCGTGCTTGAGCACATCCTGAAACGCTTTATGATCATGTACGACGTGATCAGCGCTGATAAAAACCAAGGGTACGTCTTCGTCATGCCTACTCTTCATATACTCAAGCGCATAAACCATACAAGAGGCTGTGCCTCTTCTAGCAGGTTCAATAATAATTTGATCATCACTTACGTCTTCAAGCTGCTCTTTCACGCTGTGTGCATGTCCAGCCTCAGTAATGAAATATACTTTCTCCGCAAAATCTTTAACCCTGGCATAGGTATTTTGCAATAAACTACCATCGCCATCGGTACCCTCAAGCTTTAGAAGGTGTTTCGGATACTCTGGTGTTGAAAGTGGCCAAAGGCGCGAGCCAGAACCGCCACAGTTAATAAGTACTATCATGCAGAGACCAATATTAATCCAGGACACCTTAAAGTTCAATAGTTAGTAGGTTATCGTATGCAAATATCCGCGTAGCTAGTTCTCTATTGCGAGATTTGCAGCTGTGCACCGTTTTCAGGTACTACATATCCGTACAGAGTTGGTATAACTCTTAATTCGGTTATGCGTCCGTCCTGATAATCGCATCCAATTGCAAATGATGGTACAGTCGGATGTCGAGTAAGGTTTTTTTGACCAGATTCCTTTAACAGCTCCCATGCATTACTTGTCTGGGTGTATAGATTAGTAGCCAGTTCTAGAACGTCTCTTAGTTGCGTCCCTTCTAAAGTGTCTACTTTGAAAACTACTGGTGCATAGATGTTTTCTTGAGGAAGGTTAATCTTCGTATCCACCCCGTCAAACACGCCAATTCCACGCACAACATCTTCCACAATATCTGACACCCTTTCTGTAGAACCGAGAATATTTTGCGTATATGCAAGTTGTGCTAAAAATTTTCTCTTTTCTACTATGTCTGTGATTTTCTTTTTATAGACATCCGGTTCATTTTCGCGTTTCCCCAGCACATGAATATGAGCTGTTTCTTTCGTTTGAGCCGAAAAACCTGAATCAAAGCCAAGAGCTATCGTTACCTGAACAGTGTCGTTATCTGTTATTTCAGAAATGAATTCTGCATCAATTGCTACTGCCTCAGATAGACTATCAAACAATTTCTTCTTGTCCTCGTCTTCCATGTCCGCAATCCGATCCCATGTAAACAAAGATTCTTCACCAACAGCCCACACCACATTATGGGGTGCTTTCTCGACTGATTCATAATTACCAATATCGCTATGGTTAAAATATTTTGCTTGGGTTGCAAAATAACGTTCAGATTCAATGGTATTACTAACTCCAGAGTGAGGACGCCCTGCTTCGCCGATAAATACATGGAGGTTGTCACCATTAACATCGGCAACTGTGATGTTGCTTTCGCCAAACAGTCGGCGTGATTCTTCGTATATCATTCCGTAGAACGGCTCAACTCCATTGAGCTCACCTATTCCTGCTTCTTTCCCTTGAGTCTCGGCAAGACTTTTTGCGTAATCTCCAAGCTTTATTGCGTCAAAAGTAGTAAGCATGCTGGGCTGCAAGAAGCCTTCGTCGTAGTAGCCTGCTTCACGAATGAAGTCACGTAATCCTGGTGCTGAGTCTGGTGTTTTCATAATAGAGTTATTACTATAACATAATTAATAATTTTTTCAAGTATACATTACTGCCTGACTGTAGTCGAGATATTCTTGCAGACTATTCAGAGAAGTCGTATGGAATCAAGCTGTCAGAATTATAGGGCTTTTCATTGTGTACCAGCAGTAGCGTTGGTTCTTCTACGAGAAGCTGATGTGCGGTTTCCGTAGGTATATACATCCTTGACCTAGACGGAATATTTTCAAATACTACCTCAAAACCAGTATCAACATCTCTGAGGTGTAGTGTCGCCACGGCACCGTCAACCAAGAAAAACTTCTCTGGCTCTGCGTGATAATGATTGCCTAGTTCCATCCGCTCACCCTCTGGTGCTTTATGAATATCAAGCAGCTTTGTGCTCGCCCAAGATACATCCAATTCACCATTCCAATCTTCTACAATAGCTCGTCGATCGTCCTCGTGCGCTGGAACCACCTTTACTACTAGTCCAACTGGAAAATCGCCTAGTCGCGAATACCTATTGTTTCTTAATATCTCATCTTTTACATCTTCGTCAGACGACAGTGGCAACCGGTCGACAGCAAAATTTATTACTTCTAGTTTCGGCATCCTACTACTCCTTTAATTACATGTCATCTAATTATACCTACATTAGCATTTTTGTTTGTTTGTGTCAAGTTCATTGTCTCGTTTTCGTTTTCTTATCTGGGTTTAATGCAAAAGTGTTATTATTTTATGGTTAGTATTTTAGAGGAGCTTGTAACTAATGAAGATTACGGTTATTGGAAGTGGCTACGTCGGAACTACCACAGCGGCAATATTAGCAAATAGCAGTCATCAGGTAACAGTAATTGATATCGATGAAAGCAAGGTTGAAATAATCAATTCCGGTAAATCACCTTTTTTTGAAACTGGTATCTCGGAGCTTATTCAGGCTGCAGTAAACATTAGTAGCCTCCGAGCAACAACTTCATACGAAGACGGCATAAAGGGTGCGGAAGTTGTCTTTTCGTGTGTTGGAACACCAGACAAACCAGATGGCAGTTCTAACCTCGAATATATTTTTGCCACCGCTAAATCAGCTGCCAAGTACATGGATGATGGCGTAATCTTTGTACAAAAGAGCACTGTGCCTGTCGGCACTGGAAAAAACGTTATTGATCATATCGCTAAGTACTCGAACAAAAACATTCGTTATGTCTCAAGCCCTGAGTTTCTGCGTGAAGGCTCTGCTGTTTCCGACACGTTACTGTTCGATAGAGTTGTTGCAGGTGGCAGCGAACCGACCGCCGTTGAGAAAATCTTGGAAATTTACCTGTCCATCGAGAGCAACAAGCAAATGATAGATGATATTGCCAAGATAGGCATACCAGCGTCGGCCCTAACTCCTAACAAAGGCCAGTACATTGCGACCTCTCTTGAAAGTGCCGAACTTATTAAGCTAACCGCCAACGCTTTTCTAGCCTTAAAAATCTCTTTTGCAAACTCCATAGCCAAGCTCGCTGACAAAACAGATGCCGACATCGCGGAAGTTATGGATGCCGTAGGCAGCGACAGGCGCATCGGAAGAGCGTTCCTTTACGCTGGCCGAGGTTATGGTGGTGGTTGTTTCCCGAAGGATGTCAGCGGACTCATCATGAGTGCAAAAGAATACGATGTTGATTTAGAGATTATGGACTCAGTTGCAAAAGTAAACGCCACTATGCCCAAGTACGTCGTGGACAAATTAAAGGAATCAGAGGGGAAATTAAGTGGTAAGAAAATTACTGTACTAGGTTTGTCGTTTAAGGAAAATACTAGTGACTCCAGGCGCTCACCAGCCGTGCAAATAGCTAACTTGCTTGCCCAGGAAGGCGCAGAGGTGGTAGCTTACGACCCCCAAGCTAACGGTGACGCAAAAAGGGATTTAGATGAATCAATCAACGTAAATGACTCTGTCGAAGAAGCTGTCATAGATGCTGACATTTTGGTTGTTGCTACCGCCTGGGACGAGTTTAAAGACATGAATCTTGCTACAATAGCGGAGCGCATGAAAGGCAATGTTTTTGTGGATGCCATGAACGCTTTTGATAAAAAAGATGTTGTGGGTGCTGGATTTAAATATATTGGTGTTGGGAGATAGGAAAATACATGAAATTAATTATTCAGATACCGTGTTTAAATGAGGAGGAGACCTTACCTTTAGTGTTCGAGAAAATGCCGAAGAAAATTAAGGGTATAGATGTTATTGAAACCCTCATAGTTGACGACGGTTCCACCGACAAGACTGTAGAAGTAGCCAAGAAACTTGGCGTTAATCACATCGTATACCACGCCAAGAACATGGGGCTGGCTCGTTCATTCGCGGACGGCATCGATGCCGCACTAAAACTTGGAGCTGACATTGTTGTAAACACCGACGGAGACAACCAATACCCTCAGGAGCGTATTCCTGACCTTGTTCGACCAATCCTAGATGGTGAGGCAGAAATTGTAGTGGCCGACAGACAAACAGACAAAATCGCTCATTTCAGCACTCCCAAGAAATTTCTGCAAAAGTTTGGCAGTAAAGTTGTCAATATGGCAGCTGGAACAGACATTCCAGATGCCGCCAGTGGTTTCCGCGCATATTCCCGTGACGCTCTTATGAAGATAAACATCATGACCGAGTTCAGCTATTGTATGGAAACAATCATCCACGCCGGTAGAAAGCATATTCCTATCACCTCCATCCCCATAACCACCAATGCTAAAACTCGCGAATCTCGCCTCTTTAAAAACACTCGCGAACACGTCGTACGTTCTGGCTCGGCTATAGTCCGAAGCTACACTATGCACAAACCTTTCAAAATTTTCATGATTACCGCCACCATCTTCATGACTACAGGGCTACTGCTGTTCCTGCGCTATTTAATGTTGTTAATCACAAGCTCAGCCAGTGTTGGGGATCATATTCAATCACTGCTTCTTGGGGCAGTACTGATAATCATAGGGGTTTTGTTTGTTGTTCTCGGGATAATCGCTGATCTCATAAAAATCAACCGTATGTTCCTTGAAGATGCCTTGGAGAGATTAAAAAAAATCGAGAATAATTAAACTTTCTCAGCACTCTTTTGTGCTAAGTTCATCTTTTCAAGTTTATCTAGAATTATTTTGGTAGGTGAAGTTTTCGTTGCGGTCGGTAGGTGCCTATATTTCTTATAGTTATCAACAAAATCGTTGATAACCTTTGGGTCAAATTTAGATATGACTGTAGTTCTACCTAACCCTTCCTGCCTCTCGGTCTCATTCCTGAAAAGAAGCGTAGGTATACCCATGTGATATAGTTCTTCTTGAGTACCACCACCATCGGTTATTACAAACTCTGCAGATTTAGCTAATTTTATGAAAGGTAGATACTCCAAACGAGAATACAGCTTCACGTTCCTACTGTTATTAAGTCTGTGCAATAAATTATACTTTTCTAACTGAACTCGAGTTACTGGATGGAGCGGCATTGCAAGAACATGTGTTTTTGCTATATCTAGCAAATAGTCAATTATCTGAGTAAACTTTTCCTCTTTAAATATGTTTTCATACCTATGGATAGTCGCTACAAAATAAGGTTTAGCCGGTACGCTTATCTCCGCTGAGTCACTATTTGCTGCGCCATACCTCACAGTGTCTACTTGAGTGTTCTCAATTGTGTTCAGTTTGATCCCCTTATACTTGCTTACGTTGCTAAGCGCCCAGTCGCCGGGGCAAGCATATATATCAGTCAGTCTAAATGTAATTAGTCTATTAATCTCTTCGGGAAATGGTTCAAACAAATTAAAGCTTCTTAGACCCGACTCTACGTGCATCACCTTGCATCCATAAAGTTTACCGAGGAATGCACCCCAAACGGTTGAAGTTGTATCCCCGTGCGTAAGTACCACATTGCTCTTACCGATATATCCAGCCAAAATTTTGCGCCCCTTAAAAAGAGCCCCGAACGCCCTAAGCATCCAATACCCATACTTAAAGATTGTCTTAGCTTCGTCGTCCCATTCTACAACTGTATAAGCAGGGCTTGGTAGGTTGAACATCTCTATTGTTTCCAACATGGTTTCTTTATGCTGAGCAACATACACCCATCTCCAATTATAGTTACGCCTCTGGCATTCAGCCATGATAGGAGCCATCTTCAGCATTTGCGCTCTTGTTCCTATGACAAAATGTATCATGCGTTATCCCCTCGTTTATCGCTGTACTTCTCACTCGGTGAAAATAATTTTGTTTTTGTTAGAACAAGCATAAATATAAGTATAATAAACGTGACAGATCTATCTACTGTTGCCATCTGAATCACTTGAGTATTGTCGAGTAGTAATGTTGATGATATTAGCAAGTAAAAGCCTTCTTTAATTCCAATCGCACCTGGTGTAATACTAATTAACATCGAGAACGCCCCTAAAGCAGTGTAGAGAATCACACTGGGTAAGAAAACGTCAGTAGAAAATAGCCTATACAGCACCAGACTCTCAAGTGAAGCTACACCCAAAACTGCTACGCTTAAGATTATCAACCTATGCACGAGTCCTGGGTGTTTTCTTATTAGTCCCCACCCGTCAACAGCTGTTACTATTTGCTTCCTTAGCAGCTTCATAATACGAATGCCTGACAACATATACCCATACTTTGTTGGTAAAGATAATGCTATAGTGCCTGCTGAAAATGTAGCCAACAAAAACAAACCTACCAATTTCATTCCATCCAAACTCCCAAACTGAACATATACTACGCTAAGAGCCAACATTCCAATTAACGAATAAGTAGTAAAGGTAATTAAATAATAACCATAGAGAGTCGACATAAACTTCGAATACTGAAATTTGTGTTTATTCTTAAGATATACAGCACGAATACTTGTGCCTCCGAGTAGAGGGCCAAAAAAATTTCCTGCCGTAGTAACAATAGATAGGTAATTCGTTTCACTAATTGTGATTTTTTTTTCGAACGCCTGCAGCGTTAATTTCGTGAATAGTCCAGTTAATAATATTCGTAAAAACTGAATAAAAATCAGGAGAACAATCGACACTAATGAAACTGATTGATAAAAACTTTGGAGCGCTTCTTTGTTGACGGCAAAGTATATGGCTATAGCAATAAAAAAAATTACAGATACCGTCAAATTGAACCAATTGTGTTGTTTGCGTTTGTCGATGACTATTCTTTTCCATCTTAATAATACATAGGGTATTATACTTGAATAAATATGAAATAAGCATTGGGAGTCTAGATGAAAAAGTCACTAAAGACAAAGGTGTACAAAAACAAGCAGCTGGCTAATGTCATTCTACCTGTTTATCATAAAATTAAGAAAACAAAGAATTTTACATCTGGAGACTACTGGGAAAATCGTTACAGCAAAGGTGGTGATTCAGGAGCTGGTTCATACGGTAGACTTGCTACCTTTAAAGCAGAGGTTTTAAATGAGTTCATAAGGAAAAATTCTATTAAATCAGTTATTGAGCTCGGGTCTGGAGACGGAAGCCAACTAAAACACTTTAATTTCAAAGACTACATTGGTCTTGATATTTCAAAAACAAGCATAGCCTTGTGTTTAAACGAGTACGAAGGGGATGACTCTAAGTCTTTCTTCCTATATGACTCAAGCTACTCTTCAAGAAATCGTAATATATTCAAAGCAGATTTGACTATGTCTTTAGATGTTATCTATCACCTTGTAGAAGATGATGTTTTTGATGCGTACATGAAAGATCTTTTTCAGATGTCTAAAAAATTTGTAGCTATCTACTCTTCAAATACAGATGACAACGAAAAAACTTACGCCCAACATGTAAAGAATAGGAAATTCACCGACTGGATTAAAAATAATACCAAGGACTGGGTATTAAAAGAGGCGGTTGAAAATAAATTTAAATTACAAACTGATGAAATTGATGAGTCGTTTGCTGATTTTTATTTCTACGAACAGATTGACTAACAGTTTCATTGTTTTATGAAAATTTTTCAGCTTATTTAGGGAAATGACTACTCTTTAACTAATGGCTCCACTATTGTTCTAATTTTATAATTAATAACCTTTACACTGTTGTTGTTCCAGTAAAGTCTGTCTTGAGCTGTTAGTAAATGAGTAATAATCCCACCTCCTTGAGTAAACATAATCAAAACTATCACAAGTGCAGCGATCAAAACTGCCTTTTGCTTATTGAATATTTGCACGGCAGATAATATCGATAGTGAAATTATTATTGGAAATATTGGCAACAAGTACCGACTACTAATTGCTGCGGGAATGGCGAATTTTACGTATGCACTATACAGAAACAACACCAAAATACCCGTATAACATGCTGCCACAAACATTAACAATTTTAATGTCTTAGACTTAAGTAGTTCTTTCAAATTTACCAATACCAATACTACAGATGATAGCGCAAACAATGAGTACAAAGTGCTAATTACAGGCAGTGCAGGAGAATTTCTAGCAGCCTGCCAGGGCAACAAACTAACACTAGTGTTAATCATCCTTGGTATCCAATACATAAGACTATACTGACCGATAGATACTGGATCAAAGTTACCGGGCTTATTGTTGGCCACATTGTTATAAACTTCGTAGTCTCTATGTTTAAGACATCGTTCGTGGGAGATTATTTGATTACATTTTATATCTGGGCTTCCGTAGATAATAGTATTGATTACTGGACGTTCAATGATTAAAGCTGTGGCAATAATGAGTCCCAAGGTCGCAACCATTACAGTAGCGGTGCTTGTCGTTCTGAT
>VAPL010276399.1_pt1 | contig 15403 bp, 11 predicted proteins | sample 3395061 | NCBI WGS metagenome assembly VAPL01 (sample SAMN08290444, study PRJNA428436) | hydrothermal vent metagenome | isolation source: Deep-sea hydrothermal vent chimney 2 | place: Pacific Ocean: Juan De Fuca Ridge | depth 2182 m m | reverse complement strand
TGATAATCTTTCTCTGTTAAAAGGTAAGACTATTGCCAGCTCGGGAGGAGAGCAATACACAAGAAATCTGTTACGGGAAATGTTCGGAAAAAAGAATTTAAAAATTTTATCCACAATTAAACTGATTCTGGTCCCCAAAGACATTGATGCTTTAATGGCAGTTGGTTTTGGGATGGCGACAGCAGCACTTAGCAGTGAAAAAAGCCTTGAGAATTTAAAGAATATAAATTTAAAACAATATAAATTACTTAAACCGTTATTAGAAAGCCAGCAATATTATCTAACTCTAGCAGCCATACCCCTTTCAAGTAATGAGAATAATGCTGGTTTATTAGATATTTTAGAGAAAATGGGAATCAATCCAGCAGGAGAAATTCGTTTAAGAATGTTAGGACTTGACGGTTGGCGTAGATTGTCTGGTGAAGAACAGCTATTAATAAATCAAAAGGACATAAGGGATTATGATTGAGAGCATAGCAAATAATTATTTATTAAAAGTTATGCGAATGATCATGCTTGTTATGGTCTATTATTTATTAATTGCATTATTATCTAGCAATCTGTCAGCACAAGAAACCCCAGACCTTGTCATCTTAAATTCTAATCACTCTATCAACAAATATGCAATAACTCAGAAAATATTTCTTGCCGATCAGGATATGCCAGCAAGGGTAATCAATCTGCAGGAACAATCAGATGAAAAGGTTGCGGATATTATTAGACGCAATCACTTCAAAATTATTTATTGTATAGGCGCAAAAGCATATCTATTGGCACACCGCCTTGCACCTAAAGCGAAAATTGTATTTTCGTCAGCAATAAATTGGCAAAGATTACCAAAGGCTGAATCACACTATGGTATAGCACAAGAGTTACCCGCAGAAATGCAACTTACTATGTTTCGTTATTTATTTCCCGAGATTAAAAAAATTGGCATTTTATATAGTCAGCAATTTAATAAGCAATGGTTAGCTAGGGCATTACAAGCGGCCCAAGATGTTGGAATAGAAATCACAATATTTGAAGTCTCTCCAGGTCAAAACATAGGCTTAGCAACTAAGAAAATCTTAACTCAAGCGGATGCCTTATGGTTAATTCCGGATCCGTTGGTTTTAACTAATAAAAAAACTGTGCTTGAAATATTTCATCAGGCTAAAAAAATAAAGAAACCTATTTTCACCTATAATAAAATTTTTATGGCCTTTGGTGCGCAGCTAATCATTTCTGCTGATATTCCAACGATAGGAAGACAGGTCTCTGCACTTGTCAATACACTTCGAAATAATCAAACCATCGCAAACAGAGTGAGTTATCCTGCAGGTTCTCATGTTATCTTAAATATGAAAAAGCTCGAAGGATATTCAATACAACTGAATAAAGAAGCTTTAGGTTCTGTTAATCAGATAATTGAATGATGAAGCAACAACCCATTCTTTTTAGCATACGTTGGAAACTTTTGACTATCATGATTTGCTTGCTAGTGAGTAATCTAGCGGTGTCGACATATTTGCAGATCTCAAATCAAAAAAAGTTATACGTGCACGAATTAGGGTTGAGAATTCATCTTATCAAGGAGAAGCTAATCTCCAGAGGCTGGACTCTATCAGGTCATTTATCCCGTCAAGTTGAGAATGGTCTTGCGACAGTCAACCTGTCTCAAATTTCAGAAATTCTAAAAAAATCAGTGGATGAAGATAATGAATTATACTATGCAGTGTTAACTGATAACTCTGCAAGAGTCTATATCCACACCTTAAAACCAGAGATGGAACTGGAAGTATTTGAAGGATTTAAAAAAAATAACAGTCCACAAAAAAAACCCCAAATTCTTGAACACTCTGACTATGGAGTGCCAGTCTTAGAGTTTGTAATTCCTATAGAAATAAGTACCAAACCTTGGGGAATATTACGACTGGGGTTTAGATTGGATCTCTTGAATCAGGAAGCCGCAGAATTTGAAAAGGAAAATAAAATAAAAATACAAACAATGATTGAACGTTCAATCTTTGCAGTTTGTTTTTTTATTTTTGTCAGTATTATTATCATATTAATATTATCAGATCGATTATCTCGACCTTTAATACGTCTAACCAAAGCCGCTAATAAACTAGCTACGGGTGATTTTACGGCTAGTGATAATCTTTCGATTGATTCAAAAGATGAAATCGGAGTACTGGCCAGGTCATTTAACGACATGTCAAAAGAATTGAGCTCTTCTTATTTTAAATTACAAAATTACAATCTCAGTTTAGAGCAACAAGTAGAAGAAAGAACCTATGAGTTAGCTAAAGCCAGGGATGAAGCAGTCAAAGCAAATCAGAGTAAATCTAATTTTTTAACGGTAGTGAGTCATGAAATCCGTACACCAATGAATGCAATTATTGGATTAACTCAACTCTCTCTAAAATCCGAATTGTCTCCTAAGCAATATGAATATTTATCTAGTGTTAAAAATTCTGCTGACTCATTAATGTTGATCATTAATGATCTGTTAGATGTTTCCAAAATTGAGGCAGGAAAACTAAATATTGAAGAGACTAATTTCAATCTTGAAAGTATATTGATCAATTTAAACAATGTATTGAAAATTAAAGCAGGTGAAAAAAACCTCGATCTGAATTGTTCCATTGCGGACGAAGTTCCACTAACTCTAAACGGGGACCCTTTACGCATAGGGCAAATTTTATTGAACTTGGTTAGTAATGCCATTAAATTTACTGAATCTGGCACTGTAAACGTACATATTGAATTGATAGAAAAAGAGGATACCCGTTTGTTATTAAGTTTTTCAGTGAAAGACAGTGGTATAGGCCTAACTGAACAACAAATCGAAAACTTATTTAAACCCTATACTCAGGCTGAAGTTTCCACTACGCGTCTTTATGGGGGGACAGGGCTAGGGCTTTTTATATGCAGACAATTAGTGGAATTAATGGGAGGAACAATCAGTGTTAAAAGTAAACCGAATTCAGGTAGTGAATTTGTTTTTACATTACGATTAAAGCCTATTACTGACGAGGCCTTAAGACCGGAGCAATTAGTAGATAATTTAATCCAAGAAGCCCCTGAAAACACCAATAAAGGCTGCAAAATTTTAGTTGTCGATGATTATTTGATTAACCTTGAGGTTGCCAAAGCATTACTTGAAGACCAAGGCTTTAACGTTTCTGTTGCTGAAAGCGGGCAAAAAGCGATACAAATGGTTAAGCAAACAAAATTTGATTTAATTCTAATGGACCTGAAGATGCCGGGGTTAGATGGATTAGAAACAACACGTTTGATACGGACAGAATGTGGCTATCTAGATTTACCCATCATCGCATTATCAGCACAAGCAACAGATGAAGAGATAAGCAAATGTAAAAACCAGGGAATGACAGATTTTGTTAGCAAACCGATTAATATAGATCAATTGGTACTGACCTTAAATCAATATATTAGCGGTGCAAAAGTTGAAAAAACTCAAGCTAGTCGTGCTGCTTTTTCGTCTATTAACGATGCAGACCTGATAAAACTACATTTATCAGCAATTGATATACAGGAAGGTATCAATAGAGTAGGGGGGCAGCATAATTTCTATTATCAATTATTAACACAATTTGAACAACAGTTTACTAATGCTATACAACGAATTAATTCTTACTTACATGCTGGAAATAACCTTTTGGCTGAACAATTAGCTCATGCTTTGAAAGGAGTATCAGCTAATATATCCGCAAAACAATTATCTGATTGTGCAGGAAAATTAGAATCTGCATTAGTCCGACAACAGAGTGATCTGAAAATTCCTATTGAACATTGTGATCAAGCTTTACACCAGGTTTTAGACGATATTAAAACGATACTACATTGTTTATTGCAAAATAATGAAAATCATGATTCGCAAACTTATTCTGATATTCATCAGTCCCATATTGAACTAACCAAGTTATCAAGATTACTACAGTTGCACAGATTGGATGTAGACTTGACTTTTGAGGCACTAAAAACCTGCTTAGATAGCTCCAGCTTTGCTATTGAAATGCAAGCTATAGACCAGTTTATCAACATATTTGATTTCAAAAATGCCTTGTTAACGACACAAAAAATACTAAAAGAGTTGGCGAAGAATCAGCACTTTTCATCTGTCGATGCTAGCAAAGAGGAAGATAAACCAAAAATACTCATTGTCGACGATATTCCAGTCAATATAAAAATGTTAGCGGAAGTATTAAGAGCTCAATATATCATTCAAATAGCCACTAATGGACATGATGCCGCTATTATTGCAACTGCGAATCAACAGCCCGATTTAATTCTAATGGATATAGAGATGCCGGACATGAATGGTTACGAATTGTGCTTGAAGTTAAAGAAAAATATTTTAACAAAAAAAATCCCCATTATTTTTATAACGGGGCGAACTGAAGTGATCGATGAAAAAATCGGCCTGGCGATGGGAGCAGTGGATTATATTACTAAACCCTTTAATACATCAGTGGTTCAAGCGCGGGTTAATAGCCATATGGAATCAAAGCTTAGAGCTGATAAGCTTGAACAATTAGCAACATTGGATAGTTTGACGGGTATTCCAAATCGACGACAATTTGACGATTTTTTACAGCAAGAATGGAAAAGAGCACGACGATCTCAGAAACCACTGTCTCTAATTTTTATTGATATTGATTTTTTTAAACATTTTAATGACTTTTATGGACATACCGTAGGTGACCAATGCTTAAGTATTGTCGCTAACAGTTTACAAGAAAGTCTGAAACGTAATTCAGACTTTCTTGCTCGATATGGTGGTGAAGAATTTGTTATTATTTTGCCAGAAACAGATGCTGAGGCTGCTTTGTTAATTGCTGAGAATCTGCGGGTAAATGTTGAGAACCTTAAATTACCTCATTTTCCAGATGATGAATTTAAATCCGTAACCTTGAGTTTAGGTGTTGCAACAATGGTAGCTACGAAAGCAACAAAATCAAGTGAACTATTAAAAGCTGCAGATAAAGCACTATATAATGCTAAATCAAATGGTCGAAATCAAGTAAAATAAAATTTTTACATTAAACTAAATGAGAATAACAATTAAATGTATTAACCTATGTTTAAATATAACACTTTAATTACAATTTACTGTTGTCCTTTGTATCAACAAATTTAATCTTAATCTAATGAAAATAAGTTTAAGTTATTTAGCGGTTTTTCTTTTTTCGAATGCTGCGATGGCATTGAGCCCAGTTAGACCTACCATTGACTCTACAGCTGCCTTACAAGAAGAGTTAAATTGGTTACAAGCTGAATCTGTAGTTTTTACAGCTTCACGAAATGAACAGCGTGTATTAGATACAGCTGCAGCAGTTTTTATAATTAGCCAACAGGATATAAAACGTTCAGGCGTAACGTCTGTTCCTGAAGCTTTACGGATAGTTCCTGGTCTTCAGGTTGCGAGGTTAAACTCCAATGTCTGGTCTATCAGTTCTCGTGGTTTTAACCGCACAGATTCAAACAAATTATTGGTAATGATTGATGGGCGTACAGTCTATCATCCAGTTTTTTCTGGTACGCTCTGGCGCACTAAAGATGTCATGTTAGAAGATATTGAAAGGATTGAAGTTATTCGTGGACCTGGTGCCGCATTATGGGGGGCAAATGCCGTTAACGGAGTAATTAACGTTATCACCAAAAGTGCGAGTGACACACAAGGTGTGTTATTAACAGCAGGTGGTGGATCAGAAGAAAAAATGTTTGGTTCTGTTCGCTATGGTGGCAACCTAAATGATAATGTTGATTACAGAGCCTATGTTAAGTACCTTAATAGAGATGGTCTGAAAGGTAGGGCGGGTATAGATGGTAATGATGAATGGGAAAATCTACAGGGAGGTTTTAAAGTCAATGCAAATTTAACATCTTCAGATTCAGTGACTCTACAAGGCGATATATACCATGGAAATGCAGGGAATTACCAAGCAATAGTTGCCCCAATGACAACAAAGTCGGCGAGTAATATTAGAGAGCACTTTTATGGGGGGAACATACTAAGTAAATGGAAACATACAAGTTCATTAACAGCCGGGCTTTCTTTGCAATTATATTTTGATCAAACAGAAGATGCTACTCATTTTTCCGTTCTGAATGATTCATTAAAAACAACGGTTAGAACATATGATGCTGATTTTCAAAATAATTTCCAGTTATTATCTAGTCAAAAGATCACCTGGGGTTTAGGTTTACGCTATGTTACTACAAAAATAAATAACGCAATTAACTTCAATTTTTCTCCAAGCGATAGAGACTTTATTTTATACAATGCCTTTATTCAAGATGAAGTGACCCTTATACCGGATACTCTCAAATTTATCATAGGCTCAAAATTTGAACATAACGATTTCACAGGTTTTGAAATACAACCCAATGCCAGGGTAGTATTTACCCCTGATAAAAAACAGACATTATGGGCATCGGTTTCCCGTGCTGTTAGAACACCCAATAGATTGGATCACGACCTTAATTCGTTATTATTGGCACAAGCTGGTACAAATGTGTTTGTTAGTGGCCAAGGAAATAGAAATTTTGATTCAGAACAGTTACTGGCCTATGAAATAGGATACCGTATACAGCCGAGCAATAACCTGTCATTTGATATAACAGCATTCTATAATAATTACGATAAATTAACGACAGCCGAAATTGGAACAGCCTTTGTCCAGACCACACCAGCGCCACATATTATAGTCCCTATCTTTCCTGATAATAAAAGTAGTGGAGAAAACTATGGTGTTGAACTGATCGCACAATGGCAAGCATTAAATTGGTGGCGCTTACAAGGCAGTTATTCTTATTTGCAAATGCAATTACATGCAAATAACAGTAGCACCTCAGTGTCACCCGATGCTGCTGAAGGTGATGCACCGCACCATCAATTTGTATTTCGCTCATCTATGGATTTATTAGAAGAGATACATTTAGATACCACCATTCGTTATGTTGATAATTTGCCCAATCAAAACATTGATAGTTATACTGAAATGGATATTCGTATAGCCTGGATGCCAGTGAAAGACCTTGAGTTATCTATAGTAGGGCAAAATTTGTTGGATAGTCAACATGCTGAATTTAGTAATGGGCCCTTTTCTACCTCGCTAGAAGTACAGCGAGGCTTCTATGGGAAATTCAGCTGGAACTATTAAAGCCACTTAATTTATACAAAAAAATGGTAGGCAATGATGGTAGAAATATAGATTAAAACAGATTGAATCAAGCTCCAAAGTGGTATCCACAGTGGCTTACATTTTTCTACTTGAAGAATGATATAAGGAATACTAATCACTAACAAAAATTCTCCTGCGATAACATAGACCGGAGTCGAGTCAAAAAATATCATCCAAGAATTCTGGTAATACCAAAACCCCGCCTGTTTTGCGATAAATTCATAGGTCGGTAAATTGATAGCGCCTAATATAGCGGTTAGCAAGGTGGCCTTTAATAGGCCCCATTTATGAAACATCCACCAAGCCAAATATCCTAACTGCACCATGACAACAGCCCAGGAAAAGGGCATATAGGCCGGTGACTTCCAGATAAAAGGTTCATTTGCTGCATAAACCAGTGTATGTTGAACCGCTACAGCAAGATAATCAGAGGGCAGTTCACCAAAACCAACCAGGAGTCCAAAAACATAAAAACGAGCTAACATGAAATCTTTTTGCTTGATGATAAAACAAATAATCATCAAGTTTAATAGTATCGTAATGATTGCAGCTCCTATCCAACCGGTGTGTAAATACCAGGCTAATAGGTCTGCTACTAACGCAAAAATCATAGTAAATAATACAAACTTCATGCGATTATCAATTTTCATTGGAATTCCTTGTTTTAATCATTAATCTTGCTCTATCTTTACCCGTCAAAGCCTTGCTCAAGTTATGACCACTATGCAACCAAATTTTTATGGTTTCATAAATAATAACGGTAGTAAAGGTAACGGCCATCCACACTAACACGGCTTCAATAGGTAAATTGACCCACGCACCGATAGTAATACCGATCATTTTTTCATAGTTATAATTCCACCACTGATAGGGAGAAGCTAAAGTGGCTTCCCAGGTTAAACTGATTAATAGAACGAAAAAAAATGTACTACTAAATGCACGCCAATTAATAAAATTAACGGTAGTCTTAAAGAAAGCAGCAGAAGGAATAAAACTTGCAATGACTAAAAATGCAAAATACCCAGGAAATCCAGCTTGATATGGGTTAGGCACAAAATTTTTATAAAGTGTAGCCGCAATAATTAATAATATTCCAATAATAATAGACTGCGGGTGGAATATGACTAATTTATCTAGTTGTTTACTTTCTTGTCTGTAATCAGGCACATTGTATGCCGCTAACCAATATTCATCGCACCAAATATAAATTAATAAAACAGCAATAAACCCAGACAAATAAAAAATAAATTCTTCAATTGGCAACAAGCATTCCCATTTCATTTGACTAATATCTAAACCCGGTAAATAAATACCTAAAACAGCACCGTGATTATTAAAATTAAAAAAACTTAAACCAAAAAAGATATCAAGTAAAAAACCTAATGGAATCAGTACCGCTAATGATATCCAAAAAGATTTTCTAATAACATCCTTGTCCTTATTCAAATAAAGCCAAATCAGAATAGATATGATAGGAATAAGAAATAAGCTTAAACTCCATGTATAGCCTAAAGGAGAGGAATTTAGCACTGGCTTAATCGAAGTTTGAGCCGTATTTATAGTTAATAACGTGATACTAACAGGTATCACCAGCACGGCAATAATGAGAAAAAAGATCTTAAAGTCGGTCTGTGGTGTAAGTTTCATTATAAAGTAGGATAAGTAATTTCGAGTAACAGAAAATAATATTACTATTGTATTTAAGAGTATGAATCCAAAAATATCAAGTTTTGTACACTAGATTTATACTATTTAAATATGGGATACTGTTCCAGTTTTACATACAATTCTCGTGGAAAATCAATGGATGAATCTGAACAGGCTCTACAAGCATACGATCAACTCTATAATAGTATTCCTTCAATAGGATTTTTGAGCAGGAAAAAAAGAATATCAGCTTATCTTAAAGTGACAGAAGAAACACAAAATATGATAGATAATGGTGCAATTACTGAGGATCAAGCACTTTTTTTACTTTCTATCTTAGTACGAAAGTGTTCTAGATTTCAAAAATCTGCAATGATGGCTGCTCTTAATCTAGCAAGTATCAATAACAAGAATCTACAGCCAATTGCTTTTAAATATGCGAATGACTATCGTTGTAGCTTAAATATGTTGCCCGTTGATGAATTGAACTGACCGCAGCACTATAGTTATTATGAGCAACAATTGGGCAAAAAAACTGATAAAATTGAGCAGGCGATCCCTGAGGTAGATCTTATCTATGGCAAGTAAACCCAGAGCCGTAACTTGTAAAAAACATAACTGTTATAAGACTTCCTTTAGTCAAAACGTTCAGTATTTGTATCCAAACTTAATGAATACCAATATCGACAAAAGAACTAACGACTTGGGCCACCACCTGATATATCGGGTGTTATCTCAATTAAATCAGTTAAGTAGCCACATTAGCCATTATTTTAGTTCGTTTGTTTCTTTTTTACCCAATTCTCTACTCTTAGCCCTGCAACACGCCTAAATTCTCTAGTGTTATTAGTGATAAGCGTCAAGCCAAGACTTCTTGCATGGGCTGCGATCATAAAATCATAAGGTCCAATTTCCTTACCCTTTAATTCTCGTCTTAGCTGACCAAAATGATAGGCAGCAGCTTCATCATAATTAATCACTTTAAGACGACCTGCGAACCCTTCAAGCAATTCCGAGTTATATCGCTGGTTATCAGATTTTTCAACACCATGAACAAGCTCACCCAGCGTCACGGTTGAAATACAAATTTCACCTGAATGAATATTAAACATTCTCTTAACTTCTAAAGGCTTGCGCTTCATTGTATAAATACAGATGTCCGTATCGAGCATGTATTTAATCATCGAATGATTCACGCTCTTGGTGTTCTGGTTGTTCTCTATCAACCATAAAGTCACTCGATACTGGAGAACTATCAAACCAGCTATCCCAGCTTTTATTTTTTGGGGTAATGACTCTACTATCACCAATCACAACAATTTCCACCTCTTTAACTCCTGCTGGAAAAGAAACAGCTTTTGGAAGCCTCACTGCTTGGCTTTGGTTGGATTTAAAAATTTTGGTTTGAATCATGTATCCTCCCTCCTTAAATATGTATATCCATAGTGTATATTCTAACAAAATGGATGTCAAAGCATGGATTGATTTGTGAAAATCAACAAATAATTTGAGAACTATCGTGACATGAAAGCCAAACATCTTTCTTAGCCATTATAAAACGCTTTCAAAAGCTCGCAATGACTTTGAAGAAATATGGCTTTATGGTGTTAATAGATGGGGGCTAAAACAAGCCGAGCATTATCTGGAGGAATTAGAGCAAAGCTTCCAATTGATCACTGAAAACCCTAAGCTTTGCCGAAAGCGGGATGAATTCACACCACCAGTGTGCATTCATCACCATGGCAGATATTTAATCGTCTATCTCATCAAAATGATGATCAAATTTTGATTATACGCATCCAACACGATAGCATGAACATTGAACTGCATCTTTTACTTTATAGTTTTGTAAGACACTCGGGTACTTTTGACTTCATCCATCCTCAAATAGGAGGATTTGTTTTTTGAATAAATGTGATGGGGCCATAAAAATTCTATATAATAGTTTTGTTATTTAACATAATATACATTATGCGTAATTAATTACTATTAGATTTCAATTACAATAATGCAATACCTACAATGTATTTAACAAAATATCAAACAATGCCCTTCAAACTATGTTCATAAGAAACAATCCAGAGGGTTTGATTTTAATTTCTCATGGCTCTCCTGATTTATTTGTTCAAAATTTTGCTGCGCAAGGTTTGGTTAGCTAATAGCCATGAATCAATATAGCAAGGTCTTAAATCAAAAAAATGTAAAGTTTTATGCGTTTATACGACACATATTTGCGCTTCTTTGAAGGTGCGACGTTTTTGTTAAAATGTATGGAGAAAATTATGCGAAAAAATTATTTATTGGTGATATTGGGTTTCACATTAAGCTTATTAACTACTTTGACTTATGCCTCGGATGATGATGAAAAAGAGGATGTAGAAATCATTAAAATTTCATTATCAGGAAATAATGGCGTGTCGGGAATGGTCATTATTGAAGATAGGCCATATAGAGTTGATTCTCTTAAATTAAGAGCAAATGGTCTTAATCCGAGAACACGATACTCTGTATTCTTAACAGAAAGTCCAGTTCCTGGCGCACTTCCAGCACAGTTTTTGGGTGAATTTACAGCAAACAAAAAAGGAAAAGGGAAATTTAAGGTCAGAACAGAAATTATAAATGCCTTTGCCTCAGCAAATCAATCCGTTGCAGATAATTTTGGAATTGCAGATATTCTTCCTCCGCCTCCAGCAGGCGCAATAGCAAATGGAGCCAATACTATTGCGCTGGACTGGATCCGCATTTATGTAATACCTCCAGTCGGCGGCAACGTCTTTGGGGGTAGTGAAATTGAATTAGGAGGCCCGCTGGTGTTAACAAGTGACGAGGCTCTACCTTAACCTTGTTAAAACCCCGTCTATAGGAACGTAGTTTTAATTATTGACTATAAATCATATAAAACTCTCATTATTGAGAGTTTTTCATAAATCTTATTCACTTCCTATATCATAGGAAGTAAACTCAAAGTAATCTCGTCTTAATATTAGATTTAACATGATCAATGGTTAAAACATTATTTCTACTTTTAATTGCTACCAGTTTTGAAGTAATTGCTTCATACGATACTGGTAGGATGGCATTTGATCAAGGTGATTTCCCTAGAGCATATCAATTATGGTTAGAGACAGCGAAAGGTAATACGGAATTAGTCAATAATTCATTACAGTGGACAAAGCCGTCCTCTGTGCAGCAACGCAATGCCCAATATGCTATTGCTATCTTATACTGGCAAGGAAAAGGCGTAGCCCAAAACTACGCTCAAGCAGCAAAATGGCTCAAACTTGCCATAGAATCAGGCCATATTAAAGCACAATTAAAACTTGGATTCTTATATTTACAAGGTAATGGTGTGGATAAGGATGAAACAGAAGCTAGGAAGAGATTTATTATTGCCGCTGATCATGGGCTCATAGACGCACAGTTTAACCTAGGTATGTTGTATTTAATGGGAATAGGCGGTGAAAGGAACGTATCAAAAGCAAAATACTGGTTAAAACAGGCTGCATTACAAGGGGATGCTCAAGCCTTTGAAGAATTGATGAAATTTCAAGAAAATACTAATGAGAAGTTACTGGTAAATATGGATAAAAAACCAAATGTGGCCATAAGAAGAATACAAACTGAAACTCCTAGGCTGTTCAAAAAGATTGAGTTACATGAACCGACATGGTTATTAAAACAATCGCAAGAAAAATATGCTGTACAAGTTTTAGCAATGAATACCTTACAACAGCTACAAGAGTTTACTGATGTGCTCCAGTCTCAGGATGACTGGGCCTATTTCATCAAACAAAAAGGAAAACAGAAATTTTATATTTTATTACGCTGCTGTTTCCCTAATAAAATTAGGGCAAACCAATTTATGCAAAACTTTTCGTCTGATAAAAAACACCTACAACCTTTTTTAATAAATCTTAAACGTATTCTTACTTTTGTTAAGGCCACAGATTAAACCATTATTGCCAATTCTTATATCTGTTAGGTTACACATGGTAGTACTCAAATCCTTATGCACTTCAAGAAATTCTCTGTCCGTACTACAACGTAACGATCTTAAACAATATTCCTAGGAAGATATTTTTTGATAAAACCCTTTTAACTTTTCTTGGAATTGGTCAGTTTTTTCGGTCATCTCCTTAAATTTTTCAGCAATTTCAGGTGGAATATTTTTTGAAATGATAGATGATTTTTGATCATTTTCAGCTATAGAATTTTCATTTATAATTTCTTGATTTCTTGTTTCCCCTGGTTGAATACTGAACTGATTGATAACCTGATCAATAATTTTTTGATGTTGTAACCAAATATCTTCATCTTTATCTTCAGTCTTTTCATCAATTTTATTTTCATCAACATCAGAATTCAAAGTATTGTCTATAGATGAAAACATATTTAACACTTTGTCAAACAACCCACTCCCTGCCCTATTAGAAACTGTATTTTGTATAAGTAACAATTTTAACCTTTCATTAAAGGCAGCTAACTGCCTAGCATGCAGTGAATTTGTTTTTTCTGTGAGTTCACTATTATCTTCGTTAAATGATTGATTAGTTTTTTCAAATAATTCAATCTGTTCATTCTTAACTTCTAATTCAGATTGCAATTGATATAACTGCTGCTTAACTATATCAAATTCAGTCAATTGTTCTGCTTTATCACCATTTTTCTTCAGATCAACTGCCTGTTGAGAAATTAAATCTTTTTGTTGATCCACTTCCGCTTGTAATTGCTTAATTTCATCTATTTTACCATTTACTGTCGACTTTAAACTATCAAGCTCAGTTTCTTGCTCTTGTAAAGATTGGAATTGAAGGTCGTATTTCTTCTTAAGCTCAGAATTAATGGCATTGCTTTTTTTCAAAGCTTTTGCTGAGATTTCTTGTTGTTGCTGCAAATCAGTAATAATTTTCGCATCATTTCTCTGTGCAACTATCAGTTCTTCACGTTTATTACTGATCTGCTTTAGCGCTTGATTTTCTTCAATTACTTGCAGTTTTAAATCAAATATTTGGTTTTTTTTCAAAAAATTAACAAGTATCAGTCCTAATAAAAAGCCTGCTAAAGATAAAACAACACTGTAAATGGGATTATTAATTGCTATTTGTTGCCAATCAACCCATAGGTTGGAAAGTGTTTGTATATAAGTATCCATTTTTCCCCCTTTTTTGTATCCTAATCTACCAGGTTTTTGCCTTAGCATAAAATTTATTTATTGCAACTATAAAATGCATAATTATAAAAACTCCTTATGAACCACTAATTGCTATAATCCTAGTAGTGTTCTAGCGCTCATTTTTTGAGTATTTGATTTCTTATTTTTTCTCACTGCACACATGACTGAACATTCTGCTTCACTTTTTTCCATTTCAGCATGGAAACATCGCTTAGTTTTTTGGATAGGTGCAATTTTCGTCGGCTTACTTATTGTCGCGATGACATTATTGAGTGAATGGGCAGGAGAAACTTATCGTATGGTATCCCAACAATACCCCTGGTTTAACTTTATAATCGCTCCACTAGGTCTATGTTTGACCGCCTGGATAACCTTCCGCTTTTTTCCCGGATCTGAGCGTAGTGGAATTCCTCAAGTCAAAACAGCCTTAGAAATCACGGGTAATTTAGATGATAGAAAACGGCTCATCTCTTTAAAAATTGCTTTAGGTAAAATGTTGTTGCCAATTATGGGACTGTTATCAGGTGCATCGGTAGGGTTTGGCGGCCCTGCTGTCCATGTCGGTGCATCTTTAATGGCTTCTTTAGGTAAAGCAGTAAAGTTTCCCCCTCATTATATGGAAAAAGGACTTATTCTTGCTGGCAGTGCTGCTGGATTTGCCGCTATGTTTAGTGCGCCGTTAGCCGGTATCATTTTCGCAATTGAAGAAATGGGACGCGCATTAGAAGAAAAGATTAGTAGTCTGGTATTAACGGCTATCGTTTTCTCTGGTGTAACAGCCTATGCTATCTTAAATAATTATATTTTTTTTAATGATAAATCCTTCATCATGCCATGGAGCCAAAGTTGGCTTGCCATCCCCTTATGCGGAATTGTGGGTGGCTTTTTAGGCGGTGTGTTCAGTAAAATTATTATTAGAGGAGGACGATTTCTCAATAGAACTGGCCTTCCAATTGTTCTCATAGCTTTTGCTTGTGGAGGCTTTATCGCCATTCTTGGTTATTATTCAAATGGAGATTCATTTGGCACTGGCTACTCCCAAGCCCAAGCCATTTTAACTAACAGTGAAACTATGGACCCTCTATTTCCACTGTTTAAAATGTTGGCAACCTGCGCTACATTTTTCAGTGGTATTCCTAGTGGAATTTTTGTTCCATCTATCGCAACCGGTGCTGGTTTTGGCGTAAACCTAGCCAATTGGTTTCCTATTGCACCAGCTTCTGCAATGATTTTGCTAACGATGACAGCTTACTTTTCAGGCATGCTACAATCACCGCTCACTTCATTTGTGATTGTAATGGAAATGACGGGAAGTCATGAAATATTAATCCCTCTGATGGCAACTGCATTTTTTGCTACAGGGACATCAAAATTAATCAACCCCCTCCCC
>VAPL010828320.1_pt1 | contig 15411 bp, 27 predicted proteins | sample 3395061 | NCBI WGS metagenome assembly VAPL01 (sample SAMN08290444, study PRJNA428436) | hydrothermal vent metagenome | isolation source: Deep-sea hydrothermal vent chimney 2 | place: Pacific Ocean: Juan De Fuca Ridge | depth 2182 m m | reverse complement strand
TATCTGTCTAACAACGCAGGTGGTTATGCTATTGGTGATACATCAGTCGCTATCGATACTGGTTCTGGTACTGTTGTTGCTGGCGATGTTGTTACGTTCGCTGGTGATACAAATAAGTACGTTGTCGCAACAGGCGTTACCGCTCCCGGTACTATCGTGTTACAAGAGCCGGGACTACGCGCCGCACTTGCTAACAACGTTGCGATGACTATCGTAGCCGCCGCCGCTCGCAATATGGTATTTAACCGTTCTGCGATTGTACTAGCGACCCGCGCACCTGCTCGACCTGCTGAGGGTGATTTAGCGTCCGATGTGCAGCTTGTCACTGATCCACGTTCCGGGCTGACTTTCGAGTTTGCGATGTACAAGGGCTACCGTAAAGTGCGATACGAAATCGCGCTTGCATGGGGTCAGAAAGTGATCGCACCACGTCACACAGCACTATTACTTGGATAATGTGCTTAACCGTGAGGGATTGGCAACAGTCTCTCACATTAAGCATATTAAACTGAGGTGACATATGACCGTATATGATAAAGATGGCAAGCCGGTAAAGTGCAGCGATGTAGACGGCAAGATTTTGATTAAGTCAGGACGCTTTACGGCTGGCGATAAAAAACCGGCTGATAAACTAAAGGCTAAGTAATGGGAATTGTGGTTGAAGATGGGTCTATTGTCGCGAACTCAAATTCGTACATTTCACGCGCTGACTATATCGCATACGCTGCGAGTATTGGCGTTACGATTGCCGATGCCGTAGCAGCCGATGAGGAACTAATCAAAGCCGCATCATTCATCGATCAGCACGAGCCAAACCTACAGGGTACACGCACCAATCGTGATAATCCGATGGCGTTCCCACGCTGGCGGGTACTGGTTAATGGGTGGTCGTGGAATAGCGACGAAATACCACGGCAAGTTATTTTAGCGCAACAAGCTTATGCGCTTGATGTGCACAACGGTGTTGATCTGTGGAATAAAGCCGCTAACCCGAATCTGATCGCAAGTGAGAAAGAAGTGTCTGGCGCGGTGTCGATTAAATACGCAATATCAGGCAACGATCAGAAAATGACGAACACATCAACAGGTGACGCTTTGCTTGCAACGTTATTAAAACGATCAGGCTTGTACTCTGTTGAGTTGGTGCGTGCATGAATTTTTATGAGGACATGGCGGCTACAGCTCTGTCGTTGTTGGCAGAGTTCGGCAAGTCGATAACGCTAACACGGACAACTGGCGCGAGTTATGACCCTGTAACGGGCGTTACAGTACCCGGTACTGATGCCAGTGTGACGACCACGGGACTGATTAAGCCATACCCAGATAATTTAATCAATGGCACGCGGATAATGACCGGCGATAAAGAGTTAGTGCTGAGTAATGAGCAGACACCGACAATGGATGACAAGCCAGTCATCGACGGAAAAAGCTGGTCCGTCATTGGCATTAAAACCATCAAGCCGGATGATGCTACTCCGGTGGTCTATTTTTGTCAGGTTAGGCTATGAGTTGGGCGGCTGATTTAAAGATGCTTGCAGCGAAAGGCGTTGATGATTTAGAGACATTGGCGCAGGGCGTAAAGATTGAAATATTCTCAGGCGTTGTAATGGATACAAGGGTTGATACAGGACGGCTTCGTGGTAACTGGAATATACAGGAATCCACACCAGATTTATCGACCAGTGAATCTATTGATAAGTCTGGAGATAAAGGTCTTAAAAAAGCAGCTAAAGCAACACCAGACGGGTTGACGTATTTTACAAACAACTTGCCTTATGCAAAAGTTTATGAAGACGAGGACGCGATGGTTGCGCTTAATGTTGCAAGGGTAGAAAGAAACGTGAAAGAGCAAGCAAGGAAGCTACGCAGGTGAGTAGCTTAAACATCGATCAAGCATTCACTGAAACGATGCTAACAGGTGGCCTTGCGATTGACTTAGTGCACGAGAACGGCGCGTATTCAACATGGGTAACATCATATACATCGACACCCGGAGTTTATACGCCGACACCTGGCAGAGAGTTTGCAGAATTAAAAGTATTCCCAGCAGGTAAGTCAGCCTTTACTTTGGCCGACACTGATGAGGATATAGGGATATTTCAGATCATATTGAAGTATCCAGCAGATGCCGGAGCGTTTGATGTTAAGACGAAAGCTGAGGCTGTTATAGCGTTATTCCCTATCGGCGGGGCAGTGACATATGGCGGGCAGAAAACATACATCGTATCGAATAACCGTGACGGTGGACGAAATGACGGGGGCTATTACCAAATAGTCATCAGAATAAACTATAGGGCATTTATAGCCCGATAATGAGGAAATAATCATGGCAGTTAGCACAATGAACGGTACAACCTTTGGAGTAAGTGCGGTACTCCCAGCAACTTTTGACGCAGCCGGATATGGGGCATTGACTTTTGTACTTGCTGGCGAAATCGTAGACGTTGGTGAGATTGCTAAAGCGTTTAATGAAATCACACATCAAGCAGTTGATAAGGACTACCCAACTAAATTAAAAGGCACGTACAATATCGGTAATCTGTCATTAACACTTGGCAAAGTTGATGCTGATGCGGGTCAGGTGATACTACAGACAGCCTTAGATGGTGCTGCGAGCGTGTCCTTTGAGCTTACACTGCCATCTGGTGCCACTGCTAACTTGACCGGCAAGGTTATGAAGGCGGGCATTGGTGCGATAAAGTCTGACGGCGTTGAGACTACCGTGGTTGACATTGCTGTCGATCCAGAAACATTATACGAGGCGTAAATCATGGATTTGAATGACTTTAATCTAACGGAGAAGGCCGAGCAGGGCGCTGATTTATATCTTGAGCATCCTGGCACCGGTGAGGCTTTGGAATCTGACGGGAAAAAATGGGCTATTCGCTTGGCGGGTACTGATTCAAAGCAGTATCGCAACAAGTCGCGGGCGCTACAAAACAAGCGATTAAATAAAGTTGCCAAAGGTCGAAAAGCTGATTTTGGCGGCACTGATTTAGAGTCCTGCGAGTTGTTGGCATCTTGCACGCTTGGATGGTCAGGGCTTGTTAAAGACGGTCAGCCGCTTGAGTTTAGTTATGATGCAGCCGTTGATTTATACATGACTCAGTTATGGATACGCGAGCAGGTTGATGTATTTGTTGGTGAGCGTACTAATTTTTTATAGCCCAGCTTGAGAAAGTTACACTAGCCATCAGGCACAGGGCATGGCTTTATTCATGCTACAAAACAGAAGGCGAAAGGGAAACACGCCTCACACGTATAAACCGGCTAGATGAGGAGATAGACTACCCATATACAGGAGAACTTGGGTACTTGCTCGACTATATGGCGGAGATGGGCTGGTCATGTAGCGATGGTGAATATATGCGACCGCTTACATGGGTAGAAATTGAATGCTGGGTTAAGTTGATGGGGCTGAATTTAACGCCATTTGAATACAACGCTTTGCACTTGCTCTCTGTTAATTATGCCGGTCAATATAATGCTGCAAATAATACGGTTTGCGACAATCCATACATGGAAATAAAGATCGAAAACGCTAAGAAGGTCGAGAATAAACTGATGTCATTGTTTAGCATGTTACGGGGTAAGAAATGAGTACCGATATTGTCGATATTGGCTTATCGGTAGACAGTCGCTCTGTTAATAAAGGCGCTGCCGCACTTGGCAATCTAGGCAAGAAAGCTGGTAAAACTGAGAAAGCAACTGACAAGCTAAATTCATCGCTTAAAAAGATAGCTGTAACCGTTGGCGCTGTCGCCCTTGCATATAAAGCTTTAAGCGCATCGTTTGATAGTTATAGAAAGTTCGGTGCTGCATTGTCTGATCTGTCTGCTATTACAGGTGCAACAGGTAAAGATTTAAAGTTTCTTTCTGAGTCCGCCAAAGAGCTTGGCATCGAAATGAACAAAACGGGTGATGACGTATTACGTGCTATGAAGTTGATGGCATCTGCAAAGCCTGAGCTATTAAAAAATACGCAAGCACTTAAGGACATGACAGAGCAAGCGTTGATCTTATCACAGGCCACTCGCGATGATTTAACCAGCAGTATTGAGTCTCTGGCAAGCGTGATGAACCAGTTTGGGCTTGATGCGTCAGAAGGCAGCAGGGTGATTAACGTCCTTGCAGCAGCCTCTAAGTTTGGATCGGTTGAGGTCGGGTTGTTGAGTGAATCAATGGTTAAGGTCGGCGGCCTATCGTCATCACTTGGTATATCGCTCGAAACCACAACAGCGTTAATTGAATTATTGGGTAAGAAATCAATCAAAGGAGCCAATGCTGGAACGCAGTTAAAAGGTGTTCTGATTTCTTTGACGACTAAAGCAAGGGATGAGTTTAATCCGACAATCGTCGGCATGTCTACAGCTTTGGATAATCTTGCAGAAGCAAATTTGTCAACAAGTGAAATGGCTGATTTATTTGGACGGGAAAATTTAAATGCAGCGATTGGTGTTATCGCGCTTCGCAGCGAACTTGACCCGCTAACACAATCAATAACAGGGACAAAAACCGCTATGGAGCAAGCGGCGATACAAACCGATAATCTTGATGGCGATGTTGAGCACCTTGGTGCCCAGTGGAGTTCAGCTGGTGAGTTGCTCGGCTCAAGGTTTGACCCTGCACTACGCGCAACAACACAGTTAATCGGTAATATCTCAAAGCCTGTTAAACAGGCTATACTCGAATTTACAGACCTCGGTAATGCTCTTGGCGCTTATGCAGCGATTGCTGCAAGTTTATTAAGCTTTGACTTAGACGGAGCAAAGCGAATTATTAGCTATAGAGAAGCCGAAAGAGCAGCGGTAGATGAAAAAATAGCGTCGATATGGGAAGAAAAGGAAGCGGTAGAAGCAAAAGCAGGGTCAGAAGCAACAGCTGCGGAAGCTGCGAAAGCAGCGGAAGAAGCAGCCGCAGCCGCGCTTTTAATAAAAGCAGAAGTAGCAGCAGCGGCGAAGTTAGAGGCTGACGCAGCAGCAGAAGAGGCAGCGCTGTTAGATGCTGAACGTAAACAGCAGGCTGAAGCTTTAGAGGACGCGCATCAAGCTAAGATGCTTGCGATTGCTGAAAGAATGCAAAGAAAAATAGTTAGCTTAGAGAAGTCTAAAAATACAGCGGTCAATAATCTGCGCACGCTTGAATATAACCACGGAATTGCCCTGCTACAAATGTTCGCCGGTAAGAGCAAAGCAATCGCTATATTATTGGTTGCGCTACAAACAGCAGCCTCTCTTAACGAAATCCAAAAAACAGCCGCCACAGCAGCCGTGCAGGTAGCAGCTTATACCTCTGCCGCAGCCATGCACGCAATGGCAACGCTTGGCCCATTTGCTGGACCACCTGCTGCCGCCGCTATAGAAGCAAAGGGAGCGGCTGAACTTAGCAAAATAGGCGTAAGCGCATCTATCGGCACAGGTCTTGTAATTGCTACCGGCGTTTTGAAAGCTGGTGCAATATTAAAAGGCGGGGGGAATGATGCACAAGCAACCTTTGCTGCTGATCCAGCAACGGGCTTACCTGTAAATACAAATAATTCGATTAGTCTTCAGCCAGAACCAACGCCACCACCAGAGCCACAGCAGCAAGTCAGCCTAAATCTCGGCGACGAAGACGAGCTGATTAGTGTAAGTTCAATGCGTAGGTTTATCGAGCGTGCACAGGAAGTTGCTGAAGACATGGGGCCTAACACTAAAATAGTGATCGCATAATGACGACTATTGCATATAGAAACATATTTGAAACAGGTACGGTAACGGTTGACAGCGAAGATGCCGATTATCCTAAAGAGAACGCTTATGACTGGCTGCCTTATCCTGGTGATGTGTGGAAGCCAGCGGCTAGTGGCACGCACTACATCACGGTTGATGCTGGCGCTGATGCAAGTGCGGATTATTTTGCCGTGCATGCGCATGATATTGATAGCGTTAAATTGCAGTACAGCAATGATAATTTTTCGACTGATGTTAATGATGTTGATATACCTGCACAGAACATGCTGAAATATTCGGAAGAGTTTGATAATGCTGCGTTTATTAAAGTTAATACTACTGTTTTTCCTAATGCTGCAACCGCTCCAGACGGCACGCTGACAGCAGATAAAATTATTTCAGATGGTACGATTGATCCATTTTTGTATCAAAATTACACAGTAGGCGTATTGGCATCACGCACGTTCACAGTATCTTTTTATGCGTGGACAGATGCAGGACAACCAACAGAGTCTAACCTTTTTATAATTGCAATATCAGGCAGCCCTTCTGAGAGTCCTAATAAAACTATAACGCTAACGACAACACCAACACTTTATGATTTTACATTTACGTTTGATGCGGCGCAGACAGCTACCCAAATAATGTCTCGGTTTGATTTGGTTCAAAATCCTACTGCTGGTGACTATGTATATTTATGGGGCGCTCAATTAACAGAAACGTCTAAAGTACAGCCATATATTAAAACAACAAGCGCCACATATCCTGCAATAGCGCCAGATGGTAGTAAATTAATTTATCGAGAGTTTACCAGCCTTGCCTCAAGATATTGGCGCTTTGAAGTTATTAAAGCCTCTGCACCGTCATCCGTTGGCGTTATCACCCTGGGTGAAAAACTAACCATACCAGAGTCTATGCGTGCAGGTTTTAGCCCGGCAAATCTTGCGCGCACCAACAAGTACTTAAACTCTACGTCTGATGAAGGTCAGTTTTTAGGTCGTCGGTTAATCAGTAACGGCTCATCGATGAATTTATCATTTAATATTCTAACGCCTGAATTTGCACGAAGTAGCTGGGATGTATTTATACAACATGCAGAAGTTAAACCGTTTTTCTTTGCATGGAATTACGACAGCTACCCGACAGAAGTCGCGTTTTGTTGGACAACTGGAAAAATAAAACCGCCGACCTATGGTAGTCAGACATACATGACCGCATCGTTAAAGGTTAAGGCGAACACCTAATGACTTTCGCGACTGAAAGAAAGCGTCTTGGAAGCACACCGATTACCGTTGTAGAGCTGGATATTGATTCGTGCTCGCTGACCTATGGCGTTGCGCCATGTACGGCCAGTGGTGCGGCTGGGTCAGAATGTTATAACACACGTAAAACGTGTCAGGACACACCGAACTACACTAAAACAACAAAGATATATCGATTTTGCCAGCCATTAAGCGGTCTTCCGGTCACAATCGACATGATTCCTACGTTAGTCGGCAATCCAACATTTGTACCGGGTAAAATAACACCGGGCAAAGGGCTTGGTTATCGCTCAAGCATTAGCATAAAGATCAAAGACATTCCGCACCATGATCGTGGTGTTGATAAATATGTCTCTAACAGAAGCTACACGCCTGAAGATCAAGGCACGTTCTGGGGGAAGTTCCTATCGCGTACGCCGTATTACGCAGGGCGTGTTATGCGGATACGTGCAGGTTATCTTACTGACCCGTGGGATTGGACGAATTTTCAGGATCATGTATTTGTTATCGACGATATAAAAGGCCCAGATAAAAGCGGCTATGTAACCATTACCGGCAAAGATGTTTTAACTCTGGCGAACGATAAAAAATCACAATGTCCTGTGGCATCTACGGGTAAATTGCTGGCTGATATTACAATCAGTGCAACATCGTTTAGTTTAACGCCTACGGGTATTGGTAACACTGAGTATCCAGCCAGCGGCACCCTGCGTATCGGTGCAGAAGAAATGACCTTTACCAGGTCTGCCGATGCTATAACAGTAACCGCTCGCAGCGTAAATGGCACAGAGGCTAAAAGCCATAAAGCTGATGATATTGTGCAGTTGTGCAAAGTTTTTACCGGCACAAATATTATCGATGTTATTGATGATTTGCTGAATAACTATGTCGATGGTTTTAACGCAGCTAGCTGGATACCCTACGATCAGGGCATAAGCGGCCCGGCAACTGGCGTAGACGATGAATGGGATGATGAAAAAGCGTTATATCTGTCGTCATCAAACGTTACGCGTACTATTTCAAAGCCGACTGGTATCAATAAATTGATCTCGGAATTAACCGAGCAGTTTTTATTTAATATATTCTGGCACCAGACAGATCAGGAGCTAAAGATACGCGCCATTGCACCACCAAAGGGAAATGCGGCTGTTACGCAGCTAAACGAAGCATCTAATATTCTGGAAAATTCTGTAAAGCTGGTTGTCGATGAAAAGCAGCGCGTTTCGCAGGTGTGGGTTTACTATTCAAAAATCAACAATGCAGAATCTGGCAATGCTGAAAATTATCATAATCTGTATGTCGATTCCGATTTAATCCGTGAAGGCGATGATCTTTACGGTTCGAAAAATGTTGAGATAATTTTTAGTGATTGGATAACAACCGAAGCACTTGCCGCACAGTTGGCTGGTCGGAGACTGGCGCGGTTTTTTGAATCGCCAAAAATAATTAACTACGCGGTTGATGCGAAAGATTCAACAGAAGTTCCGGGCGATTTGGTTGATGTGTCCACGCGATTTATACAGGACAATACAGGTGCAAATGAAGTAACGCGCTTTGAAGTATTGCAGGTTACAGAGAAACAGCAGGGCCACCGCTTCGAATATCAGGCTATGATTTCAGTGTATAATGGCTTATACGGATTTATAGGCCCGGACACATTGGGCGACTACAGCGCAGAAAGCGATGCAAACAGGCAGGCGTATGCTTTTATTGCTCCAGACAGCGGAGTCTTTGCTGATGACACTAACGCTTACAAGATAATATAAAATTATGCTTAAAATAATAGATGTTGAAATAGATTCTCGGGTAGTTATCCCGTGCCCTGCAATAGACTTTAGACCGCGCCGTGCTGCGAATGCTTGCCCGAATTGTGAGTATTTCAAAGGCGTTGGTTTGATGAGCGATGAACCTGATATTGGTTGGCATAAAAAATATGCTATCCGCTGTACTCATGTAATAGAACGCAGAACACAGTTAATACCAGAAGTTATTGAGGAATAAAAGTGGCTTGGACAAATATACCAAATAGTGATCTTGACCCTGAAAGCCCGATAACCACGTCGCTGGTGACAGCGTTGCGGGATAACCCGCCTGCGATTGCAGCAGGTGATGCGGGCGCGCCTAAGATACAGCTTGCGGCGATGGATACGGATTCTGTTGGTGCGGCGCAAATTAAGGCTGATGCTGTCGGTGCATCTGAAATAGCAGCTAACGCTGTCGGTGCATCTGAAATAGCCGCTGATGCCGTTGGTGTTTCTGAAATAGCTGCAACCGCAGTACACAGATCAGAGCTTTACACGGGGGTTGTTAGTCTTTCTGGTGGCTTAAGCTCGTTGACTACAACAGATGTTGTATTTGGTTATGCTTATGTTTTTTTCCCAATGCTCCACGCGCTAGATGGGGATAGCAATCGATCATCATTGATGGCAGATGATACTGATGGTGTTAACCCAGATTCGCCAAGGATTTCCATACAAAATACTTCTGGTTCTGTTGGCAGCTATGATATAGATTTTAGATACGTGAGGGCTTAAAAATGAAAACTTACTGTAAATTAATTGTAGATGATGTCACCGGTGAAGTTTTACATTGTGCTACAAGTTTGGAGCCGTTGCCAGTTGATATTGGTGTAAAAGCTGAAGCTAATCACACAGAAAGGCTAATAGTAATCGATAGTTTAAAATTCGAAAGAGCGAGAAATGTTATTAATTCCGTGATTAAAGCTCCCGTTGTTAATAAATCATCACTGCCAGCCATAAAAATGAAAGGGGCTAAAATGAGAGCAACTATTATTAAATAGCTTGCGCTTCATATGTTGCGTGAGGCACTTGTTGCTAAAATAAACTTACATAACAAACAGATCGAGGTAATAAAATGAACACAATAAGAACGGCGGCATACGATGCCAATGGCGAACCGATAACCATCGATGTACCTGTGTTAGATACTGGGGTTTCAAGCGATGGCAGTATTGTGGGGCTGGTCGGCATTAAAGAAGACTACAGCGTTAAGTCTGCTTATTTAGCCGATGGAAACGTAGCAGCTATCGCTGTTGCCGGAACACTTGCTATAGGCGATTTGACTCAATACGGTTTTCCGCTGGCTTCATTAGTTTTTACAAATGCCGGCGCTAACTCTGCCACTATCACCTGGGGGGTTTCTCAAGGAACGTTTTATTTTCAAATTGCAGGTACAACGCCAGATGTAGATTTAACCGGAACAAATCCTAATGGTGATGCTTTAACAGATGTGCCAATAGTTTCTTTAGGGGCACTAACACTGGCTACAGGTCAGACACTAGGTGCCGGTAACTTCTTTTTAGCGAAGGTTTAGCCATGTATAACAACCCTTTAGTTTTCCCTGCATACGGTCAGGACGTAGTAGGCTCAAATGGGCTTGTGATGGCAGCATCGTTTACATCATCCGGCGACATAGGGGGCGGAAATCTTGCGGGCGTTACTGGTGTGTTTAACGCGAACGGATATTTTCCAAACGTATTAAGCAGCATCACGTTTGACACTACCACTTTACCAGCACTGGCAAATATAGACACAACAGGCTTTACTTTATGTATGGAGATGTCAGCTGATTTATTCCGTGGCGACTTTACAACCGTAGTCGCTGGTATCGAGTATTATTTTAGGCTTATAGCAGGCACCGAGGCGTATATTATACATGTCGATGGAGCCGCTAGAGCAAGGTGCAGAGCATTAAATCATGCTGGCACAAGCTTAAACACTGATTATGATTTTGCAGGATTCGGCGCGTCAGGTGATATGCTACCCGTGCATTTTGTTGGCGGGAACGGCTATATGCGAATGTATGTAAATGGCTATATATGGCTTGATGCTGAGTGGAATCCAAGTTCGGGGACTTACCTCGTTTTAGGCGCTGGTACTCAAAATGGAACTTCACGCCCCGGTCTTGAATCAGGCTCGATCCGCAATGTAATGTTTTACAACAGAATAATGTCAGTGCCGAATATACCTATCGTTATAGCATTACTAGGTGATTCGCAAGGCAATCAAGGCACCTATCCAAACGTGGCCGGTAATGCAGAAATAGAAGCGGCGGCTGTAGACGGTGATGCTGAGGCGGGTTTTACCACAGGCAGCGCAACGCTTAAAGAAACAGCTCTTGCTCCCGCATTGCATGGCAGGTTAGCATTAACCAATAAAAACCCTAGTGCCAACAGAATACAGCATTGGTCTGTTGGCGGACTAGGCGTTATCCACTCAGGAGCCGCTACTGTTGCAGGGCTTTTGTCTGAGCGAGTTGCTCAAATGACATCCGCTTATCCTGCACCGGATATGATTATCCATTTCATTGGTACAAACGATCTAGCTGACGTATCAGCACTTCCTACTGCGCAAATAACAGACAACACATGGCGCAACGCTTTTCAGGTAGAGATTGATAATTTAAAAGCAAAAGGAGTTAGCAAGCAGGTTGTAATTAATATTCCGTCAAGAACAGATGCGACATATTTATCTATTTCAGATCGAGAGTATCGCCTCAATACAATGAATGCGCAGATGCTAGAGTTAACAGATGTGAATAAAGTTGTTGATTTATTTACTGATTTAGGTGGTCATAGCATCAGTAGCCAGTATTTATCTGACGGTGTACATCTTAGTGGTCAAGGCCATACAAAGCTTGTTAGCGATTTATTATTCCCGGCAGTTACAAGCCTTATCTAGCTATCTATAGTTTAAAAATAACTAGTAATTTGAGAATCTCATGAAAAAAATACTACTAACATTTTTACTTTTAATCTCATTCAGTGCGTTTACTGCTGAACCAGTTGATCCATTAAAAGAGCCTTTAAGCAATCTCAACTGTGCGTACCCAATAGCGCGTGAAAACGGTGATGTTTTAGACTGGGCAGTTGAAGGCGACACGATAAACTGGTACTACGGCTTTACATCTGGCGCTTATGAGTTCGGCCCGGTGAATACTACAGCCTGCCAGTGGGTAGTTGATAATAAATTGTTTGCAGGTAAAACAATCTATGCAACAGCAACAGCAACAGATAAGCAAATGCGGGTATCGGTTTATTCACCAGATGAATGGGTACATGAGGTGCTGCCAATAGTGCTGCCCCCAAAGCCACCAACGGTGATGCTGACGACTCCGGCAACATCGGGGCAAGTGGCTACGCCTTTACCCTAGGCGGGTTCATAGGCGGGTTGATGGCATTTTGGCGCAGAATAATTAGAAAGGTGAAATCATGGATAAATTAATGAGCAGAAAACTGGGTGTAACGCTATTTATACTCACCGCAACGACTGTACTTGCCGCTGTGAAGGCAATGACGCCAGAGGTTGCCGGTGTGTTCACTGGTGTTGGCGTGGCTTACAACGCTGCACAGGGCTATATAGACAGTAAGAGCAAATGATTCGGTTAACGCTACACCGAGTAGTTACCGGCGATCAAGGCACATTCGGAGTACTCCTTGTTGATGGCAGACCGTTTGCCTTAACCGTTGAGCGCCAGTGGCTTGATAATATGCGCGGCGTGTCGTGTATTCCGTCTGGCGAATATAATGTCATGCGTTGCGTGGCTTCTCCCGAATACGGATATAAGAACTCGCCACGGTTCGGAGATACGTTCAATATCGTAAATGTGCCGAATCGCAGTAAAATACTATTCCATAAAGGAAATATCGATGACGACAGCAGGGGATGTATTATCATCGGCGAACAATTTGGCACGCTACAGGGTGATACTGCTGTACTGTCAAGCCGTCAGGGATTTGCTGAATTTATGTCAATGCTGAAAGGTCAAAATGAATTTGAACTAACTATTAAAGACGGTTGGTGATAAATGAGTGATGCTAAAGAGATAGCCGAAGCAGTCGTTTCTGCTCTTGAAGAAAATAGAAACATTGATCACGATACTCACAACCGGCACCATGATTATATTAAGTTGAAAATTGAGCGCGAAATAAAACGCGTCGAGATTCTTGATCAAATAAAACTGCATTTAATGAAATATGGCGCTGCTGCACTTGTTTCTGTTGTATTTTTTGCCACATGGACTTATTTTAAAATATCTTTACACAGTTGATATTGTGAGCATCAAAGCGTTTTTTCTAATTTCAAGTATTACTGTAGCCGCCTGTACGCCAATGGATGCTTTAAAGGCTGTACTGCCATCGCCTAAAGGATTAGAGATCGACACAGAGATCGTAGTAGGCGATAAAAAGCAGGAAGTGGCAACGGGCGCAGTTGTTGGCAAGAAGCAGACAACAACAAACTCCGCGCAAACGATAAACCAGACGTACACAAAGATTTACAAGGGTCGAAGCATATCAGACATGATTTTAATGTCGATAATCTCCTTTCTTACCGGCTGGCTAGTTATGCCAAGTTCGCGCCAGATGATGCTAATGATTAAGCGTCGATTCAAAAAAACAAATTAATGGCTGGTACGCCTAAATCTAGGCAGTGACTTCCTGATATTCTTGGTCAATGTTGTAATCGACTGAACGCCCTGATTTTTACCATTGCAAATCACCGTGTAATTATCAATTCTGTCGCCTTCGAACAGCTCAAACACGGCTACTTCATTTGTCACGCTGCGCTCAACCGTGATTTTAATATAGTGATCGATGTCCTCACGTAGTGGCAAATCTGCCGAACGATCTATCCTGTTAAGCTCACGCGCAGCAACTCCAAGCCTTGATCGAAGCTTTAATGCCTTTTTATTTACTCTATAAGTCATTGATTAGTATATACAGACTTTGCGCAAGTCTAATACCACCTTGTTATGTGTAAATTAAACAGTAACAACATTGCGTCCGTCTTTAATCCATCGCCACGTATAAACCGTTATTCCTTTTCTAAATTTAATTTGGTAGCCAACGCGCCAATCCAAACCCAAAGCATTAACATTATCTTTAATCCATGCCTCAATATCTTTTTTAGTAGACTTTCTTTGCCCACCAATTTCATACTCACAATCGCCATCATTATCGTCAGCCATTAATTTATATCTTGCCATTTTTCATCTCCAAAATTAGCACCGCACATAACAATTATATGCAGTGGACTTCGCGCACAAGCCGCGCTCGCAACTGATAACGGGTCGTTATAAGGCTTTAAGGCGCTTGGTCTTACTGAGCAGCGCCTCAAAAATAATTGCTGCACTGCTACGAACCGCCATACCGCCATCTATCTCAGTAACATGACCGTTATCACTTACTTTGTAAGTTGTTCCTCTCCAATCAAAAGTCACTTCATTTTTTTTGTCAAAATTAATATTTTTTATCTGGCCGCTATACGGCAAACTCGATAATACTAACTCAAATCTTTCGCTATTATTCATGCCTTACTCCTATGAAAATCGCCTTATAACAAGGCAATTAAGCGGGAATTTGTTTATTCCGCGCTTTGTTTGTACCTCATTTATTAACATCAAATTCATTTGTGTATCATATTTCTGGTTTTGTTGATCACAAATCCCCTTATTTATATCGTTAGTTTTTATCAACTTTGCATGGCTCAGGGTTCTTATCAAATCGCACTGCCTTTATTGATCTCTTGCCTTCAATCATTGCTTTAATTATCCTGTGCCTTCCGTCCATAATTTCGCCATCCTCATCAAGAATAATCGGGTATTTTAAATCGGCATTATTTACAGCATTAAAGTGCATCGCCATATCACGCAACGTCAAATCGCTATATATGTTGTAAACATTTAAGTGGTCTAGCGGTATCGTCATAACCTTAAAGTTCTTACTTAGCTCAACAAGTCGGGCCACACTAAAGTGATGCTTGTTAAGCCTTGCCATTTGGTCTTCGTAACTTACAAAAGTATCAATTTTCATATTCGCCCTAAAATAAAACTAACAAAAAGCTGCACCGGACAAATAAACGCATCCGACTTTAGCTGTAAATTCATGCTCATCAGGGCGTTTATTCGCCCGTGAGCGGGGTCGTTAGGTTTGCTTAATTAAGCCAAGCAGCTTACGGCCATCGTTTAGGTTAAAATCGGCTGATAACCTGGCTTTATCGTAATCCTTATTAATGTATCCGCCAGATCTAAATTTATCCATCCGTAGATCATGTTGATTTAGCTGGTCAATTATATATTTCATCTCTCGCAATGCGGTAAAGCACTTATCAAAATCGAACTCCATTATCTCAACTTCATCTGCATTTTCGATGTCTGATATTATCTTTTCAATATTCATCTTTAATCCTCTTGCATTCAAACTTATGCGGTATCGCAATACCTAACAAGGCCAATCAACATGGACATTTGCTGCGCTGCGCTTGCAAATTCCGGTTATTGGCAACGTTAGGCACCTAAAAGAACACATACATAGCTGTCTTTATCTTTAATGTACCAGATAACATCTGTTACCCTTCCCATTACCGCTAAGTATTCGCCCTCGGTTACTCGCATTGATATATCTACAAGTTCACCTTTTC
>VAPL010651967.1_pt1 | contig 15418 bp, 22 predicted proteins | sample 3395061 | NCBI WGS metagenome assembly VAPL01 (sample SAMN08290444, study PRJNA428436) | hydrothermal vent metagenome | isolation source: Deep-sea hydrothermal vent chimney 2 | place: Pacific Ocean: Juan De Fuca Ridge | depth 2182 m m | reverse complement strand
TGAACCCAAGCTGGGCAGGACATACATAAGTCCTTACACTTTTTCTTAAAACCTGTGTACCTACATTTTACATGGTCAGGGGGAAGCATTAGTCTTTACTCGCTAAAATGAAATCAACATACTGAACAGCTAGATTAATCGCTGTGCCTGAGAAGGTATGGGTATGCGTAGCGCCACTACCTGTTGCCTGTGTTGTCCCACCTAGAGCTGATGTACCACCGACGATATTTGCACTTGTTGCCCCCCCCGCTAATTCAAGCACTGTATTCCCATCTTGTAAGTGAGTATGGGAGGGCATTTGAGCTTCAGAGATAGCAGTGCCAGTGTTTGTGCCTGAAACTGACTGAGAAACAAAAGCAGTAGAAAATGCAACTGAGCCGCCAGAACCTACGGTACCGGAGACAATTCTAAACGCTTTATTATCATGCGTTGTTGCTTTTGTCCAGCCTGTAGGTGCTGTTGTTTGCTGAAAAGTTAAAAAATTAACATTACTTCCTGGCAAGTAAACAGCATCATTTATCTGCGTAGTTGTCAAATCCACAGCTGCCGCTGTAAAATTCGGAAATTGCGTCTTAAGAACTAACTTAAGTAAACGCAAATGGTTATCCACTGTGCTCCTATCATCAGCTCCTAGAGGATAATTAACATCTAGTTCACTGATATAACTCGCACTCTCAATAGGCATATTATTCTCCTTCCATATAAAGTATCTTATTACTCATTTCCATAGCTGTATTTTTTCTAGCTAGGGCATCATTAGCACGAGTAATTTGTTTGTTAAAAGCATCTGCCATTTTATCACTGAAAAGATATTGAGAAGCTAGAACGAAACCAGCATGGGCAATGAGTAGATTTCCCGCCCACTGTAGCCAAAGATTCTCAGTATTACCTGCTCCACCATAAGTTCCGGCAAGCGAAGTATCCTTTTTATAATACTGATAATATAAAGTGTATACCTTATCTGGAACTTGCTCAAGGGCAATATTAGAACCTACAATATCATAATACTTCGGAAGGGCTTCCCCCGTAGTATCCCCTTTTATCTTATCCCAGTCATGACGAAGAAGTTCCACCTCTGTTCCAGAATCATTAACAATATAGAGTGCGCCATCTTCCCACTCTTGTAAGAAGTTACTCGGAAGTGCTACTTCCTCGTTCGAGGCAATGGTTGCTAAAGTCGTTTTCTCGGACACAAGAAACCAAGGGAGTGTCGCATCTTTTTCCAGAAGGTCTTCTTGCGCTATCACTAACTCAGAAATGATACTAACCCGTAAGGCTGTATCCCTCCTTTTACCTAAACGAAGCATTAAAAGATCTACAGCTGCATCCCGAACCATTACCAAGTCTCCTCTTCATCATCGTCTATTTCCACTGGGGTTTTCTTCTTCGGCTTATTCATAGCCTTCGCAATACTCGCTGCAACTTTTTCAACCCCGCGAGATCCGAAGTAAAAACCGAATATCATAAGGTCAAGCGCAGTCAGCACTTGCAACTTCAAGTCAAAGGCTGCAAGTTCCACCTCAGTTTCCGGAGAACTGAAGAGCATAAAACCTAAGGTCGAAAAGGTCATAAGGACTAACGTCATAGGTCGAATATTCTTCGACAACCATGAGTCACTCATCATATCAACTTCATGGCGTTTCGACACCGCAGCCATTATCTGCCCACGAAGTACGTTTCCGCTTTCCACTATCTTTGCATTAATACCAGCAAAAACATTCCTCGCCTGCAAGCGTTCTTCATCAGAAGTGAAGAGGTTATCTAAACCCTCACCAACACTCGTCACTATACCACCAGTAAACTTATCAATAACACTCATCCTCTACCCTCCTTAATATTCTTAATTCGGTTTTCCTTATTAATAATCAGCGCTCGAAGCATCTGCTTCTTACTTTTATCATAAAGAAGCCGCGTCTTTAAATCTGCAATCTGATCATTAAGATTACGAATTGCTTGTGATTTCTGATCAGCGGTATAAAAACTTTTTTGCATATACCGTAAATCTCCCGCCCAAGATATAGCTCCAATTACCATTAGTAAACCTAAACCAACAGTTCGTATATCACTCAGCACTTTACCCAACCTTCCCAGTATACCACAAGTCTTCTCCTCAGTCATAATTTAAGTCTCCTAGTTTTGACTGAACCCTGTCGTTAAATTCCATCCATTTGAACCCAGTACCTGGGTCGAATTTTCTCTCTGGACTAATGTCCGAGTGTCGAAGTATACTCTCTATCCCAAACTTCTTCATCCATTCTGCACACTGCATTGCCCCTGCTTCATACTGCTCCTCACTTACCCAGTCTGTTTGTATAGCTTTTAAAAAACTAGTGTAAATGTGTATCCCTGGCACAAGAAATTCAATACCCAAGGTATCCGTATTATAACCTTTTGCATGATAAGCTCCTTCTGTATCATTTCTACCACGAAATAACTCTCCCTCCGGTGGGACAAAAATATGAGCTGACGTACCATCAAAGGCAAGATAATCAGGAGCAAAATATACCTTCTCTTTTGTCTTAATAAACTCCCCCATCGCATGAATAATTATTTGATGAGGTTCGTTTCGTGAAAAACCCTGCTGAAGTTTAAAATGTTTCATTAGGAAAGTCCTATAAATTTACCAACTGTTAAGGCTTTACTATCAAGCCATGTTTGGTTCATAGAAAGAAGGCTACTATCAACTGCAAGTAAAGCCCCCGAGACCGTAAATTCTACTGTTGCATGATTCCCAGAGGGAAAGTTTGTGATAGAAGAAATATCTAAGGTAGTCCCATAAAAACCACTTCCATATTCAGTCAGCGTTGCTGTCTTCATTACCCAACCACTTGTCTTAAACGTACTATCAGAAAAATCAAAATAAGAACTACTATCTCCAGCATCTCGTATCTGTGCTGTAATCGTTAAGCCTGCTACTCCTCCGGAATCATCAACAGCAATATTAAGTGGAACTCCTGTATCAGTTAAATTAACAACTATCTGCTTACTTGTTGAAGTTTTATAAGTAGTAGACGTTGCTCCACTAGTAACAGTTGCTACATAAGTTGTGAGAATTAAACTATCCTTCACAACAGTAATATTTTTTACCGCATTAATACTAACAGCTTTTTCACTGAGGGTTAATGTCTGCTGAGTAACAACAATATTTGTACCAGTTACTTGCTGTACAGTTGCATTTTTTTCATTCAGTATCAATGCTTGTTTAGTTACTATTAAGTTTGTCCCAACATTAATACCTACGTTGTAAGCGGTTACAACCAACCCTTGCTTAGTTACTGTTATATTCTTCACTGCATTAACCGCTACTGTTTTTTCACTCAGTACTAAGGACTGTCTTGTAACAGCAACAGTTGTACCAACATTAACACTAGTATTATAAGCAGTTAAAGTTAAGGTCTGCTTAGTTACAAGAAAACTCTTCACTGCATTAACAGAACTATTCTTCGCTGATAAGATTAAACTTTGCTTTGTTACAGCAATAGCAGTCCCAACTTCAGTATAGTCAATATTTAACTGTCCAATCTGCGTAGCACCAGACTTAGAGTAATCGTCTAAATATTGATAGTTCGATGCTGGTAAGTCTGTTGTGCCGACTCTCATTGCATTGCCAGAACTCCACCCAGATCTATTAACAACCTCTTGAACAATCGTTTTTAAATCAATACTCTTTGTGCCTGTCCCTGATGAAAACGTATAGGCATTGCTAGCCGTTGTTTTCGTCATTGTTCGAGAATCATTAGCACTACTATTTCCCCAAGCACTGGCATTATCAACATCTTCGCCCTGAAAGGTGACTGTTATCGTTGCGCTACGTTGAGCATATATATCAAGTGATGCAGTATTTATTGTTGACCCTTGAGGAACAGTCACATTTAAGAAACGCCAAGCCCCTGAATATTCTGCGCCAGCGCCCCCGTTCCATAATATTATATGATTCAAGTATGGCGTTATAACCCAATTACCACTCTTAGAATGTCCATCATCACCATTAGCGGTTATATCAACTGTAATTGAAGCATCCAATAAAACTGGGTAAACAGGGTTATTAACAATAGATTTTATTCTAGTTGCTCCATCTTTTTGAATTACATTGCCGTCCCAAGTTTCACGAAAACGATAAGTAGAAATTCCATTTGAAATAACGGGTGTAGAAAACTGTGTATTTGCAAAAAAGTGTCGCTGTTTGCCATCAACTAATTCGTTTTCGTTATCATAGCCAACACTATTACCGTCGAACTTATCAACGTTGTCTACATCTTCTTGAATTGTCCAATCAAACTGTCTTGCTGCATTAGCCGACTTCATTCGTTTAAACCATTCCATACGCATCGGTCTAAACTGTAATTGAATATCTACATCTTTAGAAACATCATGCCATGTTATATAATTATTCTGAACGGTTATTTTAGAAGGGGTTAGCGGAGTACTACCCCCTATCTTATCAAGTCGCATTCTGAACTTCGTACCTTTTCTGTTTATGTACTCAACAGAAATATTATTGGCATTCACATTCGCTTTAAACCAACCGCCGCGAACCTTGTAAATACTATCTATAAGAGTGATTGTTATCGTTGGGTCAATCCAGTTAAAACTTTTACTTTCATCAAAGCGGGTTAAACCATCTGGCACATGTTCTGGATTTTGTGTACAGGCAAGTATAAAACGTCCATTGCCCATATCAAACGTTTTACTATTAATAGTACGCTTTGAGACAACCTCTGATTTAAATCCTGTAGGTGCTTTTATCATAATCCAACTACTAGCTTGTCTTTCCTAAATCGGTATAATTCAGGTTTTATAACACTTGCAGCCTTTTTATAATCAATCGGCCAGCTTAAACTTTTAAAGACTTCTTCTGGGTTAAACATTAAATCTTTGTGCTTAATTTCTATAACTTCCTTAATATCTTTTCGGTTATTTAAAATTGCGGTTAGTTGATACATAGCTGTTTCTATTTCTTCAACAGCTATTTTAATGTTAAACCCAGCTTCAAGTGATTGCCGTATCTCTTCTAAGTCTCTACGAAGTAAAACAACTTTATATTCATGAACTGGCAAAGCGTTTATCATTGGTGCAACTATTTTAAAAGTTTTATTAGTATTTGCGTTTAAATCTAAAACGGCTAAATCTTCAGGTGTTAATTCAAATAAACTTTCTGGGTTTGGGGTATAAGAATCTTCCACAACATATTTTTTGTCTACTACATCACCTACATAATGCTTACCATTATATGAGATGTTAACAACGACTTCGTTTTCATTTAAAGACCTATAAATTAACCTCGGAATTTCACAGTATGGCATATAAGACTCAGCAATATTTTTTTTGGTTTTTTCGTCATAAATAACACACCAAGTATTCAATTTAAATACTCTATTATCTTGTGCGGCTTTATCGCTATGAGCGTGATTTAATTTATCACGCGATTCAGAAGATAAAATCTCTAATCCACCAGCTTGCAATGCTTGCATAAACGCAGAAGTACCCGAACGCATAAACCCTGTGACTAAATAAATCATTGTCGCCTACAATAAACTGCTTTTTGGGTTCCATTAGTATGAATACCCATGTATTGAAAATTCTTTTTAACTAATTTAATAACTCGCTTGTCACACAAAAGACCTACTTTTACTCGGTACATCTCTGCGCAGGCACTGCTTCCGAATACTAAAAGAAGCACAGCCGCACCGAGAATTTTTCTTATGCACATTTTGAACCCACCCTGCTAACTTAGCTGTAAAATTATACAATTGTAAAAATACCTGATGCATCCCAAGTCAAGATTAAGTCACCAGCAGTTAGGTCAATCACTGCACCTAAGTCGATAAACGCAATAGCCCTTTCAAGTCCTGTATCATCAGCATTGAAGATAATTGCATATCTGGCATCTGTTGGACTACTCGCATTTTGCGTCCAAGTGACACTCGCACCTGTATCATCAAAAGTCATAGTACCCGCTGCTTCAGTTACCATATTCGCTATAGTATCTAACAACTCACCCTTTGCCGTGTACCCACCACCTGCCGTCACTTCTGTATAAGTAACCGTTGCCCCTGCATTCATACCAGGAACCGCATCACTAGCAGTCGGAACCACTGCATTCGTAATAAGAGCTACCTTAACATTATCGGTACTCCCAAAGTCTCCGTCAAGTATATAAGCTTTCGCTTCTTCAAAAACTGTTAAATCACCAGCTGCCATCTCTTTCTCCTAAGAATAAGTTAAACTTGCGCGGTCATCCCACACATTATCAAAATTAAGGTTTCCATCCGCAACTTCAGTTACAACGTCACCAGCTACATTAAATGTCAATCTTTTAATCTGCCAAACTGCTGCAGACGATAAAGCCCCTGCTCCCCTCTTCCCTACATAGGCCAGCACACTACTCACAGCATCGTAATCAGTAAGGAGACTTCCACCAACTGTTACAAGCGCTTCCCCTTTATCATTAACCAGCCATTGCTGTTCTTTCCCCTGTTGCAGTAGACTAGTAGTCACGAGCTTCCCCGTGTCTCAAAACCCCACGCTTCATAACACTCGTCACGTAAGGAAATACCGCATCATGCGGAAGCGCTATACCTAAATCCTTAACAACCCGTACTCTATTCTTCACAGTCTCTACCTCTACCTTCCTACAACCATCATCTAAACACTCAAACCAAGTACCAGGAGGGTAAGGCGCATCGGGTCTTGTTATTATATGTAAGCTCATGCGACTTTCTCATTCATAGTTTCTATCACCATATCATGCCCATAGGCAAGTTTTCCTAAATGCCCAACCTCCCAAGACACACCTTGGTCAACATAAAGCTTCACCCCAGCTTTCTGCAACTTCTCACAGAACGCCCAGTCTTCACCAACATAATTCCCTTGCTCCGGATTCCAATGTTGGTTAAACCAAGGTGCTTCCATACCTTCCCGCTTAAAGACATTCAAGTTAATAAGCATAATACCTGTCCCAACACGCCAAACTTCTTCAAGAGACTTATCAGTCTCCGAAGTAAATAAAGGAACACCATCAGCTATCCTTGCCGTCGTACTTGGTGGTAACATCTTAGTGGTAATATTTGCCGCCACAATTTGCTTTCCCCACTTCATCATACGATGAAATATATCCGCTGGAAAAGTCTGGTCACTGTCAATGAAGAGTAAATGAGTCGCATCACCTTCCACCGCCTGCTTCACTAAGTCTTCTCGCATACTCGCAAGAATACTTCCTCGCTTATTATGCACACGAAACTGTACAGCTTTCTTCCCTATCGCCCCGTGAGCAGCGAGATAGTTTGTAAAGAAAACTAAGCTCATACCGAACTCAGCTTCCCAGGTTTGCGTACTTGGTATCGCAATAACTAATCGTATCTCCTTCATTCGTCATCATCCAGCAGTTTTGCTATATCATTATCCTCAGGAGAAATCTTAACCTCCTTCAGTTCGAGTTGAATTTCATACTTATCATTCGACTTATCTCGTAGGTCAGCACTGAGAGCCTTCACCTTACCCGATACCTTCAGCGTAACATTCTTCCCAACCTCTAACATATCCAGTTGTTCTTTCGAAACCTCCAGATAAATCCGTGGCATATAAGGTTCAGGAGTCTCTGCACTTGCAATACTCTCCGCCTCTACTTCATGTGTTACCTCGGCCATTATACCCTCCTTTATTGATTCAATAAACCCGTGGATAATATGGGAGGAGCTGCCCCCTCCCACACCTTACTTAGATTCTAAAGTTACCTAAGTATGCCATAGTCTTCTCATGACGAATTTCCAAACCAGCTTCCGTAATCCACTGACCCTTTTGGGAATCAGCGTCGTTAGCTTGAATGTTATCCTGCATCTTCGTATCTCGCATGTAGCGATAGATAATCGCTGATGGGTCGATAATGAAGGCGCTGTCAGTAAACTTCGCATGAACATTCATCAAAGGATGAGTACGAACATACAGAGTTCCTTGTGGAAGAATCCAACGTTGTAACTGCATACCGTAGGCCTTAATTGAACCGTCGAAGTTCACACGGGTTGAAGTACTATTCCGTGCAAGCTTATTCAAGTTATTTAAGAACCCATTACCTGCAAATACAATACGCTCGTTACCCGCTGTACCAGCATCATAATCAAACACCTTATACGTCTGCTCCAGAAAATCATCTTCCGTTGGAGACGTGGTGTAGATTTTAACATTGGTAGTGATTTTCTCGCGTAAGCCACCAGTGAAACGCTTAGGTTTCGTACCAGTTGTATCTTCATAGCTCACACCAAACATCCAGGCAAATTCCATCGTTACAGAATGGTCAAACATCTTACGTTTCTTATCATTCTTCAGTGGGTCGCCTGTACGCGCAAAGGTATTCTTCGCAGTTTCCGTGATACTATATGCCGTTTTGAAAATCTGACAATAGTTCGTAATCTTACTAGGATTACGGGTACTGGTATCAGGAGAGGGACTACCTTCCTCATACACATTACCAATTTTCGTCAAGTTCGCACTTACACCTGTATTAGCTGCTGTCGTACCTGCCGCACCACGCTTACAAACAATTGCCGTATCACTTGTAACAGAGGAAACTTCCACCAACTCATTATCATAAGTCGCTGTTTCAGTCTTCTCAACAAGCAAGATATCGCCTGCCACTAAGTCCAAACCACCAGAGGTGAGACCAAACGCGGTAGATGTTGCACTTGCACCTGTTGAATTCATGGTTACTCGAATCGCATTAAGCTCTTCTTCCCACCAACTGAACTCAGGGTCATTAACCCCTTCTGATTTCATTCGAGCCATAAGCGCTGTCAAAGGCGCCGACCCATTCGGATTCCGCCAGAGAATCATCTCACGGAAATTTTTAGGTCGTTCGTCTGTACCCCAGTCCAACGTACCCCGTAAACCTGCTATACTAGCCATTTAAACTACTCCTTAATTTTGCATATCGTCTAATAAAAGTTCATCAGCCAACTGTTCAAAATCATTCGTTACAAGTTTCACAGGAACTTTTGCCGCTTGCGTTGTATTACCAGCGCTAGCAGGCGTACGCGAAGGGGTTAATACAGGAGCCGCAGTTTCCGCTGCCGCTGGTGCTTGTGTTGCCGCCACCAACTCATCCAAAGGTAAACGTAAAGCCACCCAAGCTTGAGCTCCAATCTCCGCAATCGCTGTTTCTGCTGGTACCTGTGGGTTTTGCTGCTGATAGGCAGCGGTTACACGAGCTACAGTTTCCCGAAATTCCGGTTGCGCTAACTTCGGCCAAGCGTTGAAAAATGCCTGGTCATGCGCCGCCTGAGCTTTCTGCTGCTGCATAATCCCGTGTACCATCCCAGGCATTTGCATACGCAAGCCTTGTGAAACACTATCGAATAAATCTAAAAACAAATCAGCCGCCATTTCCGACATAACCACACCTGGATTATCATCGAAAGCTTCCACTTGTTCTTCCGTCCATTTGAACTTATCAACGAGACCATCTCGTGCTGTTACCCGCGCCTTAGCAATCTCCACTTGGACTTCTTCTGGAGTACGCGTATCTTCGGGTGCAGGAGTTTCTGTCTCCCCCTTCACCACTTCAGGAAGTTTAGTTTCTTCAGATTTTGCAATTTCCTCAGGGGTTTTGTCTTCAATCTTCTCGATTGTTACATCTTCCTCAGGAACTGCTTTCTCTTCAGTCTTAACTTCCGCTTTAATTTCTTCAGGGAGTTCAACTTCCTTTTCTTCACTATCGTCAAGTAAGTCATCCCAGTCTTTCTGTTCAGCAGTAACCGTTTCCCCTGCTTCTTCAGTCTTATCTTGTTCCGCAGCAAGTCGTGCCTGCTCCGCCATTTCAGCAGCTGCTTCAGTATCAGCATTAAGAATCTTTTCTTCAGCTTGTGCTTGTGTCACTATATCAACCATTATTTTCTTCCTCTAAAAGTTCTTCAATCTGTTCACTAAAATCTCTAATAATAACAGACGGTATGTTTAAAAATAAGCGGATTCCCGCAACTTCCCCTTTACTAAACTCTTCAGCAATCAAGCCATCAAGACCATTCGCAGCTCCCTGCATTGCTGTTGTCCTCGCAGCCATCTGCCCTTCTGCATACTCAACCAGTCGGTCCCAGCCCTGGCACTTGAGTAGCTCCTGGCACACCCGAACTGTTTCCCGCTGCGTTTCCAGCCCCTCCCGAATTTCCTCCAACATTTTCTACTCCTACAATATTACCTGCCTTTAAGTCCTTTGCAATATCTGCATCAGGACGTACATTAAGCTTGAACCGTTTAATATTCTTCAAGCCACCTAATTGTGCCACCCAAGAGAAAATTCCTCCCATATCATACTCCTGCATAATCTGCGGGAATTGTCGCATCTGCCCAAGCAACTGTGTCCACATAGTCACCTGCGCAAAGCGGTCAACAGGAAGTGTTCCGTCAACTGGTACAAAGTCATAAAAACCAGAGATGTCCTCTGGACTCACATTCATAAAGCCTGGCCCTGCATCACTCGACAAGTCTCCAGCTACCTTAAACTTCATCTCACTATCATATTTCTGCTGAGTATTCTGTATCAGCATTTGAGCAAGGGGTGACCAACCAGAAGCAGAAAAGTATTCCCCCTGCGTTTTGATACGATTCGCCCCAGCAGAGTTACTACTCCGAATCTCCGTAGCCGACTTGCGTCCACCAGGATTTACCATCCCCATGATGTTGTCAGTTACGCCTGAAACCCTTTGAATCATATCATTTATAAACTGTGAATCCCGCAGATGATTCTGGGTCACATCGACCGTTTGTATCTGCTGAAACATAGTACGAATATCCTGCCCGTATGCCGCAGGCTTCAAGCGGATAATCCGACCACCTTCGGTCGACTTAAAATCTTTAATCGTCAACCTTGAAGGGTCAGCAAGAAACTGCCCATTCAGGACATTCCTGACATTATAAAAATGCGTATTTACAAGCCAGCTCATAGCATCTTGCAAAGGCTGAAGAATTTCTAACATTCCACGCTTTTGCAAGCCATAACCTTCAATTTCATATTCAATCACTGCGTAGGGGAATTTCCCATGCAGGGCATCATAAGGCTGACTTTCAATTATCACCTCATCTTCCGCAAGAGTAAACACCCACTTCTCAGGATACTTCGAATCCCCAAGTCCCCAGTCCTTCGGAATAAGTTCTACATGCAATTCTATAAGAGCAACGAAATCGGGGGACTTCATATCATCATTCAGTTCCGCATTCCCCCCAGTCACTGCATCCGGAAGTTTCAGCTGTTCACTCCCAGTATCCCGATACCCTGTTGCGTTCGTTGCTGACTTATTTCGTTTCTTTTTCTGTTCTTTCAGTTCCGCAACATTATAATACTGTCCATACTCTTCCCTCCGAACAACCATATTCCAACCGAGGTCTGCATTTCGCCCACAGAATTCCCCATCTTGAAAGTTCAAAAGCGAGACGCGAGAATCGAAAAAGAAATCCTGAGGCCGCACATTATACAAACGATTCCCTGCGTAGCCCTTCACACGCTTTGTTCGCTTAACCTTTTTCTTCCTATCGCCAAGTGGTATTCCGAGATATGTCACTTGCTCCTCGACAATCTCACTCACTTGAATAACCTCTTCATCCCAGTAAGTTCCAACAACCCCTGCCCCATATTTCCCTGCATCCATAAGCCAGATGTAGTACGGTACAAGGTGTCCACCGGTTTGCGTCTGATAATCCATCACAGCTTCCATAGCCTGCACTTGCTGTTCGCCTTCCCCATGCCTGCCGGAAAGTTGCATAATCGGTGAACGAGAAAGAAAAACACTAGAAAGGTACGTGTGCCAAGACATAAGTATTGCATAGCTCATAGGAATATCGAGCGTAGTGTACTGAGGTTTCCCCCCAGCTCGATTCGTCTTCCTCAGTTCATCAGCACTCGTAGTCGGCATATAGGCACGAAAAGCTTCTTCTGCATCAGAAAACTCCGTTGCCTTCTCTTGTATCGCATGGTCAGCATGTTTCACCCGATTCCGCAGCGCGTCTCGAATATCATTATGCTTTGTTGTACCGTATGCTAAATTATAATTCGCCACTAAGGGGCTCCTCTCCAATCATCAAGTTCTGGTATATTACTCTCATCCGTAATATCTGTATAATCCCCCTCGAGTACAACACCCTCGAGAGCTGGGTTAATCAAATCCATCGCAATGGTTAGCGCGTCCAAGTAATCATCATGCTGCCGTGTCGCTCCCGCTTGGAAAACGCTGTACTGTTCTATCAGCTCCACATGTTCCTTATTCACAACCAGCTGCCTATTACTCGCATAGCGGGAAATCGTCTGCACTATCCGCGTTTCCTTCTTCCGCTTATCCTCCACAGGAGTCACATGGAAGAACTTCCTTCTCACGTGCATCTCCCTTTCGAGAAAGGACTTCAGCGTCCGTTGATTCATTACAGTTTCTATCCCAACCATTATAGGATTCCACTTATAAACCATTTCAAAAATTTTATTAATAAACTCCATCGGGTCTGGAGATTTACAAGCATAGTAGTCAGCAACGAAGACCTTTCCTGCAAACAGTTTGATAACCATTATCACTGCATCATCAAGTTTCTGATTAACCTGCTTCAGGGTGTTTCCATCCTTCGGAGGCGGTGTCGGGTCAATCCCAATGTAGGTGATCCCTCCTGGTGGTAAAACGTCCCAATAGTCCAACCAGCTAAGTAAGAACGCACTGTTCTCCTGAGTGACGAGCTGACACTCCATTTCCCTGAGCCAAAGAGAAAGCTGATTCCGGTTAATATGTGCCTGCTTATCGTCCAGCAATTCCTTCGTCGTCCAACGCTCTGCCCAAGCACTCTCTCCATTATCCTTGAAGCAGGAGAATCGAACGCTAGCCCATTGAGTATCTTCCATCACACAGTCGATTAAGTCCCCTCGTATAAGGACGGTTTGGGCAAGTGCCATTGTCGCATCAGGCGCTTCACTCACAGGCGCTAGGGATTTCGAAAGCGCTCCAAAGACAAGGTCAGACATTTTCTCCCGCCCTTCCAACGTCGCAGTATTGACCTCATCGCAAGGATCATCGAGGATAATAAGGTCAGGCCGATAATCATCAACAAGGATACCACGAATACTGCCCGTAATACCAAGACCGATAATCCGAATAGGATACTCATCAGTCCCATGTATAATTTCGATTTCACTATCTGTCCACTTTTCCCCTTTCCGGAGTCCGAAGGTTTGCGTCCAAAACCGATTATGCTCTATCTGCACCTTCAGCCAATGAACACTCTTTACCGCATGCTCCTGACTCTTCCCGATAATAATAATCGTATGGGAGATTCCATACGCAATCCGCTTACTCGCGAAGAGCCTAAGTTTCGTCGTCTTAGCTCCCCCACGGAAAACCTCAAAACCTACAAAACGATTCTCTGGGTTCTCCAGAACCTCATCCATTTCCTTATGGAACTGCGGAGATTCCTGCCTTGCGGTCTTTGGAAAGAAGCTTCTCGCGTAGAGGTTCCCATCTATCGCACAGAGGCCAACCAATTCCTCCAACGATACTTCTTCACCTAAGGCTTGCATATATGCACTCCGAATTCTCCTGGCACAACGTCCAAGACATCCGCTCTTAACTTAACCTTCTCTGGAAAGGCTGTTGCACAATCGTACCACTTCACCACTTCTATCAACCCGTACTTCCATATAGTTCCTGGGAAGGCTTTTGAAACAACCGGCAAATACAACCACCGAAGCTGCCACCAAGCATCTGCCGTATGTTGCAGCTTACATTCCACCAAGGTTATCTGCCCTTTCTTGAAGTCGAAAAGCAGCGCATCCGGTTGACACCAGCGCACCTTCTCACAGCCAACTTCCCCGAAGCGAAACCAGGGATTCGCCACATAGCCGGACGCAAAACGCCCTTCAAAGTGCCTATGCACCTTAGCCTCGTACCGTATACCTTCAGCTCGCCTTCCCTTCTGTTTCCCGTTTGTTCTGATAAAAGGCGGCGGGGTAGGCGAATACTTCACCCAATCCACAACCCCTGCTGGTCTAAACCTCTTGGGAGGCAGTCCCGTTTTCGTTTTCAATAAGTACTCCCTCAGGCTGTTCGCCCTGGTCTGAATCCCCTACAGGGACGGTTCTCATCTTCGCTCTTGCGTTTGCCAAAGCGGCCTTATCTGCTACGTAGTAGTTGTTCTGCGTTACATTTCCCGCAGGAAGGGTAGGGGCAGCACTCTTCGGTGAGTAGCCGAGGTTCTTAAGCAATGAGTCTGTCGTGTCAGCGATGAACTGCTTATCGCTAACCGCCGAGGCGTTCTCCAAGCATTCCCCGAGTTTCTCCACACCTACTTGAGCCACCCCTAAAAGTTGTTCCCGCAGCGGAATCACGATGGAGGCGAATTGCGTCTCATCCTTTTCCGCGAGCCGTGCCTGAAATGCGTCCGAATGGATAATGACGCTTAACCACGCCTGTGTCACATCGAAGTGCGCGGCGACCCTGTAGAGCTTCATCCCTGGATTCACGAGCATGAAGTCCAGTATCGCATCGTGCTTAACGCTCACTGATTGTATCTGTGCCACTGCCATCTTTTCCTCCCGCCTCCTGCTGGGTTCTCCTGCTGGTTTTGTGTTGTATGGGATAACTATAGAGGAGTGGGAGGGAGGAGTCAATGGGGGGTGGTGGGAAGGGGGAAGGGAGGGGGGGGGATGGGTTGTTGATGGGTTTATTGATTTAATAAACACGGGTTTAACTAAAAAGTAAGCGCAGTTCAAGAAGCTGCTATAGACTAAGGCGCCCCCCGTAGGGGCATGGGAGGGAGGCGGGGTTGACTGCGAACGATTCGTATTCAGGACGGTGTACGATGGGTGACGTAGCGCGTCACTTAGTGACGTCACATTGTGACCATTTTTGTCACTCGGTCAGGGAATAGCCACCAGTGGTGCGGGGTGAATGTTGGCACGGGTATTGCATACTGTATTGTATGGCGGTATATTCCGCTGGTCACTGGAGAATAATGATATGTATATCCTTTTCAATTCAGATAGTATCTGCCCAACCACCTTACGCGATATGATGCAAAGCCTTAACGATACGGCCTATGGTAGTATCAAAGATTATCGCGAAGCACAGGCGTTGTATGGTAGTCTGGGTGCAGCATGGCTATTACAAACAGGGGAAGATTTTCCCCTGTTTACGCCGGAGCTTGTTGGGAATTAGCCGTCCGGGGGCTGCGGTATCAGCCCCCACTTTTACACTGGAGAAATGATTATGGGTAAGATTGCAAAGAAAGTGCCAATTGAAGGCGGCATTCAAATTGAGTTTGAAAATGGCGAGGAATTAGCCCTGCGGCTCGATGAATTGGATGATGTGATTATCCGGAAGCTCGCGGTTCACGGGTTGAGTCAGAAGGTTGGTGACTCGTACGCCGGAGCGGAAAGTATCGCGGAGGCTGTTGGCTTGGC
>VAPL010897234.1_pt1 | contig 15430 bp, 9 predicted proteins | sample 3395061 | NCBI WGS metagenome assembly VAPL01 (sample SAMN08290444, study PRJNA428436) | hydrothermal vent metagenome | isolation source: Deep-sea hydrothermal vent chimney 2 | place: Pacific Ocean: Juan De Fuca Ridge | depth 2182 m m | reverse complement strand
CCTGTTTAATGTCAGCTTTAGAAAGAGACCTGTTTTCCTGCTTTACTTTTTCGCATGTTTTCACATAAGATTGATCAAGATAAACCAGCATCAACACACCAATCTCAACAGTAACACCTGCAAGCGCAATGAAACCAACACCAACAGCAACTGATAAATCATAATTTAATAAGTACAACAACCAGATACCACCGATTAGTGCGAACGGTAATGTACCCATAATAATAAGCACTTCAATTATGTTGCGGAAATTTAAATACAGTAACAACATAATGATGGCTAATGTTAAGGGAACAACCATACTAAGCCGTTCTTTTGCCCGCACCATGTATTCATACTGACCAGACCAGGCAATAGAATAACCCGCAGGTAACACAACCTGTTCTGCTACAACTCTTTGCGCTTCTTCTACATAAGATCCCAGATCACGGCCTTCTATATCAACCAGCGTCCAGCCATTTAGTCGAGCATTTTCACTTTTAATTGCAGGTGGGCCATCTTCAATTCGAATATCTGCCACATCAGCTAATGCTATACGCTTATTGCTTTTTGTGACCAGTGGCAATAAACGGATATTTTCTACAGAGTCTCTATAAGCTTGCGGATAACGAATATTAATCGGATAACGCTCCAGACCTTCTATAGATTGAGTAACATTCATGCCACCAATAGCCGTTCGAACAACCTGTTGAACATCAGAAATATTTAAACCATAACGAGCCGCTTTATTACGATCAATATCAACTTTAATATAACGACCACCTGCAACACGTTCTGAATAAACGGAAGCCGTGCCTTCAACATTCTTTAAGACCTGCTCAAGTCGCTTGCCTATTTTTTCAATTTCTTTTAAATCCTGACCGGCTACTTTTATTCCAACAGGCGTTTTAATACCCGTTGCTAACATATCAATGCTGGTTTTAATAGGCATAACCCAGTCATTGGTTAAACCAGGAAATTTCACCAGCGCATCCAGTTCTTTACGTAAACTTTCAGGGGTAACACCTTCTCGCCATTCACTGCGGGGTTTTAACTGAATAACCGTTTCTATCATAGTTAAAGGTGCTGGGTCTGTTGCCGTTTCTGCACGACCAATTTTTCCAAATACTGTTTTTACTTCAGGAACAGTACGGATAAGTTTATCTGTTTGTTGCAACAACTCACGTGCCTTGCCGATGGAAATACCTGGGTAGGTTGTCGGCATATACATTAAATCACCTTCATCTAACGGCGGCATAAATTCACTACCCAGTTTAGTTGCAGGCCATAAACCAATAACCATAACAACAAACATCATTACGACCATTGTTTTTGGATGATTCAATGCACCCTGTATAACAGGACGATAAGCCGCCGTTATTAAGCGATTTAAGGGGTTTTTATGTTCAGGACGAATATTTCCACGTACAAAATATCCCATCAATACGGGTACAAGTGTTATCGATAAACCAGCCGCCACAGCCATTGCATATGACTTGGTAAATGCCAGTGGCGCAAATAATTTTCCTTCCTGCGCTTCTAATGAAAACACGGGCAAAAAACTCATAGTAATAATTAACAAAGAGAAAAATAAGGGCGGCCCTACTTCTTTTGAAGCTTCGGCAATAACCTGCCAGCGGTTACTATCAGTTAACGGTGTCTTTTCAATATGTTTATGCACATTCTCAATCATTACAATAGCGCCATCTACCATGGCACCAATGGCAATTGCAATACCACCCAACGACATAATATTCGCATTAAGTCCCTGCGCATGCATAATAACAAACGCACCTAGAATACCGATAGGCAAACTGAATATAACCACCAGTGATGAACGAAAATGAAAAAGAAAAAGCGCACAAATGATGGCAACAACAACAAATTCTTCAATCAGTTTTTCATATAAATTATCAACTGCATGATTGATAAGTGTTGAACGGTCATAGGTTGTGACAATTTCTACACCATCGGGCAAACCTACTTTTAATTCATCAAGCTTCTTTTTAACAAGATCAATAGTTTTAAGTGCATTTTCACCAAAGCGCATAACAACATAAGCACCAACAACATCACCTTCACCATTTAACTCTGCAATGCCGCGACGCATTTGTGGCCCTATAACCACATCTGCTATATCGTTAATCTGTAATGGTGTACCGTTATCATTAAGCCCCAGCGGGATTTTTTTAATGTCATCTATATTTTGTAAATAACCCGTGGCACGAACCATGTACTCGGCTTCACCCATTTCAACAACAGAAGCCCCCGACTCCTGATTGCCATTTTTAATGGCCATTTTTATATGATTTAATGTTATTCCATAAGCACGTAGTTTTTCTGGATCAACCACTATTTGATACTGTTTTACCATGCCACCTACAGTGGCAATTTCTGAAACACCGGGCACGGTCTGTAATTCATACTTTAGAAACCAGTCCTGCAAACTACGCAATTCAGATATATCATGCTGACCTGTTCTATCAATCAACGCATAGGAATACACCCAGCCAACACCTGTTGCATCAGGGCCCAACTGAGATTTAGCCTCAGCAGGTAAAGAGGATGCAACCTGACTTAAATATTCCAGCACACGAGAACGTGCCCAGTATAAATCTGTACCTTCTTCAAAAATTATATAGACGTACGAATCACCAAAGAAAGAATAACCACGAACAGTAACGGCTTTAGGCACTGACAACATGGCCGTGGTTAAAGGATAAGTCACCTGATCTTCAACCACCTGTGGTGCCTGTCCTGGGTAGGATGTTTTTACAATAACCTGCACATCAGAAAGGTCCGGTATAGCATCAATCGGTGTTTCTTTTACCGCATACATGCCAGCTACAAATAACATAAATGTTGCCAGCAGAACAAAAAAACGATTGCGAATAGACCAGTCAATAACAGAAGCAATCATTACTTAGCTCCTTGCAAATTAATTTTAATAATTTTAATAGATCCGTCCTTATATTTTTCAAGTAAAAAACGAATTTTCTGTTTTGCTTTAAACGAGCTGAGTTTAATATCTTTAACAACAGAGAAATCCATAGTCATTTCTGGCCAGCCCCACGCATCAACAGGATTATGCTCTATAGTCAACATATTATGTCCTGCCATAATGCTAACAATAGCGCCATCAGCCCAGGCCTGACTCTTATTTTTTATATTATCTTTGGAGGCATTATCCTGAACATCAATTTTAATAACTTCAGTTGCACCGTCTTTATGACCTTTAATCAGGAAGCGTAACTTCTGACCTTTTTTCAACGCACTAATATCTATAGATTTATTAACAAACAAGTCCATAATCATTCCAGGCTGACTCCAGGCATCAATCGGATCATGTTCAACTGTCAACATGTTATGCTTTGCCATAATATCTATAATTGAACCCGTCACCCAAACCTGGTTAAGATTTCCTGACTGTTCATTTTCATTCATCATGACCATGCGATCAAAAGAAGCCGTTAGACTTGATTCAGAATCAATTAAGAATTGAGCTGAAGTAACAATCAAATCATTTTCTTCAACACCATTTAACACTTCAATAAACTCACCACTCTCAATGCCCGTCTGAATAGCAACTGATCTATAGCGACCATTACCCAGTGCTTTTACAATACGCTGCATTTGACCATTACGAATAATAGCTTCACGTTTAACAAATATAGTTTCATCCTTATATTCACTAACAATAACCAGTTTGGCAAACATATTAGGTTTCAGGTAATGCTTAATATTTTCAAATCGAATTCGAACTCGCAAAGTACGCGTTTTTTTATCCAGTATTGGATAAATATAATCGACTTCTCCATGCCAGGTTTTATGAGGAAAGGCATCTAAAGTCATTTTTACTTTCTGATTTTTCTTTACCCAGCCACTTTGTCTCTCAAAAACTTCAGCAATGACCCATACTGTATCCAGCTGTCCAATACTCATTATTTCTGTTGCCGGCTTAACAAACGTGCCCTCACGAACATTAAGCTCCTTTATAAAACCATTATGTTTTGCATAATAGGAAATAGTTTTTTGAGCCTGTCTCGTTTTATTAAGTTTTTTAATTTGATTAGTTGTAATACCCAAAGATGTTAAGCGATCTTTTGAAGCTGAAATCAAAATACGATTACCACTTTTTAATGCAGTAACATACTCTTCCTGAGCATTAACCAGTGTTGGGCTGTAAACTTCAAATATTTTCTGCCCTTTTACAACTTCATCTCCAGCTGCTTTAACAACCATTTGTTCAATCCAGCCATCGACACGGGTATGCACATGGGTTAGTACATCTTCATCAAAAGTAACATAACCTACTGTGCTAATCTGTAAATCAAGTTTTCCTTTTTTGACTTTTGCTGTACGTACACCAATATTATTTTCAACAATGGGGGAAATTTTTACTATACCTTCTTCTCCTTCTGCGCTGTCACTACCATAAAAAGGCACTAAATCCATACCCATTGGTGATTTCCCAGGTTTATCGCGTCGATATTTAGGATTCATAGGAGCAACCCAGTAAAGAGGTTTTTTTTCTGCACTGTCTGTGCTTATATTTGTTGCACCATCATTCTCAAAAAGTGGTCGACTAAAATAACCAGCCGCTAAACCAATAGTTAAAAATACAACGGCAGATAAAGCTAAATTTTTCATCCCTTAACCCTCATTTGAAAATGATGAAGTGAAATACAATATTTTTGATTTCGCCTGTAATAAATCTATGGTAATACGCATGTTATCCAGCAAAGCATTTAAGCTATCAATATGGGCACGCATAACATCTGCAAAATCACCTCTATCTGATTGATAGGCTAATAAAGCAGCCTCTGCCTGCTGTTTTGCCTGTGGCAATAGCAGAGTCTGATAAAGTTTATAACGTTTCTGAATTTGGTTTTTATTTGAGTATTCCTGCTGAAGAGATGACATTAACTCCCTTAACATTTCAATTCGCTTATCTTTTAAGCTTTGATTCTTATATTCTTTAGACAATAATTTTTTATCCTGTCGTTTAGCAGAAAATATAGGCAAATCAATTGATGCACCCAGCGATATTAAATCAGATCGTTCAATACCATCAGGGCGATCTTCACGATAACTGTAGCTAACATTAAGCCCCCAGCCTGGCTTATAACTTTCTTTAATAATTTCAATATCGTGATGACTTGCTTCAATTTTCTGGTCTATTTCTTTAATTACAGGATGTTTAAGAAACTGTTTAACCAGAGCATCTTCCTGCTCATAAATATTTTCATATTTTTCTGCATCAGATAGTTCAGGTAATTCTTTTTCTAAAACCAGCTTGCTGTTTTTAATACCAATCCAACGAGCCATCTTATAACGCTGGGCTTTAATTTTTCTATTAATTCTTACAATACGATCATCAAGTCGACTAAGTTCTAATTGTGCATGAATTAAGTCCTGTTGATTATTTTTTCCTACCGAGAAAAGTGATTTAACAATATCAGTTAGTTGAGAAAATAATTTCTTATTTTCTGAAATAGTTTTTTTAGCCTGCTCAAGATAATATATTTCAAGATACATCAGCCTAACGTTTTTTATGATCGTTAATTTTCGCTGCTCTTTTTTCTCACGAATAGCCGATGCCTGCTTCTCAACTTTCTGCTGTTTTATATCCAGCGTATTGCCTGCTGGAAAACGCTGACTAATACCCACTTTAATTTGAGTCATATTCTCCTGATCCAGGTCATATGAATCAGTGGGAAGATTAAGCAAACCTAGCTGTAATTTAGGATCAGGCAACTGACTTTCAGCAATCGCACTTTCAGATAACGAACGAGCCTGCCAGTCCTGACTTGAAATACCAGGCTCATTTTTAAGCGCAAGGTATTCCGCTCTTTCAATCGTAAGAACTGTAGTATCTGTTGTTTTACCAGCAGCCAGTAAAGCCTGACCTGGCATTAGTAAGCCAGCACATAATATAAGACTGGATATTGTATTTATTGAGCCAATAGACATATAAAGCACCTAAATTAAAGAAATTAATAACTTTCTTTTTCTAATATTGTTGTATGCTACTCTTTAATGAATAACGGTGGGCTTGCATACACATTAAATATATTTAATGTTATGAAACCTTACATATCTTATGGCAATAAATATAATAATGAATAGTAAAGCAGCCAAAGACTAAAAAATAAATATGCGCATATTACTAATTGAAGATGACCAGCACGTAGCTAATTTTATTATCAAAGGGCTAACTGAAAACAACCATGTTGTTGATCATCAGGCAGATGGAAAAGATGGTCTATTCCTTGCCACAACAGAATCTTATGATGTATTGATTATTGACAGGATGCTACCCAATGTTGATGGTCTGACTATAATACGTACTTTAAGAGCATCTAATATTAAAACCCCTGTACTTATTCTGAGCGCCCTGGCCGATGTAGAACAGAGAGTTGAGGGGCTTCAAAATGGAGCAGATGACTATCTGGTTAAGCCCTTTGCTTTTTCTGAACTTCAGGCTCGCGTTGAAATTCTTGGCAAACGTCAGTACACAGAACCCCATATAACTGAGTTTGTTGTTGCTGATTTAACACTTGATTTACTAACTCATAAAGTTAACCGCTCAGGTAATGATATAGATTTATTAGCCACCGAATATCGATTGTTAGAATATTTAATGCGCCATGCCGAACAGGTTATATCACGCACAATGTTATTTGAACACGTGTGGGATTATAACTTTGATCCACAGACCAATGTTATTGATGTACATATGAGTCGGCTACGCAAGAAAATTGACAAGCCGTTTGGCAATGCACTTATTCAGACTATACGTGGAACAGGTTATGTTATTCGCCCGCCTGAAAAAATCAGCTCATAATTCAATATTAAAGTTAGTATTTTTATATTTAACTTTATTTCTAATTTCCTCAATTGTTTTATTGAGTTTTATTTACCTGTCAACTGTTACTTATATCTTTAAACAGCTGGATCACCATATTCAATATGATAGCCAGAGTCTTCAGGCACTCTACAAAACAGAAGGACATAAGCCATTAATTGATGCCATTAATGAAAGACTAAATCAATATTCATATGATTCTATTTACCTGCTACATGATAAAAACAACAAAATACTGGCGGGGAATCTTCTAAAAATACCAGAAGATCGAAAAGAAGGCTGGCATATTATTAAATTAAAAGATTTAACACATAACTCTAATCAAAAGGAACATTCTGCAAGAATTATCATCACCGCTCTTTCTGATCAATTAACTTTAATAAATGGCCTGGATATTGATTCAGCTCATCAGCAGGAACACATGATATTAAATAGCCTGCTAATCGGTATCGCTATTGTTCTCTTACTGGGTGCTATTGGTGGTTTTATTATTGGTATTACTACAGTCAGAAAAATAAATGTCATCAATCAGGCTATCGAGGAAATCAGGGATGGTGATCTTTCCATACGCATACCATCAAAGGGAACAGATGATGAATATGATCTGCTTTCAGAAAATATCAATCAGATGCTTGATCAAATTCAGAAGCTTATGGCCGGTATAAAAAACATCTCAAATAATATTGCTCACGACCTTCGAACACCACTAGCACGACTGCGCAGCCAGCTGGAAACAATACAAAGTAACTCAAAAGAGTATGATAATGCCGATATAGCAGATGCTATTGCTGAAACAGATAATCTCCTGTCAACATTTAATGCACTGTTGCGTATTAATAATGTTGAGAGTGGATCACAAAGACTACATTTCTCCGAAATTAATATAACGAAGCTACTGGAAGATATAATAAGTTTTTATGAGCCTGTTGCGGCTAACAACCATGTCAGGATAAAACTATATGCAAAAGAAAATATTAAATTCACTGGTGATCGTGACATGCTATCTCAGATAGTTGCAAATTTACTGGATAACGCAATTAAATATTCACCTGAAAAAACAGATATTATCGTTAAGTCAAATTTAATAACAGTCAATAATATTAAAACACTTGAAATATGTATAAGTGATAATGGTGTTGGAATTCCTGACAATGAAAAAACAAAAGTATTTGATTTATTCTACCGCTCAGAAAAACACAGAGATCACAAAGGTAATGGCTTAGGATTAAGTCTGGTGAATGCTATTATATCTCTGCATCATGGAAAAATAAGTCTTGAAGATAACAACCCTGGATTAACTGTCCGCATTCACCTGCCGATATAAATAGTAATCATATTGGCAAATGAATCTCCTGCACTTTTTCCATTTCACTAATAGCCGATTCCAGATTAACTCTATCTGGATTATCAACAGGCTGTTGTTTTAGCTTTTGATATAATTCAGCCTGTTCCCATGTTTCATAACTGCCATCTACATTCTGTATATAGCCCGCCCAGGGAATAAATTTAGTTAATGGAAAAAGTTGACCTTCACTGGGTGAAATATCAACATTGAGTCCAGATATAAACATTACCTTTTTACCACAATAAGCATTTTCCTGAACAACAGTACGAAATGCACGATCAAACTCCACCTGGGTATTAACCTGTGCTGCCGTTAGTGCAGGCCATTTTGAGGTTACTATATAAGGCATAACATCAATCAGATTACGCTCAAGATGATCACGCCCTTCATCATGATGACTAATAGTACGATGGTAATAAAATAAATCTGGATGCAGCCTGTCACCTATCGCCTCACCATGACCACTTTTCCATTCATAGTGATCAACATAATGATTATCCAGATATTTAATTAATGCCGGTGTTGCTGAAAATATTTTTGATGTACTGAGCGCCCCAATAGCAACTGGCTTGCCCTGAGTATCCATATCCAGTATGTCATTAAGCTTAAGCAATAATCCCTGATCTCGATCAGTGTGTAATAATGAGTTATCAATAATTACCTGCTTTTTTCCATTTTCATCTTTACGTAGATGAATATTTTTTCTGGCAAAGTTATATTCATTAATATACCAGTCCAGAGCGCCACATATTTTTCCACAATTAGCGGTCTGATTTTTCTTTTCAGTTTGCAGGCGACGGTATATACCAAACTGCTGTGTTTGCGGATCAAAACCAACATGGCTTGCCTGAATAATAACCAGATCTTTACCATGATGCGCATGAGGTCCATGGCGATCCGTAGCAACAACTCCACCAACCAGACCATGATTAAATGGAAATGTACCAAAATGTTTAGCCATTAAAATAATGGGGTAACCCTGGCTTTCATCTGAACAGAATGCTCTTGACGGCATAATTTTACCTCGCTCAAATCCCAGCGAAACAACCAGATTGTAAAGGCGAGGTATAAACTGACTATAACGCATAGCCACCTCAGACATATGGAAAGCGCCCAACAGCCCTGTAACGGACCCACTAGTAACATACATATAAAAAAGCCTCTTATTAAGCCTGCAAATAACGCATTTAATTTTAAGCTTACTATATAAGAAATGTAATCACCTGGAAACCAGCATGATCCTGGAAAAATCAGCTGGGCACAAAAAGGATGTGCAAATTATTGATTTGAATATTTTTTATATGCAGAAACAAGAGAGTTGAGTATATATTCATTAAAACGATTATTATCAACTTTAAGATAAATAACACCTTCATCAGCAGCAAAGAACGATTCTTTTACCCCCGCGATAGTTTTAATTTGATTAGCTAATTTATGGGCGGTTACATGCTGCAATTCTTTAACTCGAACAATATGTGAACGTAAACTAATGGGAGGTTGCATGCTAATAGCAAAAACAAACCAGATTATGACGCTTATACCACACAATATAAATACAGCTGTCAGGCTATATTCACCAATAACCCAACCACCCAGGCCACCACCTAAAAATGCTCCCATAAACTGTGAGCTACTGTAAAAACCCATCGCAGTACCCTTACTGTCAGCAGGCACTGTCTTTGAGACCAGTGATGGCAACATCGCCTCCAGTGTATTGAAAGCAATAAAAAAGAACGCCAGAAATGGAATGATTTGATAAAGGTTATTATTAAATTGAGACAAACCAAATTCAGCCACTAGCAACATAAAAATAGCGCTGATAAAAATAATTTTTTGATAATGTTTTTTTTCTGCAAGAAAAATAAGGGGCACCATGCCTGCTACACCAATTAACAGAACCAGTAAATATATCCACCAGTGTTCAGCCGAAGGAATACCCAACCTATTTTGCAGAACCAGAGGTAAAGCAACAAAATTAGCTGTGATAATTAAATGCAATGTTAATATACCCAGATCTAATCGTAATAGCTGAGTATTAGACAGCACCCGTTTAAATTGTCTTAATACAGGTTCTTTTTTTTGGTGAAAGCAACTAACCTCAGGTGTTGGCACCCAGAAACCCGTAATAAAAATGCCTGATAAGGCCAGCAATCCTGTTAGCCAGAATATGCCGGGAACATTAATCAGGCCATAAAGAACCGGGCCAATAATTAAAGCCAGTGTAAAAGACATGCCAATACTGCCACCAAAAATAGCCATGGCTTTTGAACGATGTTCATCACGTGTCAGATCTGCCAGCAAAGCCATAACAGCCGCCGCTATAGCGCCTGCTCCCTGCAGAGCCCGGCCTGCAATAACACCCCAGATACTGGTAGAAAGAGCGGCAAGCACACTGCCTGCCGCAAAGACCAACAGCCCAATAATAATAATTTTTTTACGCCCAATACGATCAGACAACATACCAAAAGGTATTTGTAATAAAGCCTGTGTTAATCCATAAGCTCCTATTGCTATACCCGTTAAAAACGGTGTATTGCCTTCTAGCTGGTGCGCATAAAGTGAAAACACGGGCAATATCATAAACAGACCCAGGATGCGCAAAGAAAACAGTGTTCCAAGAGACACAGCAGCCCGACGCTCTATTGAGGTCATTTTATGGTTAGTATTCATATCAGACATAAAAGTTAGTCATAAAAATTATTGTAAAACAGTTCTCGCATTTAACGCCTGTAAGGGACGATTATTAGCATGATGCATAGCATGTTTGAATTTTTCAATCTGCTCTTTAGATGCACTAACACTTTCTTTAATTACAGCCCAGGTAACACCCTCACTACAGGGTGGTGTAGTTAATGAACCATTAAAACGATAATAATTTTTGTTGCCTGGCAAAAGTGATTCAGCATTTATATTTTTATTCAGCAATATTTTAATGTTCTTTTTGGTCGGCATTTTTCTCCAGGCATTTTGCAATGTATTATTTTCACTCCCCTCTTCAAACATTAATGAAACAACAGCCAGATGACCATCTTTATCTGCATGAACCAGATGCGCTTCCATTGGATAGGATTTTCCATTTATAGTGTTTTCGCTTGGCGCATGAAAATGAAACTGTTTAAGATCATAACTATGACCTTCAATATTTATTGAACTGCCAGATTTGTAATTTACCTGTATTGTATGACCATTATTTAGTATCTGGTTACCACCACTTAGGTAGTTAAATTTTATGGGTGATAAATTTGCATCTATAAACCCGGTTAAATTAACAGGCGACTGATTTTTTCCACTGGAACATACTGAATAATCCGCATTAAGATCAGACCAGTGCTGTGGACCATTTCCGCCCGAATAACCCCAGTGCGAACTTTGATTTGCCATAACAGGCGCTGTAAAACACAAGCCCGTTAAGGTGAGTAGAATTAATTTCTTCTTCATAAAAAAATGCTCCTGAATTATCATATTAATTATTGTAGAAATAAGTTTTTTATTACCAGCACGAATATTTCATACTAGTGATAATCTTTTAATCAGGCGACCATTCCATCAGCCACCATATGCACATAAGGTAATGTGGGCTGTTTTTTACAGGCCGATGTATTTTGATATTTCTGCCATTGTTGGCGCAAACTATCAGACTCACCACAAACTAAACATAAGATATCTTTCTGTATATGGGTGTGTTCTAAAATAACATTTAATAAACCACCACTTCGGCGGGTAACCTGAAAATCGATATTGGCACTAAAAAGTGACGAAACAATTGAATGCATAACTTCTTTGCAGTGTTTAGACTCACTGGAATAAAGCACTTCTAATAATGCGCCTTCACGTTGAGCAAACTCAATACTAAAATTTAGAGCATTTTGCTGAATATTTTCATTAGTCGCATAAACGATACGTTTACTATTTACTGAAGAAGATGAAGCCTGATTCATTTCTATTAGTTTTGTTTCATGAGGTCTCATCTCACCCAGATATTGCATAGACAGGCCATTGCCCATCGTTTTAAAAATATCTTTTATAATATTCCAGTGCATAATTTTTCCTGAAACAGATTACTGTTAAAAAATAAGATTCATCATTAACATCATTACAACCAGAAACAGAATGGTCATAATGCTGCCTGCTTTCATAAAATCGGGCACACGATAACCTGCCGGCCCCATAATGAGAGCATTAACCTGATGAGTTGGAATAAGGAATGAGTTAGATGTTGCAATAGCAACGGTGAGCGCAAACACAGCAGGATCAGCGCCAACACCAATAGCAATATTAACGGCAAGAGGAACCAGTAATACAGTCGCGCCAACATTGGACATAACCAGGGTAAAAAAAGTAGCCAACGCCGCAACTGATGTCTGAATAACCCAGATTGGCATATGCCCAACAACAGATAATGTTTGTTCAGCAATCCACTTTGCTGTGCCTGTGGTTTCCACAGCAAGCCCCAGAGGAATTAATGAAGCCAGTAGAAAAACTGTTTTCCAGCTGACTGCTTCATAAGCCTCTTCTACCGATAACACACCTGATAAAATCATACCCACTGCACCTGTTAATAGCGCAATGGACAAACGTATATCAGTAAACAATACCAGCGATAAAGCAATAGTAAAAAATAATATGGCCCAACCCAACTTTTGAGGCCGCAGGTCTTCATGAGGAAATTCTGTGGTAACAACAACAAAGTTTCGATCTTTTTTAAGTCTTGAAAGTACAGTCCATGGTGAATGAGTAACCAATGTATCACCTGCCTGCATAATCATATCTCGTATACCATCACCTTCACGAAAAGTTTCACCATTACGATGCAGGGCAACCATGGCTATACCATAAGATTTTCTCAGCCAGACCTCACGAGCACTTTTACCAATCAAATTTGATCCAGGTGGGATAACAACTTCACCTATGCCAGACTTGGATGCAGATAAAGCATCGGCAAATGATTCAAGTTGATGCCTGCGTTTAAGTCCGTATTTTCTAACAAAAGTTTTTAAATGTTCTGGATTAGCAAGAATACCCAGCACCATGCGATGCTGTATTTCCATGTCTCGTGCAACACCACCCGAACCAATACTAATATCATTATTTTCTTTCGCTACAGCAATAACACGAACACAATCATCATGTTCTATATCATTCATAAGTAAACCTGCAAGAGGGCTACTATCAGGCACAAAAATTTCCTGCAATGAATAATCAATACCATAAACATCCTGAAAATAATTCATGGTACTTGTGCCTTTATTTCCTTTATCTGTACCTGTTACCGGCAAAACAAAACGTCCCATCAGCACAAAATAAATAATGCCCGTTGCAACCAGCGCAAGACCAACAGGTGTTACTGAAAACAGACCCCAGGTATCCATCTGCTGGTCAACAGGTAATGCTTTATTGGATGTCAATATTAGATCATTGAGTAATATAAGAGGACTTGAACCCACCATAGTTACCGTGCCACCAAGAATGGCGCAGAATCCCATCGGCATAAGCAAACGAGACATAGGCAAACCAGAGCGTGCAGAAATACGCGCAACAACAGGCAAGAATAAAGCCGCAGCACCTACGTTTTGCATAAAACTTGAAATAATACCCACTGTGCTGGAAATAATAGGAATGATTCGTGATTCACTGGTGCCACCCACATTAAGAATAAATGTAGCCACCTTTCCCATAATGCCTGTTTTATCTAAGCCCGCACCAATAATCATCACTGCAATAATAGACATAACTGCATTACTGGAAAAACCATCAAACAGATGTTTGGTATCAACCAGTCCCTGCTCTAATCCCATAAGAGGTGCCAGCAATGAAGTTAACCCCAGCAACACCATCACTGTTGTAGCTGCCACATCCACACCCACAATTTCAAAAGCAAACAGATAAATAGTCATTAATAAAATAGCAGTAACCCATGCCACTTCAATTGTCGGCACAACAAAAGACATTAAAATAGCAAGCACTAAAAAAATAGCGGCTGCAATCCATTGCTTTGTAGTTAGCTTACCGGTCTGTGGTATGACCTGCTCTTCATCTGCTAAAGTATTCAAAGTGATGACTCCTTATTTATTATATGCAATCAGTTTTTTGTAGAATCATTTTTGTTTGCATTAACCTGGCACTCAGTAAAAATACGTTTATCACAATTGCTGCAAATGGATTTATCCAGTTTCTGGTAAATAGCATGAATAGCGGCTGTCTTAGACTGAAAAATATTTCGACCACCTGTTACTTCCAGGCAGCCATAACGATCTAACGCATCCCAAAGTCCTTTTTTAACTTTAATTAAATACATATCACCGCCATTAGCTCGTCGTTTTTTAGCTTCTGTTGCTAATGTCTCCCCCCCCTGCATATCAATAAAATTAATTCCCTGCGACACAATGGCAAGGTGTTTTTGATTGGGGTAAGAAGCGCGAACACGAGCAAATGTTTCATTAACATGATTGATAGAACCAAAAAATAAAGAACCATCAATACGCAGAATTTTTAGCTGTGGGCATTCAGGTAAATCCTCATTCGTTGTAAATGCACGTTTATACTGTCTGGGGTCTGGAGAGCGAACCACTATTTTAGGTTTAGACGTTCTTTCTAAATACAGCAACAAAGATAGAATAACCCCTGCAAAAATAGCCAGCTCCAACTCTAAAAATAACGCTCCAAAAAAAGTAACCATAAGAACAACTGTTTCACGGCGACTGCTTTTTAATATGTGAGTAATTTCTTTAAAGTCGATAAGTCCCCAGGCAACCAGAAATAAAATACCAGCCATGGCTGCATTAGGAAGATAGGCCGCCATGGGGGCAACCATAATAACTATTCCAATTAATAATATTCCCGCCAGCATCGCAGCAAGAGGCGTTCTTGCACCAGCCTGATAATTTAAACCAGAACGATTAAATGAACCTGTCGCCACATAGCCAGAGAAAAATGAACCAAAAATATTTGATAAACCCTGGCCAATAAACTCCTGATTACCATCAATACGCTGACCACTTTTTGAAGCCAGTGAACGACCAATCGATATGGCCTCAGTTAAGGCAAATAAACTAAGTGCAAAAGCAGCTGACGCTAAATTTTTTATTGTATCCATTGAGAAATCAGGCATAGATAGCGGTGGCAATGAATCAGGTAAAGCACCAACCGAAGTAATTCCTGTATTTTCTATTCCCATTTTCTGGTTTAGAAAAAAAGCAATTATGCTACCAGTTAACATGGCCACAATAAGGTAAGGCACT
>VAPL010314973.1_pt1 | contig 15438 bp, 13 predicted proteins | sample 3395061 | NCBI WGS metagenome assembly VAPL01 (sample SAMN08290444, study PRJNA428436) | hydrothermal vent metagenome | isolation source: Deep-sea hydrothermal vent chimney 2 | place: Pacific Ocean: Juan De Fuca Ridge | depth 2182 m m | reverse complement strand
CTGAATTGTTTGAGTTGATGCTGATGCTAAACAGCTGAGTGGGTTATGTTATGCATCAATTTTTGCCGATTATACCAAAACAACTAAGAGTTAGATAGTAATTACTCGTTTGTTTTTTCGGTAATATTCACCTTGAAATAGATAATGAAACATCAGATGATGGTGGTTCAATTTTCCATATTGACCGAAAGCATCAATTTCGGTGCTGAAATAGAGGCTTATAGGTGGAAATGGACAATGCAAACTATCAATAATCTCAGTAAGACCCTGACAGCTGATATTGCAAAAATAATGGTTTATGATCATTGGGGTTTTTTGACAAATCTAGCTTGTACACGTTTTCCTGATGATGCTGAAATCAGTGATCAATCGCTAAGTTTTGTATTGTATCGATTTGAAGAGCAAGCTTGGCAGCGAATTAGAGAATGGGATGGTTCTGGAAGCTTTAAAACCTTTCTGGCTGTACTAGCAAGCCGACAAATAACAGATTTTGTGCGCTCCAGATTTGGCTGTCATCGACCCCCAGCTTGGTTGCAGCAAAAAAAAGATGCGATCTGGCAAAAAACTTTTAGATTGTACACGGTTGAAAAATATAAACGGAAGCAAGCAATCGAAGTATTGGTTGATGACAATTCTGAAATGAGTCGAGATCAATTAGAAGAGATCGTTAATACGGTATACTCTAAATGCAGCAATCAAGCTCTGTTTGATATGACGGACACAATGGCTAATCACAAAGTAGCATTACCCAGTGTGGATAGCGATACACCAGATAATAATCAGTTGACAGAGGTATTGGTGGAGTACATTCAATCGAATCATAGTTCTACCAATACAATTACCGATAATACAACAAAGGACTTGTTGAATCATCTTAAATTACAAATCAGTTGTAGCGATGAAGATCGGTTATTACTCAGGCTCAAATTTTGTGAAGGCTTGCCAGCGAAGCAGATTAGTCAAATGCTTCATTTTCAGGGTAGCCTGAATACACGTATGAATGTGTTGATCGACGATTTTAGAAGTGTGTGTAACAACCTGGAGTAATAAATGCATAAGCAATCAAGTATTTTTAATGGGGGTATATAAGCGTGATATGGAGATAATTGATGCCAGACTATCAAGATAGGGTTTTAGCACTATTAGGGATTGCTGCAACCAAACAAGCTCTGGATCAACCCTGTCCGTCTGAGAATAACATGAGCGCATTCATAGAAAATCGTTTGGATTCGTCAGCCCGAGTAGACATACTTTCTCACTTAAATCGCTGTGAAGATTGTTATTTGACCTGGGAACAACTGAGTGTTTCAGTGATGCAAGACAACCTGGACACTTATCAACCAAAAGTTGAGTTGCCCGAATCTCATCCGAGTGCAGTTAACTGTCTTAACATAGGTGACTCCTGGCAATCAACTGTTCTATATTTGGTCTTGTTGTTATTAGCAATCGGATTGATTGTCAATATGCTTGTTATTTCAAACACAAGTATGCGTAATGACCGATCCACAGCTGCAGCAACAATTGATGCCAAAACACTATCTCGGAGTATCAATCAATTACCTGTACCCTGGAAAGATCAAACATTTGAACTGAACAGTTCGACATATACAGTGCCGGCCAAAGCTTTTGGGGGCGGTATATGGAGTGCGAGAAATGCATTAATGAATTTAAATGACCCATTACCAGCTCAATTGGTATTAGAACCAACAATCCACTGGCAGAATTCAAAATGGAGCAACTATTATGCTTTTGGACAGCTGACTCTGGATGCATGGGTGTTAGCCAGTGCCGAGTACGTTAAACCGACTCAATGGTCTCTACTGAGGAAATCATTGCAAGCATTGGAAGCCGAATTTAAACAAGGTCATCAATCTGAGCCTGAAGCAAACATTGCATTGCAAATGATTAGCAAGATGAAAGCTAACTTGGATCGTTTATCCCGAAAAACCGATCTTGCAGCGCAAAGAGATTTGTTAGAGGGGATAGCATCAGGATTACAGAAATTCTTTATTTAGGAATGTGCATGGAATAACTTGAACATTCTGCTGATCTTTTTGCTCCTGACAAAACCATCTCAATCGTTGCGTAGAACGACTCTGCGCCTCTTGAGATGGTTTCGTCAGAAACAAAAATCATGCGTCAAACTTCCAGATTTTATTAAATCCTCGCTCCTATTTGGAAATAATCCTTGAGTGAGCTCTTCAAGTGATGATAAAAATAGCATTCCTGGCGTTGAAATTTCATGTACATTTTTTAATATTTCTTTGAAATGCAAGATATACTGATTCTGGGCCATGGTTATGTTGGTGGAGCACTGGCATCCAGGTTGCCGCATGCATTGTATACCAGCAGTACTCTGGAAAAAGCAAATAGAAACGCTGGAATTTATTTCAACCTTAATGAGCGCGACAGCTGGAACAACCTTCCTGATGCCAAAACAATCATATGGACATTTGCTGCTACACCATTAGATCTGGTAAAAGACTTTTATCAGATCAAGCTGAAAAACTGCGAAAACCTGTTGGTGTATGCAAGCACCTCCTGTTATCAGCCGTCTGGTGATAACAATCTCATCACCGAAGAAAATTCACTCAGTTACGCCAAGCCACGTGTTGCAGGTGAAGAATATCTGCGAAAACACAATGCGGCAATATTGGTTCTAAGCGGAATTTATGGTCCAGAAAGGCAACCGGTTAATTGGCTGCGCAAAGGATTAATCCCCTCACTTCAAAAAATAGTCAACCTGATTCATCGTGATGACATTGTTGATATCACCTGTTATTTATTAGAGAAAAGTTGTGTTCCGCATGGGCAGCGGTTGAATATCAGTGACGGTATGCCGCTGCGCTGGTCAAAGATAGCAGACTATTATGCGATTCAATCTGACGATCGAGACGGTGGCAACAAGCGAGTTAGTAAGTCATTCAGTAATGAAAAGCTATGCCAGTTATTGCCAGATAGTTTTGAATTTCGAAAACTGTTTTAAACAACAGGGTTTCAATCGGGTATATAACGATTCTGCGATTGGTGATGGAGAATCAATCGCAGAGTATGCATACTGGTCTGCCAACCGCATCAATGTATGCTCTTTGCACATGAAAATATAGCATTCATCGAGCGCGCTTTTTTTCGGATGGCTGCGTTGGAAACCCTTGCTGTAGAATGACTACAGCCAAGGTTTTCCGCCTTGCTCTCCACAAAAAATTACCCACCCTAAATGCTACATTTTCATGTGTGCGAAGAGTATAGTCACATTTCCCGCGTTTACGAAGCCAGGATTGCTTGTAAACGAATTTCTATGTCAGCAGCCGATGTGCGTGTTGCATTATTGGCGACAGCACCGCTGATTAACGCATCGCCTCTTAATCCAAACAGATAGCGAATAATCAATAAACCATCGGTCAACGCATCGGAATTGCCATCACCGTCAATATCGAGAGTATTGGAATTTTTTAGTGTTAGCAACAAAGCTTCTATGTTGGCAGCCGATGTGCGTGTAGCGTTGTTGGCGACAGCACCACTGATTAACGCATCACCTGTTAATCCAAATAAATAGCGAACAATCAATAGGCCATCAGTTAACGCATCGGTATTGCCATCACCGTCAATATCGACAGAAGCTGGTGTTCCACTACCAGAACCTCCATTTTTAAAAGTGGCCTCGATTGCCCAGCCAGGATTGGTCGCTTGGTTGTTGCGATGATAAGCCCCGATGTCCGATGGCGATTGACGCGACGTTGCGTTGAAATCATTCGCAGGTGTGAAGTTGCTGTCAGCAGCGCCGATTGTTGGTGATTGAGCTGTTGGCCAAAAATCTTGATTCGATGCTATCTTAAAATCAAGCATTGCTGAGCGACCAGCAATAAAACGAGAATTGTCTGCAGGATTATTTGAAGTATCAACAACATCTCCCACTGTCAGATTTGAAGAAACAATTTGGCTAGCGGTATTGCTGTCTATCGCAACATTACCAGGTGAGTAGACTGCATTGTTGGCAAATACCATATTACTGCCATCTTGCCAGCGCAACGATACCCCAAGAGCATTGTTGTAGAGTGTATTATTCACAAACCTTGTATTCTCAATTACCGGTACAATTTCGTGATGAAATGACACGATGCCTGTTTCATTATCGAACAATATATTGTTGCGCACTCTAGCATCTGAGATTGCTGCAATACCTTCCAGACTATTCCACACCACATTACCTTCTACAATATTGACATCACCTCCCCCATAAACAAAGATGCCTGGGAATGGTCTGTTATAAATAACATTGTCTCGAATGATGATATTTTGGGAATTAAGTTTTACTTCAATTCCATCACCCTGGGTTGTGCCGGGTAAAGTATCATGGATTAAATTGTCGTTGATAATGGAATCTCTTGTAGAACAGGATCCATCGTGACAACCGATATACAAACCTTCTCCTGTACCGTCATTTGCACCCGTGTTATAAATTTCATTATTACGAATCGTTAAATTATTAGTATTAACCTTGGTGTTGATACCTGTATCAATATCGTGAATCCGTAAATTTTGTAATATAACGTGATCTGAAGGCTGTTCGCCAAATTTGACACCATCTCCACCATTCCCGGAAATTTCCAATCCTTGAATCGTTAGATAAGACGATCCTTCAATGTTGATGGTGTTCTGAATAGGGGCGCTTGCAGTGCGGGTGATCAATGGTCTGGTTTCGCCGTTGGCTGACCGGATAACAACTGGTTGGGCAGCTGTTCCCTGTGCAGCGATACTGATACGACCTTCATCTGTATAAGTACCAGCATGGACGATTAATAGATCTCCGGCTTGTAGAGACTCAACTGCATCTTCAAAGCTATCTCCAGGCCTGAGATTAATCGTAGCAGCTATCAGCGTGGACACGCTGGTTGATAGAAGTAATGTGAATCCGAGTAATAATTGAGTATTCAAAAGTTTTATTGTTTTCATTAGGTCATCTCTGTGTCGGGTAGAACATGAGGGGTTGAATATTTTCATAGTCATAATGTTTGTGATTTGATTGATTGTCAATGCAATAGTTTTAGGTATCGTCTTATTATTAACAATAACAATCGGATTGTCAGTCTTTCCATTCGGTGATTTTATAGTCGCCGGCTATTAATTTTGGTGCTGTATTGGCAATGGTTTCAGCTGGAATTGCCCAGCCTACGGAGGAATAAACAATAGTTTTATCCTGTTTATTCTCATCTTTGAACTTGTAACTAATCGCTGAATAAACCATGCCAATCAATTTGCCTTCCAGGTCAACCAACGGGCCACCGGAATCACCCTCCAAAAAGCCACCATCCAATTGGTGTACTGGCGTATCAAACAGCTTTTCTTCTCGATATGCAGCGCTCACTGGGCGCCACTGTTGAGTCCAGGCAAAACCCAACGGATGTCCCAGCGAAAATGCCAGTTCACCTTGTTGTACTCGATGGGTTGCCAATGTAATTGGTTTAGGTAGCTGGTCGGGTTCTATTTTAATTGCGGCCAGATCAGTTTTAGGATCAATGCCGATAACATTGCCTTTAACTTTGCGCCCATCAGCAAATTCAATGTCTACTTTTTCGGCGTAATAGGTTTCGATGCCATCACCTTTTTTAGCACGTACATCAATCCGAACTACATGATCTGTGGTGAGGATGATGCCATCTTTGTTATAAAGAAACCCGGCACCGGTTTTATAGGCAAATGCCAGATTGGAAGTGATGAGTACAACACTGGGTTTAATTTGTGCAGCAAGCTGTACCATGCTTAAAGACAGACTGGCTGGTGTTCCGCGAGCTGCCCGGGTTTCCATGACCACAGCTTTTAATTGGTTAACCTCAGCCTGTAGCTCTGCAACAGGATCAGTAACCGGGCTTTGACTACAAGCTGTTAACAAGCCAGAACAGAGGAAGCTCGTTACAATAGAAATAAGCATGTTATTACTCATTGCGCTCGCTTCCAGTTAAGCCTTGCCAGGGCGTAAATAATTCATCGCAAGGAACATCAAAAAATCGCAGAATGCGTCCAACAGTTTCATCAACCAGATCGGCAATGGTTGTTGGGCGAATATAAAATGCCGGAACAGGAGAATAAATAATTCCACCCATTTCTGTAACAGATTGCATGTTTTTAATATGTGCCAGTGAATAAGGCGCTTCTCGTGGCATGACCACCAAGCGTCTACGTTCTTTTAATGTCACATCAGCTGCACGGGTAATCACATTATCTGAAAAAGCATGGGCGATACAAGCCAGGGTTTTCATCGAACAAGGCGCAACAATCATTCCTTGCGTGATAAAACTACCACTGGCAATCGATGCCGCAATATTATTGATGTCGTAGACATGGTCAGCAAGTGCGATGAAATCTCTTTTTTTCATGTCCAGCTCGTATTGAATGTTCAATATCCCTGCGGATGAAATAATCAAATGCGTTTCCCAATCATTCAGATCATGTAACACTTGCAACATGCGCAACGCGTACGTTGCGCCGGTTGCGCCGGTAATGCCAATAATCAAACGCTTGGGCTCAGTCACTTCTATTGGCCAGCTGTGTTGCCACCGTATCTGTTGCTTGAATTAATGCATCAATCATTTCGTCTCCTTTGGCGATGTGTCCAGTGTTTGGCAAGCATTGATAATATGCTTTTGGTAACCGTTTATGTAACGCCCAGGCGGCTTCAATTGGGCAAACAAAATCTTGTCGGCCATGAATAATTATTGTCGGTATGTCTTGTATGGTGTCGCAATTGTCGAGAATCCGGTTTTCTTCCATAAAGTAGCGGGCTTTTGCATAATGCGCTTCAATGCGCACTTGTTTTAACATCGTAGAATCAGCATTCTCGGGAAGACTCGACAAGTCAAACTGTTTACCAAGCGCAACTTGTGCACCCCAAAGACTCCACCCTAGTGCAGCACTAAATTGTAGTTGCTTCTCTTCACCCCATAAACAATCAAAGAATACATGCATTGCATCAGCTGAATGTCCATTGTGATTGATGCTGGACATGAATAGTTCCCACATCTCAGGATATATCCAGTTAGCGCCGTTACCGGCAAACCAGTTCAAATCACTTTTACGCGCCAGAAAGACACCACGCAAAATCATTGCCGAAACAGCGGCTCGATACTGTTGTGCATAGAGTAGTGCCAGTGTTGCTCCCCAAGAACCACCAAACAACACCCATTGTTTTATTTCTAGATGCTCACGAATACATTCCATATCTTCAAGCAAAAGTTGGGTAGTGTTGTTATCCAGTTCTCCAAATGGTTCAGAGCGACCGCAACCACGTTGGTCGAACAGAATAATCCGGTAAATATCAGGATTAAAAAAGCAACGATGATCGGGTTTGCAACCAGAAGCTGGACCGCCATGTAAGTATATGACGGGCAAACCCACAGAGTTTCCGCATTGCTCAACATAGATGCGATGCACGCTATCTACTTCAAACGTGAATGACGAATAGGGTTCCAGTTTAGGATATAAGGATTTCATTCTTGAAGATGCTTGAAGATGAGCAAATGCGGTAATAGTACTTATTTTTAGCTAAAACTGCCAGAAGCTTGCCGAATCTACACCAGCTGACGATCATCTCACCAACTAGTAGTCTTTCAATGTGATATTGCCGGGTATAGGAAGTTGAGAAGTGGTTAGCTGCTAGGCGCACGAGAGCAGAACTAGCAGGCTAATCCAAACGAGTGCACGCAACGCAGATGACCATTTATCGGCTTTCTATACCCGGCAATATTACATTGACAGACTACTAGTGATAAATGAGGCTAGAACATTAACCCAACATTAAAATACTACTTGTGACTCAATCTACAAAATTGAATTATTATCAGATTTTGTTGTGACGTTTGAGTTATATTTAGGTTATAAATAGATTATTGGTATCAAGTTGGCAGATATTCTTTAATTTAGAAAAATATTGAATGATATTAAGCGGGTAAGAGATTAAGATTGAGTTGCCCTCATGTAAAAGTCTTGTTTTACTGGCAATTTTAAAAGAAAAGAAATGACTGCGACTGATGAAAAAACCATTGGTTAGTTGGTTGATACCATTTATCGATTAATGATTCAGTATATATTTATTATACCGATTACAGCCAGTACTCCGTCAATATAAGATTGAGTGAATGAAGCCAATAAACGGCCATCTGTTGTGTTGTACTCGCTTGAATTATTCCAGGCATGTTTCTAAGCAGGACTAAAGTAATAGTAAATTATGTGATATGACAAACGATTTCAAAAGACACAATCAAGGATTTAACCTTATAGAGATGTTAATGGTCATGGCTATTGCAACGATTGTATTGGCGTTTGGTGTTCCAGGCTTTCAGACAATTGCTGGTACTAGCAATACCGCTACAATTTCCAATGAATTCCTCAACGCATTGGCAATGGCGCGTAATGAAGCAATACAGCGTGGTTATCCAGTTTATATCTGTTCAACAGCCGATGCGACTGTTGCAACTCCAACATGTCATTCGACGAGTTCGATCAACTGGGAAAATGGATGGTTGATGATGCTGGATGAAGATGATGATGGTGATTTTACTGACCAAAGTGAAAACCCACTGTTGGTGCATGAGACTATTCGCTCGGATTATTCGTTAAATGGAGAGACTTCGGTAAAGAACTTGATTGGTTTTGAAGCAACTGGTTTTGCAAAACAAAATGGAATCATTGTGTTATGTAGTCCAAAAGTAGTCAATTTCGCGACCGATAAAGAATATGCGAGAGTAATTAGCGTTAATGGCTCAGGGCGCTCACGCGTCTTTGAGGGTGACAGTAGTGCAATTTCGGTGAGTTCATGTACACCAGTATAGATAAACAAGTTAGTCATGCAGGATTTACCTTGGTTGAAGTTCTCGTAAGTCTGGTAATCCTTTGTTGTGGCATGTTGGGTATGGCTGGCTTACAAGTATCTGGTTTACGTAACAGTGCCACATCCACTTACCGGACTGATGCAACACAATTATCTTATGATATCGCCGATTTCATGCGTGCCAACACAGCTGCGGTAAGCAGTAACGACTTTGCGAATATCGAATATTCATACAACGATACATTGACCGATCCACAGAAAAGTTGTTTGCAGACATCAATCACTGCATCCGTTACTTCTTGTACAGCTAGTGAAATGGCATCCGTTGAATTGTATGACTGGGTTACAAGGGCGAGACAAAAACTACCGAGTGCTGGTGTGTCAGTTCAATGTAATGATCTCAATGACTCTGATACTGATGATTGCACTGACTACTCAACCCATACTGTTAGTTTAAGCTGGGACGAAAATGTAGATGGTAGTGTCAATACCCGTATATTCAGTTACACATTCAGACCTTAGTAAACATGAAACAGATTCGACAATATGGTTTTACTTTGGTTGAGCTGATGATTGCAATGCTGATCGGTTTATTCCTAATGGGAGCACTTATCCAAGTCTATGTTTCAAACAAACAATCTTACCTAACGGCTGATGGTACTTCGGTGTTGAATGATAATGCACGATATGCGATGGCAGTATTTGGTGGTCAATTGCGATTATCAGGTCATCAATATGAACCTATTAATGGGCGCAACAGCAATTTTAGTTTTGAAACAGTCACATTTTCCAACCCGTCAACCAGTATTGAATTCGATCCAGGTACTTACTTATTTGGTGCAGCTTCAAATAGTGATCACTATGACACCTTGTATATGCGTTTTCAGGGAAGTTCATTAATGCCATTGAACATCTGTGGACAGAGTGCATCTTCAGCAACTGTCAATACAGTGCGATATTCAGTTGAGACAGTGACTTATGAGGAGGGCCCGGATACAGGTATTTTGTCTTGTAATGTTTCCAATAATGGTGAAGAGGTTTTCAGTGACCACGTTGAACTATTTCGCGTCCTTTATGGCATTGATTCAGATAATGATGATATGGCTGATAAGTATGTTTCAGCTAATAAAGTGCTCCCAGTTAATTCAACTAAGCCGGCAACAGGTTCTGAGTGGGAGCAAGTTGTTAGTCTCAAGATTGGATTACTGTTGCGCTCCAATAACAGAATCAAAGGCAATTCAGACACGGTAGCCTATCAAGTGCTTGATAAGAGCGTGAGCTATAGCGACCTTTTTGCACGAAAAGTAGTGACATCAACCATATCATTGCGTAACCGACTGCCATGAATATACTCTTCGCACATGAAAATTTAGCATTTTGTGTGCGTGATATTTTGTGGAGAGTCAGGCGAAAAATCTTAGCTGTAGTCGTTCTACAGCAAGCTTTTCCAACGCCACTATCCACAAAAAAGCGCGTGCACAGGATGCTAAATTTTCATGTGCGAAGAATATAGTATGAGAGAACAAATGAAATCCACACAAAATGGTGCTGTATTAGCAATGACATTAATCCTGATGGTGTTAATGACGGTGGTTGGATTGTCAACCATGAAAACATCTGTCTTATCAGAACGTATGGCAGGCAATTACGATAGCGTTAATGTAGCGTTTCAGTCGGCTGAGGCTGCACTGCGTGATGCAGAACAAGATCTGAGGTGTGATGGATGTCGTGATGGTGATGCAGTGCCAATTTATGCGATCAGTGGTTTAACCGGATTTACTAGCGATTGTCGAGCTGGGCTTTGCTATTTTGGAGCAACTTCAACAGAAGTGTTGAAAGAGACGGATGATAATGGCAATGCTTTGTATGACAAGTTTCAGACTTACGGTGTGAAAACCAATGTTGACTCATTAACGGGAACAGCTCAACAAGCGAAATATATTATTGAAGGGAAAAAGGTGTGGCCTGCCGGTGCAGCTGGCTGGAAATATTATTATGTAATTACCGCTATCGGCAACGGAAAAACAGTGGCTGCAAAGGCGATTTTACGTGAAAAATATATTCTTTGATGTGTGTAAGGAATGAACAAGAAATAACCTCAATCCAAACTGCAATCACACGATCCTGAAATAATAGAAAAAAAGTTAAACTCATGAAGAAAACAACCCGAAGCATTCAATACTCATTCTGGCTACAGATGCTGACATTAACTAGTATCTCAGTGACAGCTCAGGCTAGTCCAGTTGACGGGCCGTTGAGCTTGTCAAATACGCCGTTGTTTACTACATCAGCATCCAAGCCAAATATCTTAGTGGTGCTGGATAATTCCAATAGTATGGATGAAGATGCGACTGGTGCAGCGGTTGGTAGTGCTAGTGCGGATAGTAAATCAGAAATAGCGCGGAGTGTTATTCGTGTCCAGATGATTCCTTCATATCTTGGAAGCATCAATTTGGGGTTGATGGCCTATGAACAGCAAAATGTAATCAAGCAATATCTGCATAACAGCCCTTATGACGCTAGTTTTAACCCGACAAACTATGACCCAACTTATACCGGAGACAGAGATTCCATCACTAAACGCTATCGGACACCCAATCCAACGTCATCAGGCAATTATATTTACTATAATATTAACTTGCCGTATTACTCAGGTTCTAACGAAGGCGATTCATTCTGTTATTCATCAACGGCTGATTTTGATAATGGATTAGAAAGGTTTGATCCAGGTGATGTGATTCACGAGAATGACGGGCCGTGGGATGAGTATACCTGTTATCAGACCAAGACAGGTTCATCTGACGATCCAAATTCTGGTTTTTCAGATTACTCATACACCAACTCGTTTTTTCCAACAGACAGTGATGTGGCGCAAGGTATTTTGGACTTTGGTCGTTATGTTACAGCGTCATATGTGAGTGAAACATGGTTTGCAAATAACAATCCAGGTGGTGGTTACGTGCATGTTGATGTCGATGAGTTGGATGCCGCTCAGAGAACTAAGCTGGATAATAAGTTGGAAACTTCACAATTTGTTACGAATGATCCAATTGATTCGAGTCTTCCACTACAGAATGCTGGATTAACACCAATAGAAGGTACGTTGCTTGATGCAAAAACTCATTTGTTAGATGCTAACAGGCCTGATTCCTGCGGTAAGGATTATGTGGTTTTGTTAACCGACGGTCTTCCATCGATTGATCAAGACGGCAACGTCTATTCAGATACAACTGATGCAATACAGAAAACTGTCGATGCTGTAACAGCCGTGCATGATGCCGAGATTGAAACTTATGTGATTGGTTTTTCGCTTCCATACGGTGTTGATCCGACCATTCTTGATGGTTTGGCTGATGCAGGAGGCACCACATCAGCTTATTCTGCTACAGATTCTGCTTCTTTAACATCAGCCTTTAGTGCTATTTTTGGCGATATTATTTCCAAGATGGGGTCAGCTGCGTCTGCATCGACCAATTCCACCAATCTGCGTACCGATTCACATGTTTATCTCGCCGTGTTTTACAGTGGTGACTGGGATGGTCATTTGTTATCCAAATCGCTTGATGAGGAAGGCTTGTTCGGAGCAACCGAATGGGATGCTGGCACAGTGCTGACAGCAAAAGATCCTGCTACTCGCAAAATTATCACCTATAGTCGCGACACGGCTGATGGTATTCCATTTACCTGGTCTGCCATTAATGGATTGAGTGATTCTACACAAAAAGATTTTCTTAACAAAGATGCATTTGGAGTTAGCGATAGCAACGGAGAAAACAGGGTAAGTTATCTTCGGGGTAATACTGTAAGCGGAATGAGGGCCAGAACCAATTCACTGGGTGAAACAATCGAGACACTGGGTGATATTGTTAACTCCACACCATTTTACACAGGCGCGCCGAAGGCTGGTTATTCTGGCTCCAGCTATTATACATTCTCACGCACATGGAATAATCGTGAAGCAGTGATCTATGTTGGTGCCAATGATGGCATGTTGCACGGTTTTGCCGCAGATGACGGCGAAGAATTGTTGGCGTATGTACCGGGTAAGCTCTATAGCAAACTGAGCCAGTTAACGCATGTCAATTATGGCAGTGTAAACACCCCTGCAGTTCCGCACCACTATTTTGTTGATGGATCTCCAATGATTGCTGATGCGCAGTTAACCATAAGTGGTACAGAAACCTGGAAAACAGTGTTAGTTGGTGGATTTAATGCAGGTGGACAAGGTTATTACGCGCTTGATATTACTGACCCAAGCACCACAAGTTTTCAAGAAAGTAACGCTGCCGATTTGGTGCTATGGGAGTTCACTGATGAAGATGATGCCGATCTTGGCTACTCGTATACCCAGCCCACTCTTAGCGGGTTGACGGGACAATCTTCACAAATTGCCAAAATGGCTAATGGTAAATGGGCAGTGATTGTTGGCAATGGCTATAACAATACAGAGGCAGATGGTTATGCCAGTACAACGGGTAATGCATCCCTGTTTGTTATCTTTCTTGATAAAGGGATGGATGGTTCGTGGACAACAACTGGCGATTATAAAAAAATTAACATCGGTGCTGGAACTCCATCTATTCCAAATGGCTTGTCTACACCGCAACCAATTGACGATGATGGCGATGGTGATGTTGATTATGTCTATGCTGGTGATCTTTATGGCAATTTATGGCGCTTTGATGTCCGTGATTCAACACCCGGTAACTGGACAAAATATAGAATTGCCAGAGCCAAAGATGCTTCTGGAAATAGACAGCCGATTACCACAGCACCTGTGGTTACACGTGGTATGGTTTCGGGTAGCTACATTGTCGGGTTTGGTACCGGAAAATACATTGAGCTGAATGATATCTCTGACAACAGTGTACAGTCATTTTACGGAATTATTGATAGTGACCCAAGCACGGCACCAAGCAGTGTAATCAAGCGTGCCACATCATCACTGACAGAACAAACAGTGCTTGCTGTAGTGACTGATTCTGGCAAAGAGTATCGTATTATCAGTGATACAGATGTATCGACAAATGGTTGGTATATGGATTTACCGACTACAGGTGAGCGCGTTGCCTACAATCCGATTATACGTGATGGTCGCTTTGTATTTGTTACCTTGATTCCTGATACTGATCCATGCAAGCCTGGGGGTACAAGCTGGTTGATGGAAGTTAGTCCATTTAATGGGGGAGCTCTTGGAAAATCGCCTATTGATGTGAATGGAGATCTTGGTTTTAATTCAAGTGACAAACTGATCTACAAAGATGACGGGACAAACAGCTATGTCTCCGGCGTTAAGAGTACGATTGGCATCACTTCAACACCAACAGTTATTGATAAGACGCGAAGCAGCGAATTCAAGGTTATGACCGGCAGTATTGGTGAAACTGAGACTGTGTTGGAAAGCAAAACAGTACCGACAGGACGGATGTCTTGGCAGGAAATTCGTTAATTGCAAGGTGACTCGGCTTATCCTTTAAACTGCGCGCATTCGCCTGATCTCTCTACAAAATATCACAGACATTAAATGCTAAATTTTCATGTGTGAGAGTATAGCTCTAAAGTAGTCAGGTGGAATTTGGGCTACTTTAGGATTTCTACACCCTGTGATTTTTCTTGTATAAAATGAATCGTATGCTTCGGTGTTAATACGGTGTCTTTTGCTTGATTTTCATCCGTTTCTGGGTAATCCAGTGTGTAATGCAGGCCACGACTTTCCTTGCGCTGCATCGCGCTCGTAATCACCAGATCGGCGACTGTGACTAAATTGCGTAATTCCAGCAAATCGCTGGAAATTTTGAAATGTCCGTAATATTCCTGAATTTCCTGTTTAAGCATTTCCACCCGGCGTTTGGCTCGTGCCAAGCGTTTATCAGTACGAACAATACCGACATAGTCCCACATAAATCGTCGTAATTGATGCCAGTTGTGCGAGATCACCACTTCTTCGTCAGAATCGGTGACTCTGGATTCATCCCATTCAGGTGCTTCTGGAGGAGGAGGCCTGAGCGCATTGGTTTTGATAATGTCATCGCGAACCTGTCTGGCAAACACCTGACATTCCAATAGTGAGTTGCTGGCCATGCGATTAGCGCCATGCAGTCCTGTGCAAGTGACTTCGCCAATGGCATACAAGCCTTTAATATCAGTGCGTCCCTTGATATCTGTGACCACACCGCCACAGGTATAGTGAGCTGCAGGCACGACTGGAATGGGTTGTTTGGTGATATCAATATTGTATTCCAGACATTTTTGATAAATCGTTGGGAAGTGATCGGTAATAAATTGTGCAGGTTTATGACTAATATCAATAAATACGCAGTCGATTCCCAGGCGTTTTATTTCGTGGTCAATGGCTCTGGCAACAATATCGCGTGGCGCCAGTTCTTTGCGCGAGTCAAATTTTTCCATAAATGTGCTGCCATCTGGCAAAATTAGCTTTCCGCCTTCGCCGCGCACTGCTTCGCTGATCAGGAATGACCTGGCATCAGGATGATACAGGCAAGTCGGGTGAAACTGGTTAAATTCCATATTAGCTACTCGGCAGCCTGCTCGCCACGCAAGTGCCACGCCATCGCCTGTTGCTACATCAGGATTGCTGGTATACAGATAAACCT
>VAPL010249578.1_pt1 | contig 15448 bp, 8 predicted proteins | sample 3395061 | NCBI WGS metagenome assembly VAPL01 (sample SAMN08290444, study PRJNA428436) | hydrothermal vent metagenome | isolation source: Deep-sea hydrothermal vent chimney 2 | place: Pacific Ocean: Juan De Fuca Ridge | depth 2182 m m | reverse complement strand
TTCCCGACAAAATGCCACTGAACTTAAACCACTGGTTTCCTGTTCTGAAAAAAGACTCTGCCACTCAGATTTTGAACGTCGTTTCATTGGGTAACTCCTTTACAGAAAAGGAGTTACTATCTAGGCAATAGCAGAGGATACTGTCTTCTCTTCAAAGAAAGATCTGACGAGTTTTTTGTTTCGTTTAATACTTTCTAAATTCAGAATGGCTCGGTTTATTAACGACTCGCCTTTCATTAGTGGTTTTTTTTGATATTTCGATATTCCTCATTCAATTCCAAACTAACTCGTCAGGTCAAGTAAAGAGCGTAGTGTGGAAGAAAAACGATTTCTATCTTTCCTTCCAGAGACTTGATGTATTCCATCACCTTTTTATTTGTGCACCGAATGGCCGTCTACGATAGGTATAACGGGAAATCTTCGGGGAAGTCCCATGTCTATTAATAGTGTACCGTTAGTAACTCTGCTCTTGGCATGCAACTGTAATTTGTAAAGTCTGCTCATTGGTTTGCGCTTACAATTCTATTTGATTGAATAAATTGGCTGATAAAATCACATGTTGTTTTTATGATTTTAGAATCATAAGCGGCTACAAACGCAATGTGGATTGTATTTAAATAATGGTCTGCACCCGATATAAGCTGGTATCCGATTGGTTGTTTTAATTTATTAATAACAGATTTAGTATAATTACGATCATCCTTTGGTTCGAGTGATCCTTCTATAAAGGTGAGGGGGGGGTGATTGTATTGTTTAAATGGTAAAAGATGTTTCGTGATTTCCATGTCATGATAGTTTTTTCTCCACATGTCGCGCGTATACCAGTTGGGAAAGCCCTTTCCATAAACTTTAATTCTCGTATCCTCGCTCCGTCGCCAGCTTTTATCTTCGTTATGTGGTTTTTTCGCGAGTATACTTACGCGTCGTGGAGGGCCAATCAATATGATTGATGAAATATCTGCTAGTTCAGTTAAAGCCTTCAATACATAAGTTGCACCTCGAGAATGGCCTATAATTGAAGTTACTATATTCTTTGACTGCTGTTGTTTTTGTACGAACTTGCTGATAGTTATTATATCTGTTGTATTATCTCGTGGCTGTTTTCGTCTTATTGAAAAAGGATCATCTGAACGACCAAAACCCGGCAAATCAGGGACATATGTAGCAAAACCTGCATCTGCCAAATTTTTTGCAAGAACACGATATAAAGCTAAATTTCCAGCAAGGTGAGTATGACCATGAATGATTATAATGTTGCCAATTATTGGTTTATTTAATGGTATATATTCATCCATTACAATTTTCAGATTATCATGGGATTTAATGATAAGTGTTCTTGTTGGATTGCATAAACATAATTTAAAATTTGAAGCAGGGATTCGTTCTATGACTTCGATGTTTCGTTGAATAGACCAGGGTAATATAGATTTAAAAGGAACAATTAACAAATACAATAAAATAGTAATAATAATTAAGACTGAAATTAAGTATTTGCTGCGTGTGTGAGAGGAGAATAGTTTTACCATATCATTAATCTGTTCAAAATTATAATTCGTGCCGGTTTTAAGTTCGCAGAGCTATTTATTGATAACTGCTGCAGAGGAGAATTCATCACTCGATACAGTGAATTAGTTGTCATATCTGCTAAATTAAGCCTACCATGGCCTGTGCCGATGGTAAATTACAATAAATCTGATTTGGTATTATTTAGATAGACCGATCTTATTTATTATGATTCTAGATGCTTGTGCATTCGTGAAAGGTTTGCTTCGTTAGATAATATTGTCATAACCATGAGATAGAACTCATCACATTTCAGAAAGCATTACACTGGCAAGCTGTTCTCTTCTCGTCTATGCTGATTTTTAGCACGGTAAGTTAAATTCTCCCTATTCCTTACAATGAATATTGTCATTTCGCAGGCAGGACTTCAATGTTGATTTCCTCTTAACCCTTGTATTTCCCGGAGTGTTGAAAAATAGTTGGACTGGTTTTTTTAATGTCCCGTTCATTTGCAACTAATTAGTTCAGGTGGTGCCTTGGTCACATATAGTGCTTCAGGGGTATCCCAGGCACGGTTTAAATAATTGAGCAAGTAGCCGCTCAAACCCTTAAATTGTATGTATTATGATCGATATATGGGGTTTTTGCCCGGCAGGGTAGCTGATGGGTGTAGATTTGGTGTTGACAGGGAAGTATCACGAGACTGTAAATTTTTCTGTGTAACTGTCTATCATTAAACCCATCATTGGGAGAGGATAGATATTATGAATAAAGACGCACCCCATATCATCGCTCAGGCCGCTGCCAAAAACATAAAAACTGAACAAGATTTAAATGAGTTCAGGAAAATTCTGAGCAAGATCACCGTGGAAGCCGTGTTAAATGCCGAGCTGGATGACAACCTGGGCTATTCCCGGCACGAAAAGCCAACACAGATAACAGCCGTAATGGCTTCACAAGTAAAACCTTGCAGACCGAAGATGGCTCATTTGAACCAAAAACACCCCGAGATCGCAACGGTGATTTTGAGCCGGAATTGATCAAGAAAAAGCAGCATCGTTTTACTTCGATGAGTGACAAAATCTTATTTTTGTACGCTCAGGGTATGACCACCGAGTTATATTTATACCTGCAAAACAGTAAATAATTACCCTATCAACGGGGAGGCTAATACTTATTATCTATTGATGTGTAACATTAATTAAATTAGGGTACGATTTGTAGAATATAGTTAGTTGGCGTCGGGAGGGCAATGTAACAGCATGATTTTATTCGTTATATTTAGGGTCCCCCGATAGGTGCTTCGTAAATCCCCCGCCTTCAGGCGGCAAGGGATAGAGTGATCTGTTGATGCAATGCAAAATTATAAGCACGGCAGCCATACGATTTGGGATTGTAAATACCGCCTTGTCTGGCTGACGAAGTATCATTATCCGATACTGGGAGGTGATGTTGGGTTGTGTTGCAGGGAATTGCTTTGGGAGATAGACCGAAGTCGGGAAATGATCATCTATGCGGTGTCGCTCAATCGAGGCCATGTGCATATGCTTGTTGGTTTCCTCCGACCCTATCGGTTTCGAAGGTTGTTCGGTATCTGAAGGGGAAGAGCTCACACAGGTTGTTATCGGAGTTTTCTTCGCTGAGGAAGAGATATTGGGGTCAACATTTAGGGGCCAGAGGATATTGGGTTTCCTCAAGTGGAAATGTGACAGACGAAGTCTGGAAGGAATATATAGAGAACCAGAAGCCAAATGAACCGGATGACGACTTCAGTGTGCTTTAAGTTGCCTTTAGACGAAATGACTGGTTTTTAGCCGTAATCCGAAGCCACCGTTTTAGCTGGTGGAGCATTCACAGTCTGCAAAGTGGTTTCGATAACATTTCACCAACATTAAATAAGTTGAGGTTTTGTGAGAGGGTTGTATGAGAATTAAAAATTGGGTCAAGACGTATGTTCTAACATTTTTACTGTGTTTTGGATTTGTCAACCAGGCAATTTCAGGATGCGGAAAAAGGATTATGCAACTTGGTGATTCGATTACAACAGGATCATCAGCCGGGATAACCGATCCAGCATATATGGTTGGATACCGAAAATTCTTGTGGGACGCGCTGCAGAGTTCCGGCTATTTAGTTGATATGGTTGGTTCATACAATAATGGCTGGCTTGTTGCAAATTTTGATTCTGACCATGAAGGAGAAGGGGGAGTATCTGCAAAGACTGTTGCTGGACGCATTTATCAAAGATTGGTTGACTCTCAGCCGCATATAGTTCTTTTGCACCTGGGGACAAATGATAGATTAACTAGCACAATATATATTGAATCTATCTTGAATGAAGTAGATCGTTATGAAGCTAATACTGGAAATCCTGTAACAGTTGTTGTTGCCAGAATCATTCAACAAAACCCGATTAGCGATACTGTTACACAATTCAATAAAAATCTTAGCACTCTAGTTTCTTCTCGTATTCAAGCTGGAGATGATTTGCGTCTGGTTGATATGGAAAATGCGCTGACTTACCCTGACGATCTCTATAACCAACTGCATCCAACAGCCGTCGGTTCTGAAAAGATGGCTAATGTTTGGAAGCTAGAACTCGATTCTTTGCTGACAACTTGTGTTGATACAGTGGCTCCGGGGCAACCAACAGGATTGACGGGTATTGCGGCATACACAAATCGCATAGATATTAATTGGACGGCATCAATAGATACAGACTCTGGTATAGCAGGATATCGAATATATCGAGATGGCGTAGAAATTGGCGCGAGTGTTGCCGAAAACTATGTTGATAATAACGGAGTTGCGGGCACAACATATAATTATTCTGTAGAAGCTTATGATTATGCAGGGAATATATCAGCTGTATCATCGACATTTTCAATCACGACACCACTTTCAGATTTAATTTTACGGATAAATTCCGGTGGAAGTGATTACACTGATGGAAATGGAGATCTTTGGCGTGCAGACTATGGTTTTAATGCTGGGAATGTAACAACGACCACAACCTCTATTGCGGGTACAAGTGATCCTGGATTATATCAAAGTGGTCGGTGGGATGCTGAGGGTGGAGCAGAGCTAATATATAGTTATGGACTAGCTTCGGGACGATATAAAATTACATTGCATTTTGCAGAGACCTATAGTCCGGTCTTCAATGTCGGTGGTCGAGTCTTTGACGTGGCAATGGAAGGCATTGTATTAATGGCGGGCGTGGATATCTATGCTGAAGCTGGGGCCAATACCGCCTTGACGAAAAGCGTGGTACTTGATGTTATTGATGGAGCATTGGATATCGAGTTTTTACATAAAGTGCAAAATCCTGCCGTGCGAGCCATTGAAATTATTCGTCTTGGCGATGCGGTACCCGATATTCAGGCGCCAACTGTGCCAATTGGACTGACTGGAAGCGTGAATGGTACCAGTCAGATCAATCTAAACTGGATAGCTTCAACAGATGACGTTGGCATTGCTGGATATAGAATTTATCGAGATGGTATAGAAATAGGAACAAGTATTGGTCCTTCCTATAATGATACAGGTTTAACCGCAGTAACCAGTTATGTTTATACAGTTGCTGCGTATGATTTAGCTGGAAATATATCTGCACTTTCTTCTGGTGTGTCGTTGACTACAGATGCAGTGGCAACTAGCTGGCGCATTAATGCAGGGGGTGCCAATTATACCGATTTTAGTGGCAACTTCTGGGCTGCTGATTATGGTTTTAATGGTGGGAATGTAACAACAACAACGAGCTCAATTTCAGGCACAGGTGATTCCGCATTATACCAAAGCGGTCGTTGGGATGCCGAGGGGGGAACCGAGCTCATATATAGTTATCCACTGAATTCAGGGCGATACAGTGTTACGTTACTTTTTGCCGAGACTTACAGTGGCGTATTCAACGTTGGCGCTCGTGTCTTTGACGTGTCAATGGAAGGCGTTGTATTAATGACGGGCGTGGATATCTATGCTGAAGCCGGAGCCAATACCGCTTTGAAGAAAAGCGTGGTACTTGATGTTATTGATGGTGCACTGGATATCGAGTTTTTACATAAAGTACAAAATCCTGCGGTACGGGGGATAGAAATTATTCGTATAGGCGATGCAGTGCCTGATACACAGGCGCCGACCGTACCGACTGGCCTGACTGGAACCGTAAATGGTACTAGTCAGATCAACCTGAGCTGGATCGCTTCGACGGATGATGTTGGCATTGCTGGATATCGGATTTATCGAGATGGTATAGAAATTGGAACCAGTACGACAACGAGCTATATCGACACAGGTCTGAGTGCTGTAACAAGTTATGTTTTCACGGTCGAAGCTTATGATTATTCTGGCAACCGTTCGCTCCAATCTGGATCTATAACCCTGACCACGGATGCTGTGGCAACTAGCTGGCGTATAAATGCAGGTGGTGCTGCATTTATTGATAGCAATGGCAATGGCTGGGCTGCTGACTATGGATACAACGGTGGTTTGGTGACTACGACATCAAATACAATAAGTGGGACAACAGACCCTGCTTTGTACCAGACTGGGCGCTTTGATTTAATTGATGGAGTCGAATTGATCTACAGTGTTGGTTTACCTAGTGGTCGTTATAACGTCATCCTGCATTTTGTCGAGACATATTCTGGCGTATTTGCTGTCGGTGGTCGTGTCTTTGATGTGGCCATGGAAGGGAGTGTTGTTATGCCCGGAGTGGATATTTATGCAGAAGCTGGGGCCAATACGGCATTAATAAAGACGGTAACTGTTGATGTGGTGGATGGATCACTGGATATCGAGTTTTTACATAAAGTAGAAAATCCTGCGGTACGGGGGATAGAAATTATTCGTATAGGAGATGTCGTAGCGGACACCCAGGCACCGACTGTACCAACTGGTCTGACTGGAACCGTAAATGGTACTAGCCAGATTAATCTGAGCTGGACTGCTTCGACAGATAATATAGGCATAGCGGGTTATCGAATTTTCAGGGATGGTTTTGAAATTGGAACTAGCACCACAACAAGCTATATAGACACCGGCCTGAGTGCAGCAATAAATTATATATATACTGTTGATGCATATGATTATTCAGGTAATAGTTCGCTCCTCTCAGATTTTGTTAGTTTGACCACTGATGCCGTAGCAACGATCTGGCGCATCAATGCAGGTGGCGGTGCGTTTACTGATGGTGTGGGGAATGTCTGGGCGGCTGACAACAGTTACAACGGTGGTTTAGTGACTACGACATCGAATGCGATAAGTGGAACTTCAGCTCCAGCTTTATACCAAACAGGGCGTTTTGACGTACTCGGAGGAGCCGAGTTGATATATAGCCTTCCTCTTGGGAATGGAACGTATACAATTACACTACATTTTGCTGAAACGTATAGTAAGGTATTTAATGTAGGCGGCCGTGTTTTTGATGTCGCCGTGGAGGGTAATATCCTTTTACCCGGTATAGATATCTATGCCGAAGCTGGGGCTAATACGGCATTAACAAAGACTCTGACTGTTACTGTGGTTGATGGTGTGCTGGATATTGAGTTTTTACATCAGGTAGAAAATCCAGCAATACGGGCAATAGAAATTAACCTACAACCTTAGGTTATTGTTTTGTTGCACTAAAATCTACTGGAGGTCCGGTGGCAAGGGTATCCTCTTTACTGTTGGTAAATTTTATCAGCAGCACAGACTCTGACGGATATGGTGATGTTAGATTAACAAAACCACCACCTTGTATTATCACGCCGCTTGTACTTTCATCAGTGATGGGGTTATACCAGGTGGTAGAAAATCTTGCATTAGGGTTGACATCATTTAAAGATATATAAATATTTCCCCCATTCCGGTCATAAACTAAATACTCTTGAGAAGGTATTCCTGAAGCAATTTGACCACTTGCTGCCGACACCAGGCTGTTAAGCATTTTGTATTCCCGGTAGCGTGTGTTCGCATAGAAAAAGTCCAGTGCTTTTCTGAATTCAGGTTCGCCAGGCATATTTCCCGGTGATTGACTCCGGTTATACCATTCAGAGTACAAAGGTAGTACACCGTCCATTATAATCCCCCAGGTTCCCTGACGAACTTCAGTAGGATTTCTTGGGTGTTGATATACTCCTTTTGAATTTTCCCATAAATCTTCACTGCCAATAATAGGCAAGTTGGCAACGGAGGCATCAACTCCACCATTCTTCCCGCAAGCACGGCAATTGCCATCGAATATAGTTCGTGATTGCTTTTGTCTCATCGAAAAGCTAAGCCAGTTTGTCAATGATTTATTAGACCTGTCGTGTGCGCTAAGTAATTTATAAAAAGGAGTCCAATTATATATTTTGTTCATATGTGAGTTCAGAGTGCTGGCACTCCAAACATCAGACCATTCCCAGGTTGGTGAAAATCCGAAATATGATGCATATGGAGAGAAACGGGCCACAAGGTAACGTAATAGATTACTTGTTAATTTGGCCTGTTCTTGTTGCCCAACAATTCCATCAAAGGGGAATAGATATATATTATTTTCCAGAGCATGAGCTAGAATTTTCTCATAGTCAGTCCAGACTGCAACATCAAATACGTCTGTTTTCCCACCAAGCCAATAATTACGAGAAGTACTGAGTTGGGAGGGGCTGTCCATCATGACAAAATTATAGCCCCGGTTGATAACATATGTGTCCAGACCTGAAATCCAGTCATTGGATATCGCAGACCAGTCTGAACCTGTGTTACCTATGACCGGTCCAAAATGATGCATATCGTAGCCGCGGAAGTGTAATTTATTACTTCTTGAGTCCATGAAAAATGAAGCACTATCACTTGCGATCCTGACAGGCCCTATTAGCCCAGTATCAATTACAGAAAATTGTCCGTTACCACCTGCGGATTTGCCATCTGACCAGCTATATTTATATGTCCATGTACCCACTTCATTAGGCATGAAACGCATTGTCCAAACATTGCCTGTTTGGCCACCACTACCATCACCATTATAAAATCCGAAAAAATTGATTTCCTTTCCTGACGGTGATGTGAATGTCGTTTGCAATTCAATGTCAGTATATTTAAATGGATTTGAGTAGGTGTTATTATTTGTAACAGAGGCTTCAAATACTCCATAAAGAGGAACATTTGCTGCAGAGCTTATATTTGAAAAAAGCAGGCAGGATAATAACAGAGCACATACAAAATAATTTTTTATCGAGAAACCTCTAAAATTATTGTCTGTCATACAAATCATGTTTAATCTCCATGGCCCATTTGTATTGGGCAATATGTTCAGGTTCAGGCTTTTATACGGGATCTATCGTAACTGCTTGTTCTAATGTAAGCACACTTTCATTGCCCGAATAGTCGACTGCAGAAATAGCAAAATAATATCTGTTAGGGGATAGATTGCTTATTTGATATTTTGTCGCTACAGGATTATTTATGGTGATTGTATTGGTATACTGTCCGCTTTTGGTTCCATAATAAACAATATAACCAGCCAGATCAGTAACATTTGATCCATCCTCATTTTTTTGAGGAGATCTCCAGGTTAAAGTTACAACGTCAGGTTCTTTTATGGGGGCTACTGGGCTTACACCATCATCGACTAGCACAAAGTACATGCTTGGCGCGCCTTCATTTCCACCTAATTCAACAGTGCCAGCATTGAATGTTTTTTTATACAAATACATAACTCTATCAGATGTTTTAATGGTGTCTCCTGTTGGGGTCCAGGGTTTGAGCCAGGCTGGAGCAGAGGAGCTGCTGCGTGCATATCCAATATAGACGGTTGCTGTTTTGTCGATAATAAAACTGAAGAATGGATCACCAGCAGATGCTTTGTCATCATTTGCTGTTTGCAGCACATCTAAACCTTTGTATGCAGCAAGATTGTTTGAATATGTATATCCTCGGTCAATATATACTTTCTTGCCTACTAATAATTTTGTCCACACATATGATGAAGTAGTAGTATTTGAAATCGTTACTGGCGGAGTGTTAGAGGCGCTCTGAGGCGTTGTCTCGGTCTTCGTAGTGGTGGTATCATTAGTTGTATCACTAGCGACTGAGACTGCGCCACTACTACTCAGATTAGCAGGTAAATCACCATCGTTTTTACCGCCACCGCAAGCCAGCACTGACATAGTCAAACAGAACAGGGCGACTAGCTTCGATCTACGTTTATATGTGCAATAAATGCTCAATTGGATTACTCCTTAGCCTTCCAAATATTTAAGGCTACCTTGTTACTTTGTGATGGCCTGTTGTCTTCTGCATGGAGCAAAATATCTGCTCCATGCTTGTGTGTAATTATCGGTTAAATCAGACAGGAAATAAAAAATTCATTGCGACCTGGTTCACAAATGAACAATAGTATTTTAAATCTGCGACAGGGGTCTCAATTAGGGCTGGATATGCCATATGGTAATATTTACACAGTATTATGTGCCGATATTTAGCCGTCTCAATTAGCGACCACATAAAATATTAACCAATATAATCAATAGCTTATTGGGTTTTGATTAAAGTATTGCAAGTGGGTGCCGAAAATCTCAGCTAGCGATGGTGTTTTTCTATTGTATTTTACCAGATTAACAAGTTACATATGTTCTGGTTATAGAAATTTATCTCATAATTAATGCCTTGTTTTGTCCGTTCGAAAGGCAGGGATTCATGGAAAACATACTTTAGTTGAACGGCGAGAAAAAGGCATTTTGGGAACGACAAGGAAGCCAGGGACAGGTGATGCTCTTGCAAAATTTTATCTGATTTTCAAGGGCAATACTCTGCACGGCGCTTCAGCAGAAAATACACGCGGGATGGTTAAATATTAGCTTGTTTCGTATCTTGCATAAGTATTAATTAACGATGGATGAAGCTGCAATTTCGGTGCATTTCATAAAAATTAAGGTAATCTGTTTGTTTAACGGCGGGTTTTAAAATCCTGTATGATCTCTGCTTCAGTAACTGTTTTTTACATTGCTAAATCGGGTTTAGGGCGCATACTGAGCTTGCCAGATACAGGAGCCTGGTTGAGGGTTAAATATCTTTAAAAATCAGATATATAGGCTTATAAAAAAGTACTGTGCCGATAACTGGTTTGTGGTAACCTTTTGAAAAAATTGGAAAATATAGGCGTGATAGAACTGTCAATCATTGTTCCCCTTTACAACGAAGAAGAAAGTATCGAGCCGTTATACCAGGCAATTGTTGCTGCGGTGACTCCTCTGGATATTAGTTACGAAATTCTATTTGTCGATGATGGAAGTTGCGATAATACATTTGCTATAGCAACGGAATTATCCGCTCAGGATACAAATTTACGGGCGATTAAATTTCGCAGAAATTACGGGCAGACTCCGGCGATGGCTGCAGGTATCGATAATGCGAAAGGGAAAATATTAATCACTATGGATGGTGATTTGCAAAATGATCCCAAGGATATCCCTCATTTTATTGAAAAAATTAATGAAGGCTATGACATAGTTGTTGGCTGGAGGCATAAGCGTCAGGATAAACTTATTTCAAGAAAAATTCCGTCCAAGGTTGCCAACTGGATCATTGGTAAAGTTACAGGAGTACCTATTAAGGATAATGGTTGTTCTTTAAAGGCATATCGAGCCAATATTATAAAAAATGTTCCACTCTATTCAGAAATGCACCGCTTTATTCCAGCCATGGCTTCTCTTGCAGGGACAAAAGTTGCTGAAATAAAAGTTAGGCATCATGCGCGCCAATTTGGTGTATCTAAATATGGCTTATCAAGAATATATAAAGTATTAATTGACCTGATGACGATTAAAACAATCGTCTCATTTTCTTCAAGACCTATGTTGTGGTTTGGCATGCTTGCACTGCCATCATTATTCATTTCTGCTATCTCAATGATAATTGCAATAAATATATATTTCTCGGATGTTTCATCGTCGCCTATAGTTTTTTCAGGAATATCGATTATATTTGCCGCATTAGGATGTTTTTTAATAATGGGTGGTGCATTAGCTGAACTGATTTATAAAACGGGTGATACAAAAGTTGAGAAACTTTCATCATTAACGGCAAGGTATTTTAAGCAGTAGACGGCAACAATACATAAATAGGCTTCGATTAGAGTAAATAATTATGAATGCTGATGTTGAAATTTCCGTAATCATTCCTGTGAGTGAACGTTATGATTGTGTTGCAGATTTGTATAGAGAGTACAAATCCGCTTTAGATAAATATGGACATAAATATGAGGTCATCTATATTTTAGATGGAGAATTTGAAGAAGTATTCGAAGAGCTTGAAAAGCTTAGAAATCAGGGTGAGAAAATAAAGATAATTAAATTGGCAAAATGGTTTGGGGAGGCTACCGCCTTAACCGCTGGTTTTGAGAACTCGATGGGTGAAATAATTTTGACCTTGCCGTCTTATTATCAGATTGATTCATCAGGCTTGTCCGGACTTCTCGATCAGATGGATACTTGTGATATGGCTATTGCAAGACGCTGGCCGAGAAAAGATTCAAATTTTAATCAACTACAATCAAAGTTGTTTCATTGGGTTTATAATTTTTTCGCCAAGGATTCATTTCATGATCTTGGTTGTGGAGTCCGTGTATTTAAACGCCAGGTTATCCTAGAGGTACCTGTGTATGGTGATCAGCACCGGTTTTTACCTGTATTAGCAAGTCAGAAAGGTTTTCGAGTCAGAGAAATTGATGTTCCCCAATCATCCAATGATTTAGGTATTCGCATATATCGCTCTGGCGTATATTTAAGGAGGATATTGGATATTCTTACAGTATTTTTCCTGGTTAAGTTTACAAAAAAACCACTACGTTTCTTCGGTTTGATTGGTAGCTCTACTTTTGTGGTTGGGGGAGTAGTTCTGCTGTATGTAATCATCGAAAGATTATTCTTTGGAGTGAGTCTTAGCGATCGTCCAGCGCTACTTTTAAGTTCCTTGCTAGTTGTACTTGGAGTACAAATAGTTGCGATGGGTCTTATTGGCGAGCTTATTATATTTACTCATGCAAAAGATATTAAAGAATATACGATAGAAAAAATTGTATAAATTTTTAATAATTCAATTTAGGTAAACTATCGCCTCCGTGAAATTACATCCAGTTAAAACGGAATTTCACAGGCAAGCACTTTTGGATACGAGGCTATTGTGTTAGTAGAGTTGGTTTAGATAAAGAGAAAATCAGAAGCCCCATTAAGAACCAGAAACGAGAAGGAACGTGCCAGGAACAAATGTGATTGGAAGGAGTTTAACTCTAACAACAGCCCCTCCCAGGGGCTTTTATCATACCACCCGCTCGGCGGTTGATGGTTGATTAGGAAAATCTGAGGGCATTCCATATAATAAAAAATGATGATGCCAGTATGTAAAGTACAACAACAATAATTAAAAAATCACTAGATTCAGATAATTCTATATGGCATGACACATTTCGCATAAGCATCCTTATCCGCTATAGTTCCCGGAAAGTCCGACTTATAAGCTGTTGTTAATCTGGAGGATAAGATAATGGGAGCATTTGTTCTCATAAGAGGCAAACAAGACGCCAATACTGGTTCATTATTAGATCGTGTTGAAGATCAGTTTCATCGGCAGGGATTCAATGAGCCAAAAATATTTCACACAGCGGCATATCAGCTGCGTCTATACAATAAACTTATTGCCCCGAGCGAAAATCATGTAGATCTACCAAATGGTGATTTTTGTGCATGCACGGGCACATTGATCTACAACGGCGTAACAGGAAAAGCCGCTCTAGAAAATTTATACAGATATTTCGACCCATTAAATATAGATATAAGCAACCTATATGGTGCATTTTGTCTTATCGTTCGAAAGAATGGCCGTACATTTATATTTATAGATCGACTTGGTATATACAAGGTATACAAAGACACGGAAGGTGTTGTTTGGTCAAGTTCATTTTTGTCAGTTTTGGCTACGCAAAGCCGTAGAAAAATTGAAAAACAGAGTGTTTATGAATATGTTTTTCAAGGTGCAACTTATGGCAATAAAACCATATTTAGTTCTATTGAGCTTGTTGACTGCGATAGTATATATGAAGTCTCTGAATCAGTAACTACAACAGAAATGCCAGGGAAATTAGTTGGAAGCATAAATAATGAAAGTGAGGCAATACATCTTGAACGCAATATAGCTAATCTTCGTCGATACTATGAAGGCATCAGCAAGTGTTTTGGTGAGCGTGTGGATTCAGCTTTGTCTGGCGGTTATGATTCTCGATTAACACTGGCGTTACTCTGGGATCAGGGTATAACACCCAAGTTACATGTTTATGGGGAAACTGAGGATTCAGATGTCCGCATTGCTCAAATGATCGCAAATCAGGAGGGGTTTGAATTGATGCATGTGGATAAAAACTCATCCCCAAAACTTAAATCTGATAAATTTGCTAATGTTGTAGAGAGTAATTATTATGCCTTTGATGGTTATCCTGTTGATGGTTTATTTCATGACAACGTAGATATCCTTTCCCGACAGCAACGCTGTGCGGGTAATGAACTAATGTTGAATGGTGGGGGAGGTGAAATATTTCGTAATTTTTTCTATCTACGAGATGCAAAATTTAGTATACGTGAAATTCTCTGGGCATTTTATAGTCGATTTGATCCAAAAGTATGCACAAACTGTTTTTCGGAAACTGAATATTATTCGAGGCTCACTGAAAAAATTAAGATGGTGCTTGGTATTAAACGCGATATTTTGCGTCGGAGCGAAATTGAAATACTCTATCCACTCTTTAGATGTCGCTATTGGATGGGGCGGAATAATGCCATTAACAATCGTTTAGGCAGTGCTCTTACGCCATTTATTGATTATCAAATCGTAAAGGATGCAATATCGATCCCTCTTGAACGAAAGAATTTTGGGTGTTTTGAGGCGCATATGATCCGTGCCTTGAGTCCCAGTCTAGCCAGTCATCTATCATCTTATGGACATAATTTTCTTGGAACTCCGTCAGTCAAAAGGGTTTTGAAAGAGACTCTAACATACTGGAGACCGAGTTTATTAAGAAAGTACTCATATCGAATTCAGGCGCGGCTTAAGAAGACATCTCATCCGCTTTACCTTCAGGAACAGTATTATGTGCCAGTGATTGGTAAGAGATTTTTATATATGGATAATTATTTTAAGATTGATGAAATAAAGGATGCTGAACTATTTAATAGAATTTGTACTTTGGAGTATCTTTTTCAAAAGTGCAAACCGGAGCTTATTATGTAAGCTGATTACCGTCTTAAACAAAAGAAAATTTAAAGAAACGCACCATAATAAAGAATATGATTATGGCCTGAATCGAGGCTGTAGAGAGTGTCAATAATTTTCTGTAACTGGTCAGGGTTAAATATAATCCGTTGAGCGGTCTTCAAATTCAATCATGAAACGATTCAGGGCGACTTTCCAGTCTAATGGGCATGGTCCATTTTTTAGACGCTTCCTGTATGGCCAGGTACACCACTTTCTTTGCCGCATCATCGGATGGAAATAATTTACGTTTTTTGATGGCTTTGCGAATCACGCTGTTCAATGATTCAATGGCATTAGTGGTATAAATCGCTTTTCTAATGTCCTGGGGATAATTAAACAGGGTGTTCAGGTTGTGCCAGTGAGTACGCCAGCTTTTGCTGATTTGAGGATACTTATCATCCCAGCGTTCAGAAAATTGTTCGAGGGCAAGCAAGGCCTCTTCTTCGGTTGCGGATTGGTAGATCTGTTTTAAATCCGTGGTCACCGGTTTGTAGTCTTTCCAGGGCACAAATTTAATCGAGTTACGCACCATGTGTACGATACATAGCTGAATCTTTGTTTCAGGGAAGACGGTCGCAATAGCATCCGGGAAGCCTTTTAAACCATCGACACAGGCAATCAGAATATCTTTTACACCCCGATTTTGCAGCTCAGTCAGAACGTTAAGCCAGAATTTAGC
>VAPL010183755.1_pt1 | contig 15458 bp, 16 predicted proteins | sample 3395061 | NCBI WGS metagenome assembly VAPL01 (sample SAMN08290444, study PRJNA428436) | hydrothermal vent metagenome | isolation source: Deep-sea hydrothermal vent chimney 2 | place: Pacific Ocean: Juan De Fuca Ridge | depth 2182 m m | reverse complement strand
TCCGAAGATGAATGGCTTTTGTTTGGATAGGATGTCTTATAGCCTTCGTTAGCTGAACGATTGCAAATCCTGTAGCCGTTTATAAATACCGTTTCTTTTTACCAACGCTTCATGGGAGCCGCGTTCCACAATTTCTCCTTTTTGCATGACAATAATCTCGTCGGCATCGCGAATGGTGGAGAGACGGTGTGCAATCACCAGCGTGGTTCTGTTTTTCATAACTTTTGAAAGTGCATCCTGCACCAGCCGTTCAGCTTCCGTGTCTAAAGAGGAGGTGGCTTCATCCAGTATCAATATGTCGGGATTGGCCAGGACTGCCCGTGCTATACTCAGCCGCTGGCGTTGTCCGCCGGAAAGTATTACACCCCGGTCTCTTACGCTGGTTTGATAGCCCTTTTCCATTTTCATAATGAAATCATGGGCGTTGGCAACTTTTGCTGCTTCTTCAACCGCTTCCTCTGAAACATTGGTCATCCCAAAGGCTATGTTGTTGAAAACAGTGTCGTTAAACAAAACACTATCCTGTGAAACAATGCCCATAAGTCCCCGTAAATCAGTTATTTTATATTCTCTAATGTCATGTCCATCCAGCAGAATACGCCCTTTGGTAATATCGTAAAATCGTGGTAGCAGATCAACAATCGTCGATTTTCCACCCCCTGATTCACCCACAATAGCAATCATTTTTCCCTTGGGAATAAGTATGTCAATGTCTTTTATAACATAATGTTTCTGGTATTTAAAAAAGGCATGCTCAAAGCGGATTTCTTTTTTAAAAGATTTGATGGGCAGGGCGTTGGGTTTTTCTTCAATGACCTCTTTGGCATCCAGTACTTCAAAAATACGGTCAGCGGAAGCAAGACCTTTTTTTATGTTGAAATAGCTTTGCGAAAGCGATTTAGCAGGGGTTATTACTTGCGAGAAGACAACAATAAAAGTAATAAAATCGGCTGCCTGAATAGTAGAATGGGGAGAAATGACCATCTGCCCTCCAAACCACAAAATAACAACAATAACAAGCGAAGACAGAAATTCACTCAACGGCGAGGAGAGATCACGACGACGGTTTACACTGACCTGTTTGTGGTAATAGACTTTATCCATAGTAACAAAGCGCTTGTTGAAATACGGAATGGCATTAAATCCTTTCACCACCCGCAAGCCGGAAAGGGTTTCTTCAATGATAGACATAAGACCGCCAAACAGGTTTTGAAGAATGACAGAATTTTTCCTGAGATTTCTCCCGATGGTGCCAATAAATATTCCGGTAACCGGCAAAATGACCAAAACAAAAATGCTGAGTTTCAGACTCAGGCTGATCATAAAGGCAAGATAAGCAACGATGGTCAACGGGTCGCGAACCAGTACTTCGATATAATTGAGAATGGATATCTCCAACTCCTGCACATCAGAAGTAATACGGGTCATCAAATCACCTTTTTTATTTTTTGTATAGTACGACAGCGGTAGAATAAGCAACTTGGCATAAAGGTCGTCACGAACGCCCCGAATGGCTCCGGAACGAGCTGAAGTGATATAATACATGGCGAAATACCGCCCGATGTCTTTGAAGAAAAAGGAGGCCAGAATAACGATACAAATAAAGACCAAGGCTTGTAGTTTACCCTGATGAATAATAATCTGGCTGATATAATAGTTCAGATAGTTTAAAGCAGAATGGGTGCTGAAAAACAACGCCGGCTTCACCGTTACCAGTTTATTCATACCAAAAAGCAGATTTAAAAATGGGATAAGCAAGGCAAGCGAAAACAGTGAAAAAACAATGGTAATAATGTTGAAAAACAAATTGGCAAGCAAGTGACCCCAATAAGGAAATACGTAAGCTATGACGCGGTATAATTTTTTCATTCGTTTCTAAAATAAAAAAGCAAAGATAATAGATTAACCCGGTTGGGTCGATTTTTGGTCGGAAAAGATTAGTCAGATACCGATGCTTTCTTTATTTTTGTACGGCAGGCAATTTTTGCCCTGGAAAACGTTTTTTATATTAGATTTCAACCCTGAAAGATTTGGGACACAAAGTGATAGTTTCGGTTATTAATGACCTGGCCACTGACCAGCGGGTAAAAAAGGTCTGCCGGTCGTTGCACGAAATGGGGTTCGACCTTGTTTTGGTTGGCCGAAGAATGCACAACAGTCTCCGTATGGATACACGTCCATACCCGGTACGCAGGATGAAACTCCTTTTTGAAAAAGGCCCTGCCTTTTATGTCTGTTTTCAAATCCGGCTTTTTTTCTTTCTGCTATTTCATAAGTGTGATTTGCTGGTTTCCAATGATCTGGACACATTATTGCCCAATTATCTTGTGTCGAAATTGAAACGTGCTCCATTGGTTTATGACAGCCATGAATATTTTACCGGCGTTCCGGAACTGCAAAATAACCCTCTCAAGCGGAAAATCTGGAAGCGTGTGGAACAGTGGATATTTCCCGGGTTGAAAGATGTTATTACGGTCAATGATTCCATTGCAGACCTCTATGCTGAGGAGTACGGTATTCGTCCTGTGGTGATCAGGAATGTCCCGGAAACCGGAGGCGGAATTGTAAAGAAAAGCCGGGTTTCTCTCTCATTGCCTGAGGATAAAAGAATTATGATTTTGCAGGGTGCCGGCATCAATATCCAGCGTGGAGCAGAGGAGATGGTTGAGGCTATGCAACTTATAGAAAATGTTGTTTTGCTCATTGTCGGTGGGGGAGATGTCATCGAACTATTAAAAGAGAAAGTAAAACAATGGCATCTGGAACAAAAGGTTTTGTTTAAGCCACGCCAGCCCTATGAATTACTGATGCAATACACTGCTGCTGCCGACCTGGGGTTGTCGCTGGACAAGGATACAAATATTAACTACCGGTTTAGCCTTCCCAACAAAATTTTTGATTATCTTCATGCCGGCATTCCTGTTTTGGCTTCCGATTTGGTGGAGATAAGGAAAATCATTGATACTTATCAGATTGGAACTTTTATCCCTGATCATCGGCCTCAGCATATTGCACGGAAAGTAAATGATATTTTTTCTCAACCTGAAAAGTTGATACAATGGAAGCAGAACACACAAAAAGCTGCCCACGAACTTAACTGGGAAAATGAGTCGAAAAAGTTGAAGAAAGTTTATGCAAAATATGTCTGAAATTCACGTACATATCGTTTCGTTTGATGTGCCCTATCCGGCAAACTATGGTGGTGTCATCGATGTTTTTTATAAAGCCAAAGCACTGGCCGACCATGGTGTAAAAGTACATCTCCATTGTTTTGAGTATGGTAGAAAAAAAGCTCCGGAACTGGAAACTTTTTTCCATAAGGTTCATTACTACAAACGTGATATTTCCAAAAAACATCTTTTTAAAAGCAATCCTTATATTATCGAAACACGTATTTCGGAACATCTCATAAGCAACTTGCTCAAAGATGATTACCCGATTATCATGGAAGGATTGCACACTACCGGACTTATGCTCGAAAAAAGACTTAAACGCCGGAAACTTATTGTAAGGACACACAATATCGAGCATGAATACTACAGTAATCTTTCGCGGGCTGAGACAGATTTGTTTAAGAAATACTATTATTTTAATGAAGCGGTTAAGCTGAAAAAATACGAAAAGATTCTGGCAAAAGCTGATCTTCTGCTGGCCATTTCCCGAACAGATTACGATTATCTTTCTTCGAAATATAAGTCGGTGGCTTATGTGCCTGCTTTTCACCCCTATACGGTTGTCAGAAGTATGGTCGGGCAGGGAAAATATGTTTTGTATCATGGCAACTTGTCAGTGCCGGAAAATATTAATGCGGTTACCACGCTTCTGAATGAAGTGTTTAGGAACTCAAAGATACCTTTTAAAATAGCCGGGCTTAATCCACCGCGGTCTTTGTGGCGACTGGTGGCTGAATATCCATTGGTCGAGATGGTTGCCAATCCGGATGATGATAAGCTCTACGACTTAATAAAAAATGCACATGTAAACATCTTTTTCACTAACCAGGCTACCGGTTTAAAACTTAAATTGCTGAGTGCTCTTTACAACGGAAGGTTTGTTCTTACCAACGATAAGATGCTCAGTGGTAGTAATTTAAACAAGTTGTGTGTACTTACAAACGGGGTTCCTGAAATGAAAGCTGAACTGGCTGAGCTGATGAAAAGAAGATTTACGGCTGCCATGAAAATTGAGCGGCAGGTGCACTTACAAACCATTTATATGAATGGAGATAATGTGGAAAAATTAATTGAGCTTATTGTCTGAATCGATAATGCTGCCTTCCTCACATTTTACCACCCGACCGGGAAACTTATGAATCAGGTTGTAGTTGTGGGTGGCCATAATTACAGCACGGCCTTCCCGGCAGATCTTTAAAAGCAGGCGCATAATTTCGTTGGAGGTCTGTGGATCAAGGTTCCCGGTAGGCTCATCAGCGAGAATAAGCTCGGGATTGTTCAGCAAAGCCCGGGCAATGGCGACACGCTGCTGTTCACCACCGGAGAGCTGATGCGGCCGTGCTTTTAACTTCGCTATCAAATCCACATCCGACATTACTTCCATAACCCGCTTGTTGATGGCTTCGCTATCTTTCCAACCTGTAGCTTTCAATACAAAAAGAAGGTTGTCTTCAATAGTTCTGTCTTCGAGAAGCCGGTAATCCTGAAAGATAATACCCATTTTTCGCCGCAGGAAAGGAACTTTATTTTTTTTCAAGGTTAATATGTCAAAGTCACAAACCGTTGCCTCCTCTGCTTCTATGGGTAATTCTGCAAAAAGAGCCTGTAGCAGACTTGACTTTCCACTTCCTGTTTTGCCGATAAGATAGACAAATTCTCCCTGCCCGACCTGAAAGTTTACATGGGCCAATACCAGTTTGTTTTTCTGAAAAACCGATAATTCCTGAAGTGAGATAACTGAAGTTTCTGCCATGACGATTTGTTTTGAACAAAAATATAAATTTATGTCTAATCAACACCATTGTATATTTAACATAATTTTTGTCGGATATTGGCTGAACTTTCATAAATTTGTGCAACAAAAATTATCACTATGACCGATGACGCAATTTTCGTTTTGGAAGAAGCTGAAGAAAGTATGGAACGTTCCATCCGGCATTTGGAAAAGGAGTTCCAGAAAGTCAGAGCAGGAAAGGCTTCTCCGGGTATGCTGAGTGGTATCAGGGTTGAGTATTATGGAACCCAGGCTCCCATAGAACAAACGGCCAATATTAATACTCCTGACCCGCATTCTATTGTAGTACAGCCATTTGACAAAAGCACGATACACGATATTAAAAAAGCAATTATGAATGCCAACCTGGGGTTCAATCCCATGGATGAAGGTGATATTCTTCGTATCAACGTGCCTCCGCTTACGGAAGAGAGGCGGCTTGATTTGGTGAAGAAAGCAAAACAGGTAACGGAGGAGGCCAAAGTTGCGATTCGTAATGTTCGCCGTGGCGCTAACGACGATGCCAAAAAGTTAGAAAAAGAAGGCATCCCTGAAGATGATGTAAAACACCTTCTGGATGAAATTCAAAAGCTAACGGATAAATATACCGGTAAAATTGAGACGCTTTTTGAGGTGAAAGAGAAAGATATTATGACCATTTAGCAGCTCATAAGATTTATCTTGTAAATAACAGACAGGAAAAAATTAGTCTTCTAATTTTTTCCTGTTTTTTGTTTTCAGCCGTTTGGCTAGCCGGAAGGTGGTTCGGATAATGTTTGATGTGGTCACAAAGGCCTGAATACCTGAATTTATCATAGCTTTTGCTATGTTTATCATGTTGAAAGCTTCGTGTACTGTATTAAATTGTTGCCGGATACTATTTTCCTGTTTTCTGTTTTTGTCTTTCAGTTGTTCCAGATATTTATCGGTCATCTTTTCATTGGCGAAGCTTGTTCCGGCAAGAAATTGTTTCTCTTTGGTACTGGATAAGTTCTTCCCAAGAATTTTCCGTATGGTCGAAAAGATAATTGATTCTCTAAAAGCAAAAAGGACAAGAGCGATTAAAAGGTAAAAGCCGGTCACTATGAGGAATCCACCCATGCGTGTTCCACCCTGTGCAGCGTATCCGTTGACAAAAGCAAAGGACAAAAACATGAGGACGAATACAGAAACTTCGAATAAAATGAAGAACAGTATCAGCTTGCCAATCATTTCCGCCGACTTTTTACGGTAAGCTACTTTGTTGTATTCCAGCTGGAGATCAACATAAGTTTTAAGCTCATCAATCAGCGTTTTGATGGGTTGCCTGAGATCCGAATTATCCATTCGATATTTTTCTTTTTTCTTCATCTGACAATAAATGAAAACCAACCATTCGGAATTATTTTCCGAATGGTTGGTTGTTTTAGCTGTCCTGAACTATCAGCTTTTAGAAGCTTTTTTAACATCTGCAATAACGCTGGCACCGGTCTTTTTGACGTCTTCCAGAGCTTCTGTACTGGCTGTCTTGACATCTTCCAGTAATTCGGATCCGGTTTTTTTAACGTCTTCCAGAATTCTGTTAACGTTTTCTTTTAAATCGTCAAACTGATCCAGCAGTTCGTCAGACATTTCTTTGGTTTTATCGGCTACTTTTTTCCGTGTTTGTTCGCCGGTTTCGGGTGCATACAATAAGCCTGCAATGGCTCCGATGGCAGCACCAATGACCATACCTGAAAAAAAGGCAAATCCTGAATGTGAATTATTATTGCTCATGGGTTTAAATTTTTAAGATGAAACATTCCATATTATTTTGTTATAGCTTTTTTTGCAAAAAAAGTTACGCATTCTTTGTTAAAAAAAGCCAATCTACATGCGTTGTGTTAAGAACTTTACGACCCTCATATGATTCATAAACTGCCGCGCCACCACTTTTACTATGGTGTAAAAAGGTATAGCAAGAATCATGCCTGTAATACCCGCCAGCTTGCCGCCAATAATGATGACAAGGAAAACCTCCACGGGATGTGCTTTAACACTTTTGGAATATATCTGCGGTTGAAGAACGAAGTTGTCAATCATATTAGCGATACCAAATACACCCAGCACGATGAGAACCGTACCGGCAATACTGTCATAAGATCCCATAGCCAGCTGTGATAATACTGCCAGCAAAATACCGGCTGTGGCTCCAATGAGTGGGCCAAGATAGGGGATGATGTTCATGAGGCCACCGAGAAAACCAATGAGCAGGGCATTGGGAATGCCAAAAATAGATAACCCAATAACTTCCAGCGTCATCATAATGGCCACTTCCGTAAAAATTCCATAAGTATATCGTGTGAGTAACCTTCGTGAGTCCAAAAGCACATTGCTCAGCTCATGTTCGTATTTTGCTGGTGTTAAGTTTAAGATGAAGTCTTTTAATAAATAGGGTTCCAGCATTGTATAAAACGTGAGAAACAGAATGATAAAAACTCCCATAAGGAAAGAACTTGTTGTCCCTATCATGGCAGAAAAAATATTGGTAAACTTGGCTATATCAATGATTTGTCTTAATTGTTCATATAAAAGGCTGCTTAAGGTTGTGTCAGAACTGGTAATGTTGTATTGAACAAGAAAATGCCGCATCTTGGTGAGAGGAGCCTGAAAGTGGGAAAAGACGGCATCGATATTGATGGAAGTGATGATGTCAGCCTGCTTCAAAATTAAAGGAACAACCAATACAATGAAGCCCGTAAAAATGGTTATCATCAGGAGCAGCGTGAAGACAACGTTCAAAGTATGGGGCAACTTGTACTTCTTTATTTTTATCTGATCAAGATATTTCACTAAAGGAATTCCAAGGTATCCGATAAAGGTAGCCGCTATCACGTACCCTACAATATCGGAGAAATACCACAAAAGGAGGCCAATGATTAACAGAACCCCTGCAATTTTGATAACGTTGAGGGAGGTGTTGCTTTTGTTATCCATGTGAAGTAGTCATCAAGGGTTAATAATAAGTAGGCTAAAATAAATTATTTTGGTTAATAAAAATTACTCAAGTTTCACATTAATCCTTAATTTACTGACATAATGTGTGTTAAAAAGAATATAAATTTTATATATTATTGAAAATCAATACCATGAATTCCATCCACTGTGAGTTTCCCCTTTGTGACTCCTTTGTGAAGCTCTGTGTAATAGCTGTTTCACAAAATCTCACAAAGAAGACTCAAAGAGACACCGAGAAATTTGACATGGGCATAGCATTAAAATCCAGAGATTTACATAGCTCTATTTTAAGTGCTAAACTTCAGAAATTATAATTATTGATAAAGCTGTGTATAGAGGATGGATATGTGTAAAAATATTCCGGATTACCTGCCAAAAATACCGGAAGTTATGGCGTATTTTCCGGCAATGGAAAAGAAAATGACAAAAAATGTGTTTAATTCAATGGAATTATGCAATTTTGCTTTCTCATGTTACAAAAAGAGTCCATAAAATTAAGAGCTGTTGAACCAGAGGATATTGACTTCCTTTTCCGCCTGGAAAATAAGCCTGAGCTTTGGTACGTATCGCAGACGCTTGTGCCTTTTGCCCGCTTCGACATGGAGCAATATGTTTTTTCGGTAAACAAACAAGACCCGTTTGCAGCAGGCCAGGTGCGTTTTGTCATTGAGTTTACTCAAGATGGCGATTCCAAAGTAATAGGGGCAATAGACCTGTTTGCTTTGGATGCGATAAACCGCAGGGGAGGGATAGGCATTGTTCTTCTCGAAAGTTATAGGGGAAAATCGTTTGCCGGTATGGCACTTGATATTCTTATAGACTATGGATTTAATTTTCTAAATTTGCATCAGCTTTTTTGCAACATCGAAAGTGGAAATGAAGCAAGTTTAAAGCTTTTTGGAAGCCGGGGATTTGAAATTGCCGGTGTAAAAAAGGAGTGGAACAGGAAAAACGGGATTTGGGTCGATGAGAACCTCCTGCAACTTTTTGCAAAAGATTAAAGGAAAACAAGATAAGTATTACTATGGCGTATTACCATTCAAAATATGGAAAGACAACGAAACAACACAGTTGGTTTCGCAAGTTTGTATTCCGGCTGTTTTTTGTTTTGATATTGTTGGTGGCTATTTCAGGATATTTTGTTTATCAGGTGATTAATGGCCCCAATGTGTGGACGCCGCAGGATGAAACAGTGAGTATTTACGTCCCGACAGGTGCTGATTATGCTCAGCTTAAAGAAATTCTTTATGCCAGAGGACTTGTGGTTCACCGGAAAAATTTTGAATGGTGGGCACAGAAGAAGAAATTGCCGGAGCTGGTTAAACCAGGCCGCTATATTCTTGTAAATGGTATGACCAATAACCAGTTGGTGGACATGTTGCGGGCAGGGAAACAGGTTCCCGTGAATGTTACTTTCAACAATGTACGTAATATCTATCAGCTGGCCGGCAAAGTGGGTAAGCAGATAGAGGCTGATTCGGCAGGCATTGTTAAGTTCCTGAATGACAGTAGTAACCTGGCCAATGCTGGTGTCGATACTGTGCCTGTACTCACCTTGTTTATCCCCAATACTTACCGGTTCTACTGGAATACTACGGCAAAAGAATTCGTTGACCGGATGATAAGGGAATACAGGAGATTCTGGAATGTAAGCCGCCGCGAAAAAGCAAGTGTAGCCGGGTTAACTCCTACCCAGGTTATGATTCTGGCTTCCATAGTGGAAAAGGAGACCAACAAAAATGCTGAAAAGCCACTTATTGCCAGCGTTTACATAAACCGGTTACGCGATGGATGGCGGTTGCAGGCCGATCCAACTGTGATTTATGCCATTGGAAATCCGAATATTCACAGGGTTCTGAATGCACAGAAAAAAGTCGATTCGCCTTACAATACTTATCGCCACCGGGGATTGCCTCCGGGGCCTATTTGCCTCCCGTCAATTTCATCCATTGATGCTGTGCTTAACTACGACAAATCTCATTATCTCTATTTCTGTGCAAAAAGTGATTTGTCAGGTTATCATGTTTTTTCCGAAACCAACCGGATGCATCAAAAGAATGCGAGAAAATATCAGGAAGCACTGGACAAATTGAGGATTTATAAATAAAAAAATCCCTCAATTCAACAAATACGGGGTAGCTGTTCTCCTAAGGGCATGTTAACCACCCTTTTGCCTCCCAATGGATTTGTAATCAATACTTTCCCGTGATGATCATCCACTACAGTTCCTATTATTGCAGCATGTTGTGCCTCTTCAGTAGCACTCAGTATGCTCACCACCTCATGGGCTATATTATCCGGTACAAATATCATAAAGATCCCTTCGTTGGCCGAATACAGTGGATCCAGACCCAATATTTCGCAAGCGGCTTTTACCTGTGTCGCAACGGGGATAGCTTCATCCTGAAGCACGATGCCCATATTACTATCCATGGCAATTTCGTTTAAAGTGCTGGCTAATCCGCCTCTTGTCGGATCGCGGAAAAGATGAATATTCGAACCAAATTTATCTAATAACAAAGTAGTTAAGTCGTTTAAATTGCGGGTATCACTTTCTATATTGGTCTCAAATTCAAGCCCTTCCCTCACGGACAAAATAGCAATCCCGTGCGTTGCAATGTTATCGCTGACAACAATTTTATCACCTATTTTAATATTCATTAAATTAATATTTGCTTTGGGATGAATATGCCCGAGGCCGGTAGTGTTAATAAAAATCTTATCTCCTTTTCCCCTGTTAACGACTTTGGTGTCGCCGGTAACTATTTTTACGCCGGCTTTCTCCGCCGCAAACTTTATGGAAACCAATATATCCCAAAACTCTTTGATGGGCAACCCCTCTTCCAGGATAAAGCTTAAAGATAAATATTGGGGAATTGCGCCACACATGGCCACATCATTAACTGTCCCGTTAATGGCCAATTCGCCAATGTCGCCGCCCGGGAAAAAAATGGGAGAAACAACAAAACTATCTGTTGAAAAAGCAATGTTCCCATTCATTTTCAGAAAAGCACCATCGTGATGCTGATCCAGTTCTTCGTTTTTCAACAAACTGAAAACACCACTTTCAATTAATTTATTGGTGAGTAAACCACCGCTGCCGTGAGCTAAAGTGATAATATCAAAATCAAATTTTGGAATAGGACATTGTAACTTCATTAAACTTCTTTTCATCTTTTTGTTCCGTTAGAGATCCATTGTTTTATAAATTGTAGAAAAATTGTAATAGGCTGCACATGCACCTTCGGAGCTGACCATGGGAGCGCCGAGTGGGTTTTGAGGTGTACATGCTTTACCGAATTGAGAACATTCGAAAGGTTTGCTGATTCCTTTCATAATATTACCGGCAATACACTCTTTATTTTCACTGGCCACCTGAATATGGATAGAAAACTTTTTGTTGGCATCGAAACGGGCATATTTCCCACGCAAGTGGAAGCCGCTTTTCTCAATTGTTCCTATTCCCCGCCACATTTGGTCTCCCACTTCAAATACATCAGAGATAATCTTTTGAGCGGTCGTATTGCCTTTCTCTTTAACCATGCGAACATATTGATTTTCAACTTCCGCACGGCCTTCTTCCAGCTGTTTGACAACCATTAGGATGCCTTGTAACAAATCTAACGGCTCAAAACCGGTTACGACAATAGGAATTTTATATTTCTCCACCAAAGGAAAATATTCCCAATAGCCCATGATGGAGCAAACATGACCCGCTGCAAGGAAAGCATCAATATTACTTTCAGGGTCTTCCATTAAAGCCTTAATGGCTGGCGGAACCAAAACATGGGAGGTAAGGATGGAGTAATTTGTCAGACCTAGTTTTTCGGCATGTAAAACAGAAAGCGCATTGGCAGGGGCGGTAGTCTCAAAGCCTACCGCAAAAAAGACCACTTCCTTATCAGGGTTCTGTTTGGCCAGTGTTACCGCTTCCAAAGGCGAATACAAAATTCGTACATCTGCGCCCTGAGCCTTGGCTTCTAACAAGTTTTTTTTAGAACCCGGAACTCTTAACATGTCGCCAAAACTACACAGAATAACATCTTTTTTTTCAGCGAGATATATGGCTTTGTCTATCAAATTGAGTGGCGTTACACAAACCGGACATCCCGGGCCATGCAACATGGTTATCTTTTTAGGCAAGACACTGAGTATGCCGTTTTTTACGAGGCTATGGGTCTGTCCTCCGCAAACCTCCATAATATTCCAGGATTTGGTAATCGTCTTCCCTATTTCCTGCAGAACCTTTTTAGCAAGCTTCGGATTTCGGTATTCTGATAAGTATTTCATTTGTCAAATAGTTTAGAATCTATAAAATTAGCTATTTTATTTTGTTTTAGTTCTTGCAAAGTACATTAATTGCCCGAAAGGAATGCCCTCGTCATTGGGTGAAAATTCATTTTGAAAATACAGATCAAATTTTCCCTGCATAAAATCATTTATCATATCAACCAATAAGGCGTTTTGGAAAACACCACCGCTAAAAACTAATTTGTTTATATTTAGGTCGTTAGCGACACGAACAATATAGTCAACCAAGCTTAAATGGAACTTTGCTGCAATAATTTCTTTCGCCACTCCAGTATCAAGATCGTGGAATATTTCCTTAAACAAATATTTTACAAAGTTTTGCGGAATATTATTCTCTTTCAAATAAGTATCGGCAATGGTCATTTTATTGTTGTAATAATATTTTGAGGCCAAATTTTCAAGTCGCATGGATGCTTCCGCCTCAAAGCGATGTACATCACAGTTTAAAAGAATTGACGAAACCGCATCAAAAAGGCGCCCCATACTGGTACATTTCAGGTTCCCTTCTTTGCCCAGCATCTTTTGGTATATCTTCCATTCGGGATCAGTGAATTTTCCTTTAAGATATTTTTCCGAGCCTTCAACGTTCCAGGCAATAGACATGGCCGATATTCGGGGTTCCCTGGGCATCTTGTCACCCAGTATAAAATCAAATTCATCGAGATGAAAAGCTCTTTCGACGTTCCCTTCGTCATAAACAAAAAATTCACCACCCCAAATATTACCATCATCTCCCAGACCGGTTCCATCCCAAATGACACCCAGTATCTTATCCTCACAAAAAAGTAAATCGTTTTCGCCGAGGGCTGAATACAAATGTGCAACATGGTGTTGCAGCTCATAAACTTTTGCCCTGTTTTTTTCAGCAACGTCTTTGGCAAAGCGTGTTGAAAAATAATCGGGATGCTTGTCAACAATTACGGTATCAATGTCAGCTTCTAAGATTTGTTGAAAATGGCGAAAGGTTTTTTCATAATTCAATTGTGCATCGAAACTTTCGGTGTTTCCAAGATATTGGCTTATGTAAATATTTTGGTTGCTCATTAAGCCAAAAACACTTTTTAGCATCGAGCCGGCTGCAAAAACGGTGTTTTCAGAAAGTCTGAGTTTTGGATTGATGTAAATGGGCGCTTTTCCTCTTGAGCGCCGGAGTGTAATTTTTTGGCGATTCTTTTCACTAAATTGAATAACTCCATCATCTTGTGGTACAACGATTTTCCGATTATTCAGCAAAATGACATCAGCTATTCCGGACAATTCTTCAACAGCTTTTTCGTCTTCAAAAATTATTGTAGAGTCGGTGATATTCCCACTTGTAGCTACTACCGGACCATTAAACTTTTGTAGCAGCAAATCATAAAGCGGCGTATAGGGAAGCATGACTCCAATACGCGAAAGTCCTTTGTTGATGGCTTCAGTTGCGAGATTATTCTTTTTCTCCAAAAGAGGCCGAACAGGCAGTAAAACAATCGGGGCATAAATACTTTCCAATTCTTTTTTTTCATCTGCTTCCAGAATTGCGTCCTCATCAATTGTCTTGCAGTCCGGATACATGAGAGCTAATGGTTTGGAAGGCCTTCTTTTTCGCTTTCGTAATGTGTTTACAGCATCCGCATTGGTAGCATCACAAGTCAATAAAAATCCGCCAATTCCTTTAATGGCTACTATTTTTCCTTCTCTCCACTTCTCAACGATATAATCGAGATCTGTGAATTTTTTTGTCCATTGATTATTTTCGTAAAGTTGCATTTCTATGGCACAATCCGGGCAGGAATTGGTCTGCGAAAAGTGTCTCCTCTCCATGGGATTATTGTACTCTTCCCAACACACATCACACATCTCAAAAGTTGCCATCGTGGTGGTAACCCTGTCGTAAGGTAATTTTTTAATGATGGAATATCGCGGTCCGCAGTTGGTACAGGTTATGAAAGGATATAGATGGCGTCTGTTATTGGGATGATATAACTCTCTCTTACAATCTTTACACAGCGCCACATCGGGTGTGAGTAAAAGATTTGGCCTGGCATTGCTTTTGCTTTGAATTATTTCAAAACCATTGTGTTCTTGTAATTCCGTTTCTTTAATATTAGATGAAGTAACGATAGCCAGTGGTGGAAGGTTTTCCAGTAGCTCCTGCAAAAAACTGTTGGCTGAAGTTGCATCCGTGTTAATCTGAATATGAACGCCGTCAGTTGTGTTGTTCACCCATCCTTTTAAGTTGTTCTCTTTCGCATGTCTGTAAACGAAAGGCCTGAAGCCTACTCCCTGAACAACACCTTTAATATGTATATGAAAACTTTTCATGACCTTTTTTCAAAAATACCATATTATATTGATTCACATAACATGTTTTAAAATAAAAAAGCTTATTCATTATCTACGAATGAATAAGCTTTTGACAAAGAGCAAAGTAATTATACTATGGATGTTTTTTTATTCTGTCAATTTTATCCAGAATACCCAAAACCGTATCTGTTAGTTTAGGAATGCTCTTTTTTATGGGGTCTGTTAATTCAATACTCATGGGATTCATCTCTTTGATTGATATGGTAATGAGGACAATGTCAGGAAGTTCGTTTTTAAACTCTAATGCATCAATCATATCTTTTAGCCCGACATCGTGTGCGCTAAGCACGGTTGGAAAGTCTTTGGCAAATTTAGGATAAATCACATCAATGGTTCCCGGCGACCTGAAATCCATGGTAGCATCAATAAAGATTGCCAAAGGATATTGAGCCAGAATGGGCATTAAATCAAAGCTACCTGTTCCACCATCCATAATATCAACATTCCCGGGAAGTTTTGTCTTGCTCAGTGCATGAATAGCATGTACGCCAATTCCTTCATCTCCCATCAAATAGTTGCCGATACCTAAAACCAGAATTCTATCCTTTTTTTCACTATCGAGATAATCGTGGGTTTGGTAAAACAGTTTCTGCAACTCTGCTACATCATCTGAAATCATGCTTTCTCATTTTAACAACACACATAAAGTAAGCCCTCCCTTTACATTAATCATTTAACGTAAATCTAAAGAAAATGAATAATTAATCTTTCCCAATACTAAATCAGCTCTCTTCTTTGGGCTTATCACCTTCCCACATTTGCTTTTTCGTTTTCTCGATAATTTCTTTCTCAGACTCTTTTATCCTTTCGGATCTGATAAATTTAAAGCCGCTGATCATCGCGGAAGCTTCGCCTCTTGCCTCAACATAATCATGATA
>VAPL010297522.1_pt1 | contig 15460 bp, 17 predicted proteins | sample 3395061 | NCBI WGS metagenome assembly VAPL01 (sample SAMN08290444, study PRJNA428436) | hydrothermal vent metagenome | isolation source: Deep-sea hydrothermal vent chimney 2 | place: Pacific Ocean: Juan De Fuca Ridge | depth 2182 m m | reverse complement strand
CGTCGAAAAGCCTTGACGATGCGATGGCATCGCCGGCGGCTTCTCTCCTACCCGAAGGTCTGCTGTGACGACCGGAACGGCGGCCTCACAGGCCTTTTGGACGTTGTCGCCCACGGCCTTGCGGTACCGTGTACCGCCGCGCCGTCGGCTCCTAGCCAAAAGGCTTGTGAAGCCGTCTCTATGGGGCATTCTTTCTGCAACTTGGTATTAAGGCGAAACTGTAAACAGACGGTGAGAAAATGGCGGATTACAATCTTGAAAGATTGAACTTCCTGATTGTTGACGACAACAAGCACATGCGGGCGCTTATACAGGGCATTTTACACGCCCTCGGCGTGAAGAATTGCCTCGATGCCATCGATGGCGCCGATGCCTTCAAGGAACTCCGTCATTTTCCGGCGGATATCATCATTTGCGACTGGAATATGCAGCCGCTTGACGGCCTGGATTTTACCCGTCTCGTACGCACCGGCAAAGACAGCCCTAACCCGTTTGTCCCGATAATAATGTTGACCGGGCATACCGAAATGAACCGCGTCGTCGAGGCCAGGGACGCCGGCGTTCACGAATTCATGGCCAAGCCCATATCGGCCAAGGGGCTGTATACCAGGATCAGGGCGATTATCGAACGGCCCAGGCCGTTTGTGCGGGCCGGACTATATTTTGGACCGGATCGCCGCCGCCGCGATAATCCGGCCTATCGCGGGCCCGAACGGCGTAAAACCGAAGGCCAAACCGCCGACGAAGGCGAAGGCGGCGATTTGTCTCAGGATGAAGTCCAGGCGTTGCTCGACAATTGATCCTTGGTATGAGCCGGTCGTTTGCCCTTGCTCTGGAATAGATGAACGTCTAGTTTTCGCTTGTATGCTTAATAAAAAGGAAATCCGATGAGCGATGACGAAAACGTAAATGTCATCACCCCTCCAAACACGCTTAGATCGAAAGTACGGGAGGGTGGTCCCGGAGCGGTTGATCTGGCGGTTCTGGAACGGGCCGAGGCGGCGATCGCCGATCTGGCCGATAGCTACCTGGAATGGGTTGAAGAAGATTTGTCGAAAATCCGTAACGCCTACGAGGTGCTTCGTGCCAACCAGGATGACCCCGCCAAGCATATCGAGGCGGTATTCCAGATCGCCCACGATATGAAAGGCCAGGGGGGCAGTTTTAATTACGATCTGATGACCATCCTGGGCAACGATCTGTGCCGGTTTATCGAAGGCAAGACCTCGGCGACGAATACCGACCTGGACGTTATTGCGCTTTATATCGACACCATGAAGATCGTCATAACCAAACGGATGAGCGGTGACGGCGGACCGGAAGGCCGGAAAGTCTTGTCTGGATTGGCCATGGTCGTCAAGAAAATCACCGGCGGCGACTAATACACCGCTATTTCATTCGGGTTTTGAAATCTTCGAGCCAGGCAAGGCGCGTCTCAAGCAGTTCGATGTCGTGGTCCAGCCAGCGCCCCAAATAACCCTCGTCGCCGGCGTGGTGCCGCCGTAAATCTTCCAGGCGGGCCAGTTCGCTTTCCGTCGCCTCAATTAATAATTCCGCTTGCGATTGTTTTTCAAGATCATCCAGCAGATGCAGAAAGCGGAATTTTAGCGCCACCACCAGCTTGTTTATTTCCGTCGCCGCAGTCCGGATGTTGGCGCACAGCAGGGTATTAAATTCGGCCCGTCCGGCGTCCGTGATGGTCAGCACGGCGTCGTCTTCCATGCCGACCCCATCCACCGCCTCGACCAGGCCTTCGTATTTCAGAAGCTCGATGGATTGGCCCATTACATCGAGCGACGGGCCGGTGATCCGGCTGATGAAGTGGCGAATGGAGTTGGCCAGTTCACCGTACCGCAAGGGGCCGACTGCGAGGGTTCCCAGCGCGCACAATCTAACGGCTTCCTTCGGCGTCAGAGTGTTATCGGCAAACATTCAAAAGAACTTTCAGGCGGCTTGCTTCAGCCCCAGGCGGTTCCATACTTCGCGCAGCGCATCGACAAGATGATCCATGTCGGCATCGCCGTGCAGCGGCGTCGGGGTGAAACGCAGACGTTCCGTGCCGCGCGCCACCGTCGGGTAATTAATCGGCTGGACATAGATATCGTGCATCAACAGTAAATCGTCACTGGCCTGCTTGCACAGGACCGCGTCACCGACCAGCACCGGCACGATATGGCTGGACGACGGCATCACCGGAATACCGACTTCCGTGAGCCGCCGTTTCAGGGTGGCGGCGCGTTCCTGATGGCGTTCGCGCAGCTCGTTATGTTCCTTTAAATACATAATCGAAGCCCGCGCCGCCGCCGCGACCGCCGGCGGCATGGAAGACGAAAAGATAAAACCGGAGCCATAGGAACGGATGAAATCGCACATCGCCGCCGATCCGGAAATGTATCCGCCGACCACGCCGAAAGCCTTGGCCAGGGTGCCCTGGATAATGGTAATGCGGTCGGCCAGGCCTTCGCGTTCGGCGACACCGCCGCCACGCGGCCCGTACATGCCGACGGCATGGACCTCATCAAGGAAGGTCATGGCGTTGTGGCGTTCGGCGACATCGCATATTTCCTCGATCGGTGCAATGTCGCCATCCATCGAATAGACGGATTCAAAAGCCACAAGCTTCGGCGTGTCGGCGTCATACTGGCTTAGGAACTTGTTCAGGTCCTCGACATCGTTATGCCGGAAAATTTTCTTTTCGGCGCGGGAGTGGCGAATGCCTTCGATCATTGAATTATGATTGTGGGCGTCGGAGACGATAACGCAGCCCGGCACCATCGATCCCAGCGTGCTCAGCGCCGTCTGATTGGCGGCCCATCCGGAACCGAATATCAGGGCCGCTTCCTTGCCGTGCAAGTCGGCCAGTTCGCGCTCCAGCAGGATATGATAATGGTTGGTGCCCGATATGTTGCGGGTGCCGCCGGCTCCGGCCCCGCAACGGTCGATGGCTTCATGCATGGCGGCCAGGGTGCTCGGGTTCTGTCCCATCCCCATGTAATCGTTCGAACACCACACCGTGATTTCCCTGAGTTCGCCGTCATCGCGGTGATTCATTGCCTTGGGAAAGGCCCCGGACTGGCGTTCAAGATCGATAAAAATCCGGTATCTGCCTTCGGACTTAAGGTCGGAAATACGCTCACCAAAGAAATCTTCATAATTCATCGTAACGTGACTCCGATTAAGTCAAAGTGGCATTCGAAGAGGGGAGTTTGTCGCCCGGATCATAGGGATAGAGGCCGATTTTCGCAAGCTGCCCCTTGGGGTAGGACTATACATTCGGGTGGTTCGGCGACATTGATGTACGTCAAAGCGTTTTTTTAGGAATTGTGCTGTGATGCGCGTCGTCGGTGGCTATAGAAAAGCCTTATCCATAATCAGGTTTGAAAGGAATGGGCGATGTCATTTAAAGATATTCTGGTTCACGTCGATAACGCCGGGCTGAACGGCGGCCATATTGAAACTGCGTTGCAGTTGGCAAAGCGGCATGACGCCCATGTTACCGGAATATATGTCCTGTACCAGCCGGATATTCCGGGTTATGTGCAGGCCCAGATTGGCGTCGAGGTGATCGAGCGGCAAATCAGGCAGGCGGTGGAAGATGCCGATCTGGCGTTGGCCGAATTCGATAATCAGGCCGCATCGGAAGGGCTGTTGCATGACAAAATTCTGGAACAGGGCCGCTGCGAAGATGTTTTACGGGCCCGCGCCAGATGTGCCGATCTGCTGGTGGTTGGCCAGAACGATCCCGATAAATCGCAATACCATGATGACGCGAGCCTTCCCGACCGGCTGATTTTGGCCGTCGGTCGGCCGGTCCTGATCGTTCCCTATGCCGGCAGCTATCCGGTCATCGGCAAGAATGTGTTTGTCGCCTGGGACGGCAGTCGGCCATCGACCCGCGCCCTGAACGATGCCCTGCCGATTTTGAAACTGGCGGAAAAGGTGACGGTTCTTTCGATCAATCCACCGGCCATTGGGCCGGGGGACACGATTGACGAAACGCCGGGCGCCGATATTTGTCTGCATCTGGCGCGCCATGGCGTCAAGGTGAAGGCCGATCATGTCGTTTCCGACGACATTAACGGTGCCGACATGCTGCTTTCCCGGGCTGCCGACGGTGGCGCCGACCTGATCGTCATGGGGGCCTATGGCCACGCCCGCTGGCGGGAAGTGGTGCTTGGCGGGTTCACCCAGCACATGCTGGCCCATATGACGGTTCCGGTTTTTATGGCGAACTAGACTGTCCCGACGATCCAGTCGACCAGCGAGGTGACGAAAACGTCGTGGGCGATGACTATGTTCAGGAAAAGAACGCCCCACAGCAACGGTTTTTTCCACCAGTCGACTTGCGACGGCGATAATTCCATGCGGTAACGCATGGCGATACGGCGCTGGCGGTCGATGTGTTCTTGCCGCAATTGCAGCAGGTTGTCGGCCAGAATATTTTCGAATATGTTCCCCGTTATGGCGGTCATGGCGATAAATCCTGTCGGCTATGTTTTCAAAGCAAGGATTCAGCCCTATAGTTTTCTGTCGGTCAACATTGAATAGTGGGCAACGAAGCCTTAGATATTCTCCGGCTTTCGCTTACACACACACTTCCATCATTTCGGAGATCATCAATGTCAGACCAAGTCGGCGCTTCCCATATCCTGATTATGCACAATGAATCAGACCGTTCATCGGCCACCCGCACCAAGGAAGAGGCACTGGTACTGATTAACGAAATTAAAGGCAAGCTCGAAGACGGCGTCGAATTTACCGAACTGGCGGGTGAAAATTCCGACTGCCCATCGGGCCAGCAGGGCGGCAACCTGGGGCCGTTCGGTCGGGGCCAGATGGTCAAGCCGTTCGAAGACGCCGCCTTCGGACTTGATGTCGATGAAACCAGCGACGTTGTCGAAACCGATTTCGGCTATCACCTGATCCGCCGCAACGCCTGATCCGGCCCGGTTTTAACGGCGGGACTTCAGGACGTTCCGTCTTTCACGGTATTCGTTTTCGTCGATCTCGCCGTTGGCGAAGCGCTGTCCTAGTATATCCAGTGCGCCATCGCCCGCGCGGCGCGTCCCGCCGCGCCAGATTCTGGCGATAATCATCACCACGGCGAGTACGAGCAGGACCAAAACGATCCACGAAAACGGGCCATGGTGCGAACCCATCCAGTAACCTTCGCCATAGTTGGCGTTGACCAGTTCGAGCATGTTTTCGTTGTACATGGGAATGTGATCCTTTCGTTTCTTTGCCGTATCAGGATCGGCGGCCGGTTCCGGTGGAGAACCGACCGCCGCAGACTCCTGTACGGGGGAGAGGGAGGAGTCCTATTTTGCCGGCTGGCTGGCGCCGGACTTGCGATCGTATTTCAGCTTGTAGACGAGTGAATCATCGACCGTAACGATTTCGGCGACAATGGCGTCGTCGCCGGCGGCTTCGACCTTGCCGACCTTCAGCCGGTCATTGCCCTGCCAGACCAGGCGCGCGGCGACTATTTTCCGGATGTCGTCGGTATTGAAATTGTAGGCCTTGGCCGATTTGCCGCCCATATGGCCCTGACCGCCCGCCATGCCGCCCTTCATTTTGCTCATGTGGGCCATCATCGCGCCCATCATGCCGCCCTGGCCGCCCATCATGCCGCCTTGACCACCCTGGTGGCCGCCCATTTGACCACCCTGGCCACCCATCATGCCGCCCTGGTGGCCTTTGCCGCCCTCGGCGCCTTTCTGCGTTTTTATCTGATTGCTCATCTCGCCCTTTTCGTGGCTGTCGGCAAAGGCGGCTGACGGGACGGAATAAGCAACGGCGACGCCTAAAGAGACGGCGGCGACGAAGGCGGCGATTGCGACTGGTTTGTTTCTCATGATCTGTGTTCTCCGTGTTGGTGTAGGTTGTTTGCGGTAACTGGGGGTTATTCAAACACCACCGTGTAACAGGGATATTTCGGGACACCGCGAATTTGTAACAGAATGTTACAGCCCGGCGATTTGCAATGATCGGTAACTAATTTATGGCCCGCCGCCGCCGCCCGGTGGGCTATAGTCTCCGGTATGGAACGCATCCCACATATTCTTATTGTCGATGATGATCGGGAAATCCGCGAGTTGCTGGCGCGGTTCCTCGACAGGCATGGACTACGCGTCAGTACCGCCGCCGACGGTCGCGACATGAAACAGCGCCTCGCCGACTGGAACATTGATCTGGTTGTTCTCGACCTGATGCTGCCCGGAGAGGACGGCCTGACCCTGTGCCGCAACCTGCGCGCCAAATCGGCCCTGCCGGTCATCATGCTGACCGCCATGGGTGAAGAAACCGACCGCATCATCGGGCTTGAAATGGGGGCCGACGATTACCTTGCCAAACCGTTTAATCCGCGTGAATTGCTGGCCAGGATCAAGGCCGTCCTGCGCCGTACGGAGGGAACTTCCGTGCGACCGGGAGACGGGCCGGCATCGACATACCAGTTTGCCGGATGGGCGCTCGATCTTGGAAAACGGGAACTTATGTCGGAAAATGGCGTGCTGGTGCCCCTGAGCGGCGGCGAATTCAACTTGCTGCAGGCGTTTCTCGAACGCCCCGGCCGGGTCCTCAGCCGCGACCAGTTGCTTGATGTGACCAGCGGACGCGAGGCCCAGCCGTTTGACCGCAGCATCGACGTGCAGATCAGCCGACTGCGCCGCAAGATCGAGCAAGACCCCGCGAAACCATCATTAATCAAGACCATTCGCAGTGGCGGCTATATGTTCACGCCCGACGTTACCAGACCCGACGGCAACGCGGAATGAGACTTTTCCCAAGTTCGATAGTCGGTCGAACGGCCCTGGTGCTGTTGCTTGGACTGACCGTTTCGCATCTTGTCAGTCTGGCTATTTATTCCGGCGACCGGCGCGCCGAACTGACCAGCTTCGGCGGCAAACAGATATCCCGCCGCATCGCCGCCGCCGTCGAAACCATCGAGCGGACGCCATCCGGGCGCAAGCGGGAAGTCGCCGGTTCCCTGTGGGGATCGGGGTTCAGCCTGACATTAACCGGGACAAGCGCGTTAAAGGCCGATGGCGATACCGGATGGCGCACCCGGGCAGTGCGCGAAAACCTGAAGGAAGCGCTGGAAGGCTATGAAGCGGACCGGATTCGCATCGCCTATACCCGCTTTCCGGATACCGAACCCGATAAGGCGGTCGGCGCCGAGCCGCCGGAGCGGAGCGGCGATTGGCGGTCGGCCATGCGGCGGCGTATGGGGCGGATGATGTCGGACGACGACGACGGCGATCCGTTGCGAGCCATGCAGCGGCATATGGGGCGGATGGCGTCGGATGGCGATGGCTCCGGCAGCAAGCGATTTATGTCGCTGTCCCGGCGCTGGCATGGAGCAGAGGTTCTCGAAGTGTCGATCCGCCTGTCCGATGGCCAGTGGCTCAACGTGGCGGCGCCTGCGGTCCGCTTCGCCCCGTTCTGGGGATCGCGTAGTTTCGGATCCATGTTCTTCATGAGCCTGCTGGTGATCGTGGTATCGGTGTGGGCGGTCCGGCGGGCGACGGCGCCGTTGGCGTTGTTCGAAAAGGCGGCGGAACGCCTGGGCCGGGATGTCAATGCGCCGCCCATGAACGAGGAAGGCCCGCGCGAGGTGCGCCGCGCCGCCAGGTCCTTCAACAACATGCAAAAACGCCTTAAGGCGTTTATCGAAGACCGCACCCACATGCTGGCGGCGATCTCTCATGACCTGCGAACGCCGATAACCCGGTTGCGTCTGCGGGCCGAACTGATCGAAGACGAAGAACAGCAGAAAAAAATTCTCGATGATCTGGCCCAAATGGAAGAAATGATCGTAGCCACCCTGTCCTTCGCGCGGGACGAAACCGATGGCGAGGCCGATATTCGTTTCGATCTTGCCGCGATGTTGCAAAGTTTATGCGACGATGCCGCCGACAGCGGGTCGAAGACCTCTTACCGGGGGCCGGACCGGCTGACCTGCACGGGCCGACCGGTGGCCCTGATGCGGGCCTTCCAGAACCTTATCGACAATGCCGTCAAATACGGCGGCAGGGCCGATGTGGCGCTGGAACAGGATGGCCAAACAGTGCGGGTTTATTTCGACGACCAGGGCCCCGGCATCCCGGAAACAGAGCGGGCCCGGGTGTTCGATCCGTTTTACCGGGTCGAGGGGTCGCGCAACCGGGAAACCGGCGGTGTCGGCCTGGGGCTGGCCGTGGTTCGTTCCGTGGTCAGCGCCCATGGTGGCGACATTTCGTTTGGCTCGAATGACGATGGCGGCTTCCGGGTCACCGTGATTTTGCCGATATCGTGAATTATTCGCCCTTGCCGCCGTGGGCCAGCGACCAGGCCCTGGGGTCGGCCAGGAAGGCGCGGACGCCGTCGATGCTTTCCGGGGGGAAATATCCGCCGTCCTCGGCGACTTTCAAGACATCGCGCCAGGTCGCCAGGTAGTGCATGGTGACGCCGTGCTTTGCGAGCGATTCCAGGGCGCCGGCGAATACCCCGTAAAAAAACACCACGAAGGCGTCGCTGACCCGGGCCTCGGCCCGGCGCAGGGCGTCGATGAAAATCAGCTTCGAGGCGCCGTCGGTGGCCAGGTCTTCGACAAGCAAGACCCGGCTGTCCGGCTTCATGTGGCCTTCGATCTGGGCGTTGCGACCGAATCCCTTGGGTTTCTTGCGGACGTACAACATCGGCTTCGAGGTCGCTTCGGCGATCCAGGCGGCATAGGGGATGCCGGCGGTTTCGCCGCCGGCGACGGCGTCGATGTTATCGAACCCGATGGCCTGGTCCAGGCCGGCGACCGCCAGTTCCATGATGCGGCGGCGTTCTTTGGTAAAGGAAATGATCTTGCGGCAATCGATATAGACCGGGCTGGCCCAGCCGGAAGTCAGCATATAGGGCTCCTGCGGGCGGAAATTGACCGCCTCGATGTCAAGCAGCATTCTCGCCGTTTCCAATCCGGCCTCGGTGGTGGTCTGGGACATGTCGGTTTCCGGGGGTTAAATGTTGTCGCTACGAGTGCCCTTTATATAAAATTCTCAATGCCCCTTGTCGCGTAAAATATAGCCGTCCCCGCCAAGGCCGCAGAAGTTATACCGAATTGCAGAAAGATAATGACTCATAGAGACGGCCTCACAAGCCTTTTGGACGTTGTCGCCCACGGCCTCCGGTGTTGTTGGACTTGCAAATGGATGCCGATGTCATTACGACTCGGACAACATTGCAAGCGATCAAGAAGGCGCACCTGAATGAGTAACCGTATCGTCGGATTCACCGAAGAACAGCGCCGCAAGGATTTGCGCCGCGAGGTCAGGGACACCTTCATCGTGGTCAACGGCGTGACTTGCCAGATCACCAATATGAGCCTGCGCAGTTTTCGTTGCGTCGGCTACAAGAAGCCGGTCAAACCCGGCGATGATCTGGTGATTGATGAATTGCTGCTGGAAGATAATTCGCGGGTCCGCATGAACGCGCCCGGCATGGTCATTCGCTACAACAAAGAGCGCAAGGAACTGATCGGCGTGTTTGTCGATATCAGCTCGGCGAATTTCAATGTCCTGGAACGACTGATGACGATGCGCCCGATCAACGAAACCGGCGGTCGGATCCGCTAACCGGGCTTTCCCCATGAATTCGGCAGTGTTCCCAAGCGTCTGGTTGCTGATGGATGACCGGGCCGGCAATCGCAGCCAGTGTCTGGGGGTCGCCGAGGCGCTGGGACGGCGCTACGAAATCCGCGATCTTGACTACACCGCCGCCGCCGCCTTGCCCAACTTCGTCATGGGCAAGACCTTCGGCGGCCTGACCGCCAGTAGCCGCCTTAATCTGGTTCCGCCGTGGCCGGATATGGTCATTGCCGCCGGTCGCCGTTGTTCGCCGGTGGCCCGCCACATCAAGGATTTGAACGGTAACCGCACATTTCTGGTGCAAATCATGTTTCCCGGAGAGGCCGGCCTGGAGGAATTTGATCTGGTTTGCACACCGCGTCATGATTCCATTCCCGAGGCTCCCAACATTCTGCATATTGATGGCGCCCCGCACCGGGTGACGGCGAAGCGGCTGGGCGACGCGGCGGAAGATTGGCAGGGTCGGCTGGGGCATCTGCCGCAACCGCGCATCGCCCTGATCGTCGGCGGCAGCACCAAGCGCCGCACCTTCACTGAAGACATGGCCCGCGAACTGGGCCGGGCCGCCGATACCATGGCCGGGTCCGCCGGCGGTTCGCTGATGGTGACCACGTCGCGGCGTTCGGGCGAAGTCGCCGACGCCCTGATCGGTGAAATCGGGGTCGCCAAAGACCTGTTCAAATGGGGCGACGAAGGAGAAAATCCCTACCTGGGATATCTCGCCATGGCCGATGGCGTCATCGTCACCGGCGATTCCGTATCGATGTGTTCGGAAGCCTGCGCGACGCCGGGTCCGGTATGGATTTACGCACCGAAGAAACTGACCACCCACAAGCACGGCCTGTTGCACAAACACCTTTATGCCGGCGGCTACGCCCGGCCACTGGAAGTGGCGGGTGGCGCCGCCTTTGAAACCTGGAGTCATCCGTCTCTCAATGCGGCCATGGATATCGCCGCCGAAATCAGGAAACGCCTCGATCCATGACTGTCGGGAATACCGTTACCATCACGGCGATGGGCGGTCGTGGCGACGGCATCGCCGAGACCGCCACCGGTCGTATTTTTGTGCCCTATACGCTGGCCGGAGAAACCGTCGGGATCGTCCGGCGGGGATCGCGCGGCGAACTGGTTCGGGTGCTCGAACCTTCCGGCGACCGGGTCGAACCGGTTTGCCGGCATTTCACCGTCTGCGGCGGTTGCGGCCTGCAGCATATGAACGACGGCGCCTGTGGCCGGTGGAAACGCGGCGTCGTCGAGACGGCGCTGGCCCATAAGGGGCTGGATGTCGCCGTTGAAGATTTAATTGACGCCCACGGGTCCGGTCGCCGCCGGGCGACCTTTCACGTTCAATTTCAAAAAGATCGGATCATCGCCGGTTTCATGGCGGCCCGCAGCCACCGCTTGCTGGATCTGGATGCCTGCCCGGTGCTGGTCCCGGCGCTGCATGACGCGGCGGCGGTCGCCCGGGGGCTGGCCGCGCCTTTTGCGGCGCCCGGCAAAAAACTTGATATCCGCTTCACCGCCAGCGATAGCGGCCTCGATTGCGATATCCGGGGATGCGGTCGCGACCTGGGCCTGAATGCCCGTCTGGATATTGCCGATGCGGCGCACGACCATGACCTCGCCCGGGTCAGTGCCGATGGCGATCTGGTTCTGCAACGGCGTCCGCCGGGGCTGAAAATCGGCGGTGCGTTTGTCGACCTGCCGGCGGGTGGATTTATCCAGGCGACGGCGAAGGGCGAACAGACCCTGGTTCGTCTGGTCCTGGATGCCATGGCCGGGGCCAGGCGGGTCGCCGACCTGTTTTGCGGCATCGGACCTTTTGCCCTGAGGCTGGCCCGGACCGCCGCCGTACATGCCGTCGACGGCGACCGTGCGGCGATTGCAGCCCTGAAGGATGCCGTCCATCATACCCAGGGACTGAAACCGTTGACTATGGAAGTCCGTGATCTGGTGCGCGAGCCGCTTCATGTTAGCGATCTGGCCGGTTACGATGCCCTGGTGTTCGATCCGCCCCGCACCGGGGCCGAGGCCCAGGCTCGGCAGATTGCCGCATCGGGTATCGCCACGGTGTTGGCCGTATCGTGCGACCCGGCGACCTTCGCCCGCGATGCCGCGATCCTTACGGCGGGCGGTTACCGGCTGGAAAAAGTCATCCCAGTTGATCAGTTCCGCTACACCGCCCATGTGGAATTGGTGGGGCTGTTCCGGATACGCCCTGGCTGATCCGGCTTCGTTCCATTGTTCGACGATTGCACGGTGCGCGAAACCGTTGGGGTTAATGGCTAAAAAGTGTGTACGTGATGGAAGTCCTCGGCCAGGTGTTTTCGTGATAAGCTGATTCATAACAAGGGTCTGCTGACAGCGTTGTGTCGGGAGTGATTCCATGACTGCTACCTTCAGCCGCCGGGACGCCCGGCACTTTTATGACCGGTTCGGCGCGAAACAGGATCGTCAGGGTTTTTACGAGGATGCGGCGCTCGACGCCTTGATTCGCCACGGCCGGTTTTCAGACGCCGGGTCGGTGCTTGAAATCGGTTGCGGCACGGGCCGGCTGGCGGCCCGGCTGCTGTCGGACCATCTGCCCCGGTCGGCCCGTTACGTGGGGCTTGATTTAAGCGCCACCATGATCGACCTGGCGACGGTGCGGCTGGCGTCATGGGCCGAACGGTGCCAATTAAAGCTTAGCGATGGCGACTTCGATTTTTCTTCCTGCGGCGGACCATTCGAACGAATCGTCAGCACCTATGTGTTCGACTTGCTGAGTCATGCCGATATCGCCGCGGTGCTGGCGGCGGCCCACGGGGTGATGCAACAGGGCGGTCTTTTGTGCCTGGCCGGGATAACCAGGGGCAGCGGCCCGGTCTCGGCGGTGACCAGTAAGCTGTGGACGTTGGCGTACGCCGTCAATCCCGCCCTGGTGGGCGGTTGCCGCCCGACGGTTCTGGCCGACTTGATCCCGGAGCGGCAGTGGCGGATCGTCCATCGCGAAGTGGTGGTCAGCGCCACCGTGCCCTCGGAGGTCCTTATCGTCCGGGCGTTATGAACCGGCAACCGTTGAATCGAGTTGCCGATTTGCAAAAAAAAGCGCATATTCGCCAATAGTTTAGGCCACCGGATCAAGCTTCCTTAAAGTGTAATCACTTCAAGGAAGATAATTTGATCGTCACTAATAAATCGGGCGAATGGTCTGCGTTTAATTAAGCGCGGGTTACTCCAGGAGGACGGATGCCGGACGGAACGCAAACGAGAGTTGGCGGTGCGGGCGAGAGAATAGCGCGCGGCAACGAAGTGAAGCCGGGTATTTGTGGCATCTGCCCGGCCGGGTGTGGCGTCAACGTCCATTTCAGCGATGGAAAAATCGAGCGTTTGACGCCCTTGAAGGATCATCCGCTCGGCATGGTCTGCCCGCGCGGCGCCAGGGCCAGCGAGATCGTTTATTCCGAAGACCGTATTCTTTATCCGCAGCGGCGTATCGGCGAACGGGGCGAAGGCCGTTTCGAGCGGATCACCTGGGATGACGCCTACGAAATATGGCTGGATAACCTGCACCGGACCGCTAAACGGTACGGCCCGGAGGCGGTCTGCCTGTATACCGGCCGGGGGAATTTCGAGTACGGGCTGAACGAGGCGTTCATGCCCAGCGGGGCCTCGGAATCCTCGGCCAATGCGGTATTGTTCCCGTTCGGATCGCCCAACACCACCGGCGTCGGCGCCCTGTGCTACGTGGCTTACGGGATGATGGCTCCGCAAACCTGCTTCGGCGCCCATTACAAGGATACCCGCGACGATATCGACAAGGCCGATCTGGTCGTTATCTGGGGCGCTAATCCGGCCACCGATTCCTCGCCGGTCAAGTTGCGTCATGTCAAGCAGGCCAGGAAACGCGGCGCCCGTATCATCGTCATCGACCATCGCCGCAGCGAAACGGCCCGCGCGGTTGATGCGGAATGGCTGGCTATCCGGCCGGGAACCGATGGCGCCCTGGCCCTTGGCGCGATAGCGGTGATGATCGAAGAGGACCTGTACGATCACTATTTCGTTGAAAACTGGACCCATGGTTTCGCCGATTTGCGCGACTATGTCCGGGATTTCACGCCCCGGCGGGTGGCGCAGATTACCGGAATTCCGGCTCCCCTGATACGCGATCTGGCCCGCGCCATCGCCGCCGCCAAGGGGTGTTCGGTGGTCATGTATACCGGGCTTGAATATTCCGACAGCGGCGTCCAGTCGATCCGCGCGGCGCTGATGCTGCAAGCGCTGGGTGGTCATCTTGACGCGCCGGGCGGCAAGGTCTTCGCCATGCCTGAACGCCGCTGTTCCATCGCCAGCCCAACCGAACTGCCCCCCGGAACGCCGGAACCGATCGGGGTCAAGGAATATCCGCTGTTTCATCAACTGCGCAACGAATGTCACGCGGTGGCGCTGCCCCGGGCCATTCTGGAAGACGATCCCTATCCCCTGCGCGCGATGATTGTCAGCGGCGCTTCGCTGATTACCTCGTGGCCGCAGCCCGAATTGTGGCGCCGGGCCCTGAATTCGCTTGATTTCCTTACCGTGATTAACAGATTCCCGACCGCCGATGCCAAGTACGCCGATTTGCTGTTGCCGGCGGCGACCGGTTTCGAAATCGAGTCCTACATGGTTCACGACGGTTATGTGCAGCATCGCGCCCGGCTTATCGAACCGCTCGGCGAGGCGCGCAACGATTACCTGATCTTCGCCGAACTGGCGCGGCGGCTCGGCTATCGGAACCTGTGGCCGTTAACCGAAGAGGAGATGATCCGCAAGGCCCTGGTCGGTCTCGGCGTTACCCTGGAAGACCTGCGCGCCCGGCCACAGGGGATGCCGTTTCCGATACCGGCCATCGGCTACCGTAAGCATGAAACCGGCGAATTGCGGGCCGACGGCAAGCCCGGTTTCGAGACGCCAAGTGGAAAATTCGAGTTCACCTCGGAACTTCTGCGAAAGCATGGATACCAACCGTTGCCGGTTTACAGCGAACCCAGCGAGGGGCCGTTGGCCGACCCCGAGTTGAGCCGGCGCTATCCGCTGGTGTTCAATTCCGGCGCCCGTACCCAGGCGGCCTTTCGCTCCCAGCATTTCAACATCCCGTCACTGGTCGCCATGCAGCCGCGACCGCTGGTTCACATGCACAGCCGCGATGCCTCGGCCCGCGAAATCGGTGATGGCGACGAGGTTTTTGTCGTCACGCCGCGTGGCCGGGTGCGGTTCTGGGCGCAGGTCGATGAAGACATTGCTCCCGGCGTGGTCGAGGCCAACATGGGCGGCGGCGGACCGCTCGGCCCGAAAGCCTGGCAAGAAGCCAATGTTAATGAACTTACCGACCTGGAAAACCGCGACCCGATCTCGGGCTTTCCGGTATACAAGGCCTTGTTATGCGATGTGTTGAAGCCGGATTCCGGGTAGCACGTAAGCTACGGCTAGCGGAGTTTCGACCAGGCGGTTCTGGCGTCCTCGGATATGGAATTGGCGTAGTATCCCTGTATCGGCGCTACGAAGTCCGATTCGGCGGCAGCTTTGCGCAGGATTACCAGGAACACGGTGTTTGCCGGAAGTTCCTCCTTTTCGGCGAATGCCAGGATATCTTCGCGGCTGTCGAACAGATGGGCCACCAGGGGATCGATGGCGCCGATGCAAAAAACCATGACCTCGTAACCATTGGCGGCGGCCATGTCGAAGAACAGGGTTGGTTGAAAATTTACAAAGCCATGATCGACCCACCCTTTAATCATGGGGCCTTCATGAATCATCAATCCCCCCGGTTTGGTGGCCTTGTGCATGGTGGCGAAAAACTGAGCGATATTAAATATATGTTCCGCAGT
>VAPL011129686.1_pt1 | contig 15464 bp, 14 predicted proteins | sample 3395061 | NCBI WGS metagenome assembly VAPL01 (sample SAMN08290444, study PRJNA428436) | hydrothermal vent metagenome | isolation source: Deep-sea hydrothermal vent chimney 2 | place: Pacific Ocean: Juan De Fuca Ridge | depth 2182 m m | reverse complement strand
TTCCTAGTTCCTAGTTCCTAGTTCCTAGTTCCTAGTTCCTAGTTCCTAGTTTCACGTTAATTCTTCCGGGTCAAATATACGCCGATACTCACTGATAGCGTAGCGGTCGGTCATCCCTGCGACGTAGTCGGCGACGGTGCGTGCGCGACCGTGTTCTCCGGCCCTGCGTTCGGCATTTTTTATGGTTTGTTGATGTTCGGGTTTAAGCAGTAGGGGATCGTCCATGAAGGCGCTAAACAGTGCGTGGATAATGCGGCCTGCTTTGGCCGACATGCGATGTACACGGTAATGCTGATAGAGTTCCTTACGCAGAAACTGCTTCAGTTGCAGGTTGGCTGCCTGCATGTCTTCGCTGAAATTGATCAGCGTAGCGTCATGTTGACGCACGGCGTCGATGTCGGCGGGTGAGTGTGTTTTTAATGTGGCTTCGCTGGTTTCTACCAGATCCACCACCTGGCGATTGATCATGCGGCGAATGATTTCATAGATCAGCTGACGCCCGTTCAGCACGCTGTAACGGGCGCTGACTTCATCGTATTGATCACGAAACAGACGGATGTCGAGCAGTTGTTCTATCTGGATCAGACCCGAGCGCAGACCATCATCGACGTCATGATTGTTATAGGCAATTTCATCGGCTAAATTGACCGCCTGGGCTTCCAGCGAGGGCTGGGTTTTGTCGATGAAACGTTGACCGACGTCGCCCAGCGATTCAGCGTTTTTCAGTGAGCAGTGTTTAAGAATACCTTCGCGTGATTCGAAGGTAAGATTAAGGCCGCGAAACTCGGCATAGCGTTCTTCCAGTTCATCTACGGTGCGTAAGGATTGCAGGTTGTGTTCAAAACCGCCGTAATTCAGCATGCACTGGTTAAGGGCTTCCTGACCGGCATGGCCGAAGGGGGTATGGCCAAGATCGTGCGCCAGAGCAATAGTTTCACACAGTTCTTCATTGAGCTGGAGAATGCGGGCGATGGTGCGGGAGAGCTGGGCGACTTCGATAGAGTGGGTCAGGCGGGTGCGGAACATGTCGCCTTCATGATTGACGAAGACCTGGGTTTTGTATTCGAGTCGGCGAAATGCGGCGGAGTGAATGATGCGATCGCGATCGCGTTGAAACTGGCTGCGGTAGGTGGGGATGGCTTCCGGGTAGCGGCGCCCGCGCGAGCTTTTGTCGTTGGCGGCATAGGGCGCGAGATTCAGCATAAATTATTCCTGATCGCCGTTGACAGCGCGATGAGCTTTGATGGTCTGCTCCAGTTTTTGCGGATCGAATTTATCGGTGACAAAGGCATCGCCCAGCGCATGGTACAGGACCAGATTGATTTTTCCGGCGCGGACTTTTTTGTCTACCGCCATGAGCTCCATAAAGCGGGCGTAGTTCATGCTGGACGGCGCACGGGTGGGCAGGTTGGCGCGATCGATAAGATCTTCGACCCGCTTGACGTCATTCTCGTTCAGCCAGCCTTCGCGCATGGACAGATCGGCGGCCATGAGCATACCTACGGCGACAGCTTCACCGTGCAGCCAGTTGCCGTAACCTGTTCCGGTTTCAATCGCATGGCCGAAGCTGTGACCGAGATTGAGCAGGGCGCGGACGCCGCTTTCCTTTTCATCGGCCGCTACGATATCGGCTTTGCACTGACAGGAGGTTTCAATGGCCTCGGCAAGGTAGGCAGGGTCACGGGCGAGCAATTTGTCCATCTGCTGTTCCAGCCAGCGGCTGAATTCGTCCTTCTGAATCAACCCGTATTTAATAACTTCGGCCAGACCTGAACTCAGTTGTCGGTCGTCCAGGGTTTCCAGCGTGTCGGTATCAATAATGACGGCCTGAGGCTGATGAAAGGCGCCGATCATATTTTTGCCCAGTGCATGATTGACCCCGGTCTTGCCGCCGACGGAGGAATCCACCTGTGCCAGCAAGGTGGTGGGGATTTGAATGAAGGGTACGCCACGTTGGTAGCAGGCAGCAGCAAAACCGCACATATCACCCACTACCCCGCCACCCAGCGCGACCAGGGTGCAATGGCGATCGAAATGATGGCTCAGCAGGCTTTCAAAGATCATATCCAGGGTTTGCAGATTTTTATACTGCTCACCATCCGGCAGAATGACAGATTGACATTCATAGTTGCTGAAGGCGGCCAGGGTTTTTTCCAGATACAGCGGGGCGACCGTTTCATTGCTGACGATCATGACCTGGGTGCCGGAAACGGCTCCCGCGATCAAATCTTCCCGTCCCAGCAGTTCGCGACCGATATGGATGGGATAACTGCGCCGGCCCAGTTCAACGTGAAGGGTTTTCATTGTTTGCCTGTTATAGTTAACGGATGGGGAAAGTATAAAAGATTATGCTTAACTATTCAGCTGATCCGGTTGAATAGTGTTTTCGCGGTCAGATTCAGGTTGAGAAGATTTAGCCGCAAAGGAGAGAGCTTGCTGCGGGCTGCTTTAATTCTTCGTTGGGTTTTATTACCCGCTGCTTGCAGCGAAAAATAGCAGGAGGGGTAGAGCGAAGCGCGAAGTCCAGTAGGGAAACCCATCGGCAAATTAGAATTAATACCAATACCCCGTCCGCTTGCAGGGGGGTTGTTTAATCCTGCAATTTTTCAAGGGCAGAAATAATTTTATTAACCGTGTGGTTGATGCTGTGCTGATCCGTGTTAATGGTGATATGCGCGGTCTCGCGGTACAGCGGTTCGCGCAGAGCCATTAACTCCTCGAATTTTTTGCGCGGGTTATCGGTTTGCAGCAGAGGCCGGTTGCGATCATGGCGGGTGCGATTCAGGAGCTGGTCAATTTCGGCGTGCAGGTAGATAACGATACCGCGATCGTGCAGGTGGCGGCGGTTTTCCGGGCTGAGAACCACGCCGCCACCGGTGGCCAGTACCAGGCGCTCGCGTTGGCTGAGATCGTCAATGACTGCCGTTTCGCGCTGACGAAAGCCTTGTTCCCCTTCGAGATCGAATATAAGCGGGATGTTGACGCCGGTGCGGCTCTCAATTTCATGATCGCTATCGACAAAGTCCATCGACAGGGTTTTGGCAAGCTGACGACCGATGGTGGTTTTACCCGCGCCCATAGGACCGATAAGGATGATTCGCTGTGGCTGTTTCATGACCTGCAGAAATTAAAAGCGGCTCCGGCATAAAAGCCGGAGCGTTTGAGCCGAGAGCTAGAGAGTAATATTATCCTGCAGGATTTTCGGGGTAATGAAAATCAGCAGTTCCTTCTTGTCATTGACATCAACGCTGTTACGGAACAGGGCGCCAACAATGGGCAGGTCGCCGAAGAAGGGAATACGATTAATGGTTTTACTCTTGGTCTGCTCATAGATGCCGCCGAGGACCACGGTTTCGCCGTTATTAACCAGTACTTCGGTTTGCACGCTCTGGGTGCTGATGGGCGGAACGCCATCGACCAGATTACCGAAGTCCGGCTGATCCTTGCGTACATCCAGAGTCATGATAATCCGGCTGTCAGGGGTGATTTGCGGAGTAACTTTCAATTCCAGCACTGCTTTCTTGAAAGCCACGGTGGCGGCGCCACTGGAGCTGGCCTGACGATAGGGAATTTCCTGACCGGCGGTGATAATCGCTTCCTGCTGGTTAGAGGTGATCACACGGGGACTGGAAACGGTTTCCGAGGAGCCTTCCAGCTGGGCGGCGGACAGTTCCAGGTTGACCAGGGTGCCGAAGGGCAGGCGTGCCAGCGCCAGGCCAATACTACCGGCGCTTCTGCTGGTGACTGGCAGATCGACGTTCCACTGATCCGTCAGCATAAGCGTATCGTTGTTAATCAGTTGGCGGGTGGCTTCGGCGCTGCCTGACATGACGCGTTGGCGGCCATCGCTGCCGGTGTAATTACGGGTTACGCCGAAACGCACGCCCAGCTCCAGCTTGAAGTTGGTGCTGGCGAGGACGATACGGGATTCAATCAGCACCTGACGTACCGGAATGTCCAGTTCTTGCACCATGTCCATAATCGCGTCGATGTGTTCGGCTGTATCCTGAACCAGCAGCTTGTTGGTGCGGGCATCTACAATGACTGAACCACGCGAGGAAAGCAGGGCGGTATCTTTCTTTTTGAAGAGTTCGGCCAGCTTATCTGCCTTGGCATAGTTGATCTGGATGGTTTGTGATTCAAGCGGGGCCAGTTCCACAATCTGTTTGCTGGCTTCCAGCTCAAGTTTTTCACGTGCGGTAATTTCTTCGGCAGGGGCCACCAGCATGACGTTACCGGTCTGACGTTTGGCCAGGCCCTTGGTTTTGAGAACGATATCCAGGGCCTGATCCCAGGGCACGTTCTTCAGACGCAGGGTGAGGTTGCCCGAAACGGTATCACTGGTAACCATATTGATGCCGGTGAAGTCGGCCAGTAGCTGCAGCACGGCGCGGACTTCAATGTTCTGGAAATTCAGAGACAGGCGTTCGCCGGTGTAACCAAACTGGCGTTTCTTTTTCTTCTCGTCCATGGTTTTAACAATCGGTTTGATATCGATGGTCAGCTTTTCATCCGCCTGATAGGCGATATGATCAAATTGACCGCTGGCGGTAATCACCAGGCGGACATCGTTACCCAGGTTAAAGGCATCGACCGTTTTTACCGGGGTGGCGAAGTCGATAACATCCATGCGCCGTTCCAGATCTTCAGACAGCGCGCTGTTCTTGAAGGTAACCAGAACTTCTTTACCGTGTTTTTTTATGTCCACCGCCGTATTGGGATCGGCCAGAGTGACCACAACCCGACCTTCGCCCTTCTCTCCTCGGCGAAAATCGATGTTAAGAATATTGGTGGAGGAGCCTACCTGTGAGGATAGCTTCATGCCGCCGTCTGCGTTATCCCTGCTGCTGAAAGACGAGAAGGAATTGTCATTCAACGTGATGATAACATTGTTACCGTCTACCGCCGTGTTGTAACCCACCAGCTTGGAAAGATTAACCACCACCCGGGTGCGGTTGCCGGCCTGTATAGCGGTAATGCTGCGGGCAACGCCGATGCCGATGGGAGTGGTTTTTGCAGGCAGGTTGACACTGGTGGAAGGAAAGTCAAAAGCAATGCGTGCCGGCTCATCAATAGTAAAGCTGGCCGGTTCCATAACTTTACCGGTCATGGACAGGCGGATCTGGATCTTGTCACCAGGCAGGGTGCTATAGGTAATATTATTAAGCTCGTTGGTCGTCGCCTGATTTGCCGCCTGTGTGAGTCCGGAAACGGACATCAGCAAAGCCATCATCATGAAAAGCCAGAGGGATTGGTTGCTGCGCCAGCGTAAGCGGCTGCGATGTGTTATTTTATTTTGCATAGATAAATTCATGTGTTGCTACCCCAATCAGGCGTCATTCAGTCAGTTGCAGGGAGACTTCGCGATCGATCCAGCCGCCCGTACCATTCGGTATGATTTCTTTTATTACAATTGTGGTTTCCGAAATCGACAGGATTTCACCAAAATTCTGCCCCAGGTGATTGCCGGGTTGTACGCGATAAACCGTGTCATCCGGAGCGGCGATCAGCGCCCAGCGTTTACCGTTGCGCTCAAGGTTGCCGACAAAGACCAGCGAATCCAGCGGGAACTGCTCCAGCGCCTCAAGTTTTCGATTGCTGTCCGGGCGCAGGCCGTTATCCATAACGGAGGCCCGTTTTTTTTCTTCTTCGATTAACGGAGAAAAAGGATCGCGCAGGCTGGAGGGATCGTAAGTAAAGGATTCATAGGGCTTGATTTCAGGCAGGCCTTTGATACGTCCCTGTTTGCGCGCTTTGACATCATTAATATATGAGGTGAGATCTTCATGGTGATCGCCGCTGCAGGCAACCAGAAATAGCAGCACCGCAATCTGTAAAGCACCGAAAATGCTTTTTGTCTGTTGTTGTAAGTGAGTCAGTATATTCATGCGATTTCGTCAGATAAGCATCTTATCTTCTTCGCCCCTTACGATTTTTGTTCTTTGCACTACGAAGTCGTGCAATTTCATTTTCATCCAGATAGCGGTAGGTTTTGGCAATCACGCGCATGCTCATTTTTTTGCTGCCGTCTTTGGAATGGCCGCTTTCTTTAATGGATATATTGTGCAGGGTTACGATGCGCGGCAGTGCGGCAATGCCACTGACGAAGCGGCCAAAACGGTGATAGTCGCCGGTCATTTCCATTTCGATGGGAAATTCGGCATAAAAATCTTTCTGGATTTCTTTTTTCGGTTTGAACAGTTTGAAATTGATGCCGCTGGCCAGCCCGGTTTGAGAAATATCCACCAGCAAATCGTCAATCTCGGTTTTACTGGGCAATTGTCGCAGCATAGTGCCGAAGGACTTCTCCATTTCCTTCATTTGCAGCTTATAGGCATCCAGGTTGGCGGCTTTTTTCCATTTGGTTTCAAAGTCCTGTTTTAGTTGCAGCTCCTGTGCTTCGGCCCGGCCCAGGCTTTGTTGCTGGTTCTTGATATCCAGAAAATAGCCCAGCACCAGTACTAATACGCAGACTACGATAATCACCCCTGCCCTGATCGGCAGGGGCCAGCTGCCAATGGCATTGATATCAAGGTCGTTTAAATCGATGCTGATATCTTTCATGACTTGTTCCCGGCCGATTTATTGACCTGCATGCAGTGCAGGGTAAATTCACGCGTGCCATCGCCATTTTTGCTGTTCAGTTTAATAACGTCCAGAATGGGTTTGTCGAGCCAGTCAGAGGCCTCGATATTGCGCATGAACGCAGAAACCCGGGCGTTGGACTGGGCATAACCGACAATCGTGATGGCCTTGCCTTTTTGATCGATGCTTTTCAGATACAGGCCCTGCGGCAGAATACGGGCAATCTCATCGAACAGGTGTACGATTTCAGGCCGGTTGCCCTGCAATTGCTGAATAACGGAAATACGTGCCTGCAGGCTTCGCTTGTCTTTTTCAAGCTTCTCGATTTCCTTGATCTGAGCATCGACTTCGGCAATCTTTTGGGTGAGAAACTGGTTGCGTTGATTCTGCGTGTCGATCATATTGGCGTACTGAATATGGATGGCCGTAAGAATCAGCAGCATCAGGATGACCGACAGGCCCATGATGGTGAGGAACTGGCGTTGCTGTTCCTTGCGCAGTTCATCGCGCCAGGGCAGGAGATTAATGCGCGCCATTAGTCAAAACTCCTCATTGCCAGACCACAGGCAATCATCAAGGCTGGCGCGTCATTACTGAGGCTTTGTGCCTTGACCCGGGAAGCCAGGGTCATGTTGGTAAAGGGGTTGGCTACCGACGTGTGTACGCCCAGTTTATTGGCAATGAGTTCGTCGATACCCAGGATCATAGCGCTGCCACCGGCGAGGACAATATGATCGACGGTATTATACTGGCTGGAGGAGAAAAAAAACTGTAACGAGCGACTGACCTGCTGCGCCATCGCGTCTTTAAACGGTTCCAGTACTTCGGGCACATAGTTATCGGGCAAACCACCCTGACGTTTGGCCATCCCGGCCTCTTCATAGGACAGGCCATAACGGCGCTGGATTTCTTCCGTGAGTTGTTTGCCGCCAAATACCTGCTCGCGGGTATAAATGGTTTTCAGATCATGCATTACGTTGAGCGTAGTCATGGTGGCGCCCACATCAACCACGGCGATGGTCTGGTCGATGCCCTGTTCGGGGAGTTGCGGCGCCAGCATGGCAAATGAATTTTCAATGGCGTAGGCCTCGACATCGATAATCTTGGCTTTCAGCCCGGCCAGCTCGATGGCGGCGATACGGACGTCGACATTTTCACTGCGTGAAGCGGCCAGCAGCACATCGACGCACTCGGGATCATTTTCAGTCGGACCCAGCAGTTCAAAGTCAAGATTGACCTCTTCCAGCGGATAGGGAATATATTGATCGGCTTCCAGTTCGATCTGTTGTTCCATATCGTCCTCGGTGAGGGTGGCCGGCATGGAAATAGTTTTGGTAATAACAGCGGAACCGGCCACGGCGGCAGCGGCGAATTTATTGCGCGATCCAGAACGTTTGACCGCTCGTTTGATGGCCTCGCCCACGGCTTCCACGTCTGAAATGTTCTTCTCAATCACCGAGTTTGGCGGCAGGGGTTCGACCGCATAGCTTTCCACGCGCAGACGATCGCCATGTTTGCCCAGTTCGAGCAACTTGATGGCGGTAGAACTGATGTCCAGCCCTAAAACCGGTGGCTTTTTTGATTTAAAGAGATCGGCAAAACCCATTTTCTTCTTTAATACCTGAGGGTTAGAGAAACTATATCCATAATTACATTAGGTTTCAGAGTCAACTATAGGACAAGGCATGAATAATTACAAACACAAAAAAATGAAGCAGTTAACCCGGCCACAACTTATGGCGTAGAGTTCCCGCGGTTGAAGCGATATACTTGCTATCGGGCAAAGCAATCGAAATCTTTATTTTTATCAACCATATGAGACCGACTATTAAGAAATTCGTCACATTTTGCCTTGCGTCGGTTCTCACTTTGGCGCTTCTGGGCGCAATTGGTGGTATTGGCGCCTACGTTTACATCATTCCCCGGCTGCCTGAAATCAACAGCCTGAAAGATGTGCAGCTGCAGGTTCCGTTGCGGGTTTACGCTCGCGGCGGTGAACTGATGGCCGAATTCGGCGAAATGAAGCGCACCCCCCTTAAATACGAAGAATTTCCCAAAGCGCTGATTCATGCGGTACTGGCCGCAGAAGACGATCGCTTTTTCGAGCATCCCGGGGTGGATTACCAGGGTATTCTGCGTGCGGCCTGGCAGTTGGCGCGCACCGGTGAGCGAGTTCAGGGCGGCAGCACCATTACGATGCAGGTGGCGCGTAATTTCTTCCTCAGCCGGGAGAAAACTTTTTTGCGCAAAATTAACGAGATCTTCCTGGCGCTGAAAATCGAGGATGCGCTGAGCAAGGAAGAGATTCTTGTCCTGTATCTGAATAAAATCTACCTCGGTAAGCGCGCCTACGGATTTGCCGCCGCCGCCCAGGTGTATTACGGCAAGCCGCTGGCGCAGCTGAATTTGTCTGAAATCGCCATGATTGCAGGCCTGCCCAAGGCGCCTTCCAGTTACAACCCGGTGGTCGCGCCTGAGCGCGCCCGTATTCGTCGAGATTATGTGCTTGGGCGCATGCTGGCGCTGGGTTATATCGATAAGGCTGCTTATGACCAGAGCAAGCGGGTTCTGGTGCATGCCGGGGTGCATGGGCAGAATATTGGGGTGGAGGCGCCCTATATTGCCGAAATGGTGCGTAATGAAATGGTGGGCCGTTATGGTGATGCCGCCTATACCGATGGTTTCGAGGTCTATACCACGATTGATGCAGGTCTGCAGAGAGCGGCCAACCGGGCGTTGCGGGATGACTTGCTGGCCTATGAACGGCGTCATGGCTATCGCGGCATTATAAAACATGTGGATCTTCTCGAACTTGATGACAATGCTGATGAGCTGGCGGCCTGGACCGAGGTGTTGCAATCGGTAAAGCCGGTGGGGCATTTGCAACCGGCCCTGATCATCAGCGTAACGGATGACTCCGCCTATGCGTTTAGCCGCGATGGAAAGCTGGTCTATCTGGGCTGGAAGCAGATTGAATGGGCGCGTCGCCGGATTGATGAAAATCATCTGGGCCCGGAACTTAAGCATGCGGCGGATGTTTTAAAAGCCGGGGACGTGGTTTATGTGGCGGCAGCCGGCGCCGGCTGTCACTGGCTGGCGCAGATCCCCAAAGTGGCCGGCGCGCTGGTTTCACTGCGTCCCAGAGACGGTGCTACCGAAGTACTGGTCGGTGGTTTTGATTATTACCAGAGCAAGTTTAATCGGGTTATCCAGGCGCAACGCCAGCCGGGTTCCAGCTTTAAACCGTTTGTTTATACGGCGGCGCTGGATAAGGGCTATACCGCTGCCAGCATTATCAATGATGCGCCGGTGGTGTTCGACGCTCCCGGCCTGGAAGACACCTGGCGACCGGAAAACTACAGCGGTCGATTTTATGGTCCTACCCGGCTACGGGTGGCGCTCATAAAGTCACGTAATCTGGTCTCTATTCGTTTGCTGCGCAGTATTGGTATCGGCTATACCATACGTTACGTCACTCGTTTTGGTTTTAAGGCAAAGAACCTGCCGCGTGATCTGTCGCTGGCGCTGGGCAGTGGGGCGGTCGCGCCGTATGAGCTGGCAACGGCCTATGCGGTGTTTGCCAACGGTGGGTACAAGGTGGATCCCTATTTTATCGACTATATTCGTGCCGGTGATCGCTTTATTGATATGACTCGCCCGTTGCAGGTTTGTCAGAAATGCGAAGCAGAGGCTGAAACCCGGGCCGGTCTGGAAGCGAAGAAAAAGGCGGCTCAAAAAGCGCCGACGAAAACGATGAAGGCGGCGGCAGAAAGCGGCGAGAAACTGGAAGCCGTGCCCTGGAAATTACCGACGCAGTACGCCGGACTGGATGAGCAGGAATGGGCGCAGATCCGGCAGGGTCCCGTTTTGCCGCGCCTGGCGAAGCGAGTGCTGAGTCCGCAGACGGCTTTTTTAATCAATACGATGTTGCGCGATGTGATTCGCAAGGGTACCGGGCGCCGGGCGCTGGTGCTTAAGCGTAAGGATCTGGGCGGCAAAACCGGCACCACCAATGATCAGCGTGACGCCTGGTTTACCGGTTTTAACGGCGATGTGGCGACCATTGCCTGGGTGGGCTTCGATACGCCTCAGCCGCTGGGCAACCATGAAACCGGCGCACGCGCCGCCTTGCCGATGTGGATCAGCTATATGCGCGCCGCCCTGCAGGGCAGGCCGGAAACGCCACTGGAGCAGCCGGCGGGCATTGTCTCGGTGCGTATCGATCCGGATACCGGCGAACTGGCCCATGCCAATCAGGCGGATGCTATTTTTGAATATTTTCGCAGTGAAAATGTGCCTCAGCGGCAGACGGAAGAGACGCCCGCAAATAATCCGGCAGAGGGTGGTTCGGATATTACCGAACAGCTTTTTTAACGGTACAGTATAGGTCATGAGTAATCGGAACGTGAAAGCCCAGCAAATGCGCCTGCGTCTGGCCCAGGAAGCGGCGCAGATCCTTTTGCAAAATGGAAGCCGCGATTACTATGCCGCCAAACACAAAGCGGCCCTGCATCTGGGAGCAGCGGATACGCGCAACATGCCCAGTAATACTGAAATTGAATCGGCGCTGCAGGAGTACCAGCGGATTTTCCGCGCGGATACGCAGCCGGCCGAGTTGCGCCGTTTGCGCGAGGCTGCGCTGCAGGCCATGCAGTTTTTCAGGGATTTCAATCCACGCCTGGTGGGCAGCGTCCTGCGCGGTACCGCAGACGAACACTCGGTGGTGACTCTGCATGTTATTGCCGCTGCGGTGGAAGACGTCGACCTGTTTTTGTTGCAGTACAACATTCCCTTCGAAATGGGCGAGAAACGGGTGCGTTTTCAGGCCGACGTGATACAGAATTTACCGGTGTATCGGTTTGTGGCGGAAGATGTGCCGATTGAAATGGTTATTTTTCCGCAGGACGGGCCGCGTCAGCCGCCCCTGAGTCCACTGGACAGCAAACCCATGCAGCGTGCAGATATTCATGCACTTGAAAAATTACTGCAGACAGAGCCGGGGCCGCCCGAACTTTAGCGTGCCCTTTTTTTATTTCAGTCGTGCGACGCCGGTATCAATCGCGGCCTGGGCCACGGCCCCGGCCACTCTTTCGCGCAGGCGTGGATCAAAGGGTGTGGGAATAATATAGTGTGGACCAAAGGCCAGCGGTTGCCCCCCGTAAACGGCGATCACTTCGTCCGGCACCGGTTCGCGGGCCAGCCCGGCGAGGGCTTTAACAGCGGCAATTTTCATTGCCGTGTTGATGCAGGTGGCGCGCACGTCCAGCGCGCCGCGGAAAATAAAGGGAAAGCCCAGCACATTGTTTACCTGGTTGGGGTAGTCACTGCGGCCGGTGGCGAGGATCAGATCATCGCGTGTGGCGTGGGCTAACGCAGGATCGATTTCAGGATCGGGGTTGGAGAGGGCGAACACTACTGGGTTGGCGGCCATGCTGCGTAACATATCGGCGGTAACCAGGTTGGGGCCGGAGACACCGATAAAAACATCCGCGCCGTCGAAGGCCTCAGCGGCGCTGCGGCGACTGGTTTCGCGGGAAAATTCATACTTGTACTGATTCACCTGCTCGCGGCCGTGATATACCACGCCCTTGCGATCCAGCAGATAAATGCGTCGTGCGCCCAGGCTCTTGAGCATACGCATAGCGGCAATGCCGGCAGCACCCGCGCCCAGGCAGACGATATGGGCGGATTCCAGATCTTTGCCGGCGATCTCCAGCGCATTGAGCAGCCCGGCGGCGATGATGATGGCCGTACCGTGCTGGTCGTCGTGGAAGACCGGAATATCGAGCTGCTTGCTCAGGCTCTGTTCGATTTCAAAACAAGCGGGCGCGGCGATATCTTCCAGGTTAATGCCGCCGAAGGTCGGGGCGATACGCCGCACCGTGTTGATGAAGGCCTCGGCGGATTCAGCATCGACCTCGATATCCATAACATCGATGTCGGCAAAACGTTTAAACAGCACCGCCTTGCCCTCCATGACCGGCTTGCTGGCCAGTGCTCCTGTCCGGCCCAGCCCCAGCACCGCAGAGCCATCGGTGATAACAGCAACCAGATTACCCTTGCCGGTATAGCGGTAGACATCATCGGGATTTTCGACAATCGCACGCACCGGTGCGGCCACACCGGGGGTGTAGGCCAGGCTGAGATCCTGCTTGGTTTCAACCGGTTTGGTAATGGCAGTAGCAATTTTCCCCGGCGTGGGATCAGCGTGATAGCGAAGCGCATCAGCGGCAAGTTTTTTCTGTTCGGGGGTATCTGTACTCATGCAGTTTTTCCTTGGTGAATGAGAGCTGGTTCTGTTTGTAATACCAGTACTGAACTCAAAATATTATTTTAACCACAGAGGACACGGAGGTACACAGAGATAATTATTGATAGAAGTGAAATTTGCATGAAGATTTATAATCAATATCTCGCAGCAAGCTGCGAAGAATGACACACAAAGCGATAAAAGACCTCTGTGTACCTCCGTGTCCTCTGTGGTTAATAACACAATAATGAATACGCGATCCTTACTTCGGCTCGTGGTTCTCTCGGTCCTGCGTGGGAACGAGAAATACTTATTTAGCAATTGCCAGTGACGCGGGGTGATGCAGGTTCATGCGCCACTGGCCCCGGTAGGCGTAGATCCAGCCGCGCGCGGTAAGCTCACTGCCAATTAGCTGATCGAAATGGATTTTAGCAAAATAGACCAGCTCTTTTTTGCGAATGCGCAGGGCGAAGTGTTTGCCAAGGTTCAGCCAGAGCGCGGTTTTGCTTTTTCCAATGCGGCTCAGACGGCCACGGATAAAATGAAAGCCATGAACCCCGGTAGCCAGCCGATTCGCATCCAGGGGGGCAAAATAAGATCGGCCCCATATTCCGAATTGCTGTTTGTGGGCATTTTTTTCGGCCTCAAGATAGCATTGATAGGCCCAGAGGTTGGGTGGGATCTGGATAGCCGCCGCCATTCCGGCGCTTAGCAGGCTGGCGTTGAGGTTGCGGCCATCGGCGTTAAAGGCGTGCGCCAGCAGGCGTCCGTAACGATCCTTTTTTTCTTTTCCCCAGCGCAGCCTGAGGTGGCTGCCGGGGCTGGCCAGTGTTTGCAGCATGTGCCTGGCCTGCGCGGCCAGCGGTTCGGCGGCCTGGCCGTTTTTACCGCGTTCAGGCGCATTTATGCCAATCAGGCGCAGCCTGCGGCCATCGTCAAGTTGCAGCGTGTCACCATCAATCACGCGTTTGCTAATGACGTTTTCATCATAACGGGGACTGGCACAGGCGCTCGCCTGCAGCTGGACCGAAAAAATATACAGCGAGAAAAAAAGCGGGATGAACCGCAAGGCGGTTCTGCTGTACGTCCTGTGCAGCAGAATCAGGGACATTTTCAGCCTTATTTCATACCATATTTCTGGCGGAACTTGTCTACGCGACCGGCGGTATCAACCAGCTTCTGCTTGCCGGTATAGAAGGGGTGGCACTGCGAACAGACTTCAATGTTGATGTCTTTGCCGCTGGTGGACCGGGTATTAAAGGTATTGCCACAACTGCAGGTGACAGTAATATCGTCGTAAGCGGGATGGATTTCTGCTTTCATTTGTCCTTAACCTCAAATTTATTTACGTATGTCGCCACACCGCTCGAATGCACAACGGGCACCACATACCAGGAGGCGGCAGATGATACGGAAAACCCGGCCTCACAGCAAGTCTGCTGATTTTATTTTGGGCTGTTTTTTAGCGGATTGAAAGGCAGAACGGTGGCCTGCGTGACTTTTCTTTTATCTGGAGTCTGCCCGGGCTTGGCCAGATCTCGGGATACGTCACCCAGTTGTTGCAGGGTATCCCACATCATACGGGAAATTTTGAGGCAGGCGGACAGAGGGTTTTTGGACTGGGCGCGCAGACAGTCGATTTGCCATTGCAGGCCACGCATCCGTTGTTGGTGATCCTGCGGCGCACTGTCGATACAGGCGCGGATAATTTCTGTGCGCATGGTCTCAAAAGTTTCCGGATCGGTTCTGGCGATTTCTGACCAGTAATCAAAGTTAATATTGCCGAGTTCGTCTTCTGGCTGTAACTGCGTTTTACTCATATCCCCGTACCTTCACATTATCGAGGGACGCCGTAGCGTCGCATACTGTCGAATATTTTCACTCATCTTGCCACATTGCCGTTTACCGGGGGATAGGTAAAACCTCATAGGAAATGCGGCTTAGGAGGCTGTCGGACAATAATGAGCTTGAGAACAAATTCTCATTGATAATCAAGAGCTTGTCAAAGGAGTTTAGGCGAACATACTCATGTAAAATCTGAGTTTGTGGCGCTATGCGCTTGTATTTCAGTATATTTACAGATAGTAAAAAAGATGAACTTTGATGAAAATATGTACAAATTTGTGCGTATGCGGAAGCGGTAAAGAGGTGGCCGGAGACTGTTCAGACTCCGGCACAGGGCTGTCAACGTTTCATTGAGTCAAAAAATTCGGCGTTGGTCTTGGCGGCCTTGAGTTTGTCGTGAACAAATTCGATGGCGGCAATTTCATCCATATCATGTACCACTTTGCGCAGGATCCACATCATCTGTAGTTCATCAGGCTTGGTCAGCAGCTCTTCGCGGCGGGTGCCCGAGCGATTGATGTTGATGGCGGGATACAGGCGTTTTTCTGCAATCCGGCGATCCAGATGGATTTCCATGTTGCCGGTGCCTTTGAATTCTTCGTAAATCACATCGTCCATGCGCGAACCTGTTTCCACCAGCGCGGTGGCGATGATGGTCAGACTGCCGCCTTCCTCGATATTGCGCGCTGCGCCGAAGAAACGCTTCGGCCTGTGGAGCGCATTGGAATCGACACCACCGGAGAGGATCTTGCCGCTGGCCGGGACCACTGTGTTGTGCGCCCTG